>Ga0265338_10004529_pt1 | contig 18724 bp, 20 predicted proteins | sample 42126metaG_FD_193579 | JGI IMG/M metagenome (GOLD analysis project Ga0265338, IMG submission 193579) | Rhizosphere microbial communities from Carex aquatilis grown in University of Washington, Seatle, WA, United States - 4-21-26 metaG | ecosystem: Host-associated > Plants > Roots > Rhizosphere... | reverse complement strand
TATTAGTAAAATATTCTTTAGTATCTCTATTTACTACTAATTCTATCCCAACTAGTAAACCCAAACCTCTTATATCACCTACATATTTATTTTCATACAGAACTTGCAACCGCTCAAACAATCTCTTTCCTAATAGGGCTGAACGCTCCACCAGTTTTTCTTCTTCCAATATTTTTATATTGGCAAGTGCAATGGCAGTCCCTACAGGATGTGCAGAATTAGTGTACCCATGCCACCAACGATTTGAGGAATCTACAGAATCCAATATGCTCTTAATTTCACCCGAAACGCCAATACCACCTAAAGGAAAATAGCCACTGGTAATTCCTTTGGCAAATTGGACAATGTCTGGCTGAACGCCCCAATGCTCGAGGGCAAACCATCGACCTGTGCGACCAAAGCCTGTGATGACTTCATCGCTGATTAAAACGATATTGTATTTTGTGGTAATTTCGCGAATGCGTTGAAAATAATCGGAAGGAGGAACAATCACACCACCTCCGCCACCTTGAACTGGTTCTACAATAAACGCAGCAATGGTGTCAGCACCTTCTCGTAGAATTGCTTCTTCCAGCAAATCTGCAGCAGCAATACTGGGTGAAACATCTGTTCTTGTGGTTTGAAAACGATATGGATTAGGGGATTCAATATGTACGAAATTAGGAAGTCGAGGACCAAATCCATCTGAAAATTCATCAACTCCAGTAGCCGAAGCAGAACCTACAGTTGACCCATGATACCCCAACTTACTAGCTATTATTTTTTGTTTATTAGGATTACCCTTTGCTTTCCAATAAAAACGAGCAGTCCGGATGGAAGTATCTGTAGCATCAGAACCTGCATTTGTAAAATAAAATGCGTCAATATTAGGATAAACTAAACGCTTTAAAGTTTGAGCAAGCTCTATAGCCGGCAAATTGGTTGAACCTGCGTAAGCCGTTGCAAAATCAAGGCTTTGAAATTGTTTTGTAGCAGCATCCACCAATTCTTTTCTACCATGACCAACATATACATTCCACATTCCGCTTAATCCGTCAATATAACTATCTCCTTCATAGTTGGTCAGATAAATACCTTTACCCTTCACCCAAATTTGAGGATTCTCATATTCGCTTGGATGATGTTGTGGATGTAAAAGATGTTTACGGTCAATATCAATTAGAAAAGATTTATCTTTTATTGTTTGTACTTTGCTCATATCCGTTTTCTTAACTTGATAATATTTGATAATGCAAAGTTGATAGAAACCAACATATTACACCATACCCACTTCAAGGCATTTTATATACAGGTTAAATGGTATATATATATACCACAAAGTGAGTATGAGAAATAGTGAATGATGAAAAATATTGAAACTTGAGAGTAAATTGAACCCGTAGTGCATTTGGAGAAATCGTAGTTCTGTGATTAGGGTATATTCTTAAAAAAACACCCTCGGGAGAAGAAAAAACAGGGTCGAAACAAGAAAGTTTTGAGACTGGACATAAACTGTATATTGGCATATTGTCTATAAATACCTATACAATAGACCATTGCATATCAATTAAGCGGCATTATGGATACAAAACGGAGCATAGTGGATAAGAAATGCAGCATTGTGGATACGAAACAGAGCATTATGGATAAGAAATGCGGCATTGTGGATACAAAACGGACCATTGTGGATAAGAAATGCGCCATTGTGGATACGAAACGGAGCATTGTGGATAAGAAATGTGCCATTGTGGATACAAAACGGAGCATTGTGGATAAGAAATGCGCCATTGTGGATACGAAATGGCCCATTGTCCCCCCATAATTGTACAATGAATAGAGCCAACCGTATGGATAATTTTACTTGGAAGGGAGTGTAAATTAGATTGTGTAAACGCCAAAAAAGAAACAAGGAGATTCCATTTCTTCTATAATTTCCATGTTCTGCGAATCCGCTCCCATTTCTTATCCCTTGAGGTAACGATAGTTTCAATGTCTTCGTCTATGAGGTGTTTAAAACGGGATTGCTGTTTCAGATATTTTTCTACTGATGAAAATGCTTTGGGGTTACGGTTAAGGGTGAATTCATCATTTTCATATTCCGCTAAATACCACAGCCCTGTATCTACCACTTCTTTGGCAATGTCTATGGCACTATCCACAGGAGTTCCCCAGCCTGTTGGGCAAGGTGCAAATACATGAATATAGGAAGTGCCTTCTACCTGCGAGGCTTTTTGTATCTTATTCAGGAAATCCTGAATATAACCAATACTTGCCGTGGCTGCATAGTCAATGCCATGTGCAGCTACGATTTCAAACATATTTTTTTTCTGTGTCACTGTGCCACGGATATTTTGTCCGGCAGGTGTGGTGGTGGTTTTTGCTCCGAAAGGTGTGAGTCCACTTTTTTGAATACCGGTGTTCATATACGCCTCGTTATCGTAGCAGATATAAATGATTTTATCCCTGCGGTCTATAGCTCCAGAAAGAGCCTGAATACCAATATCCGCTGTGCCGCCATCACCTGCAATGCCGACAACATGATAATCTTTCAAGCCCAAGGCTTTTGCTCCGGCTGCTACACCCGATAACATGGATGCCGTACCAGGGAAAGTAGAAATAATCGCATTGTTGGCAAAGCACAGCTGTGGATAAATAAAACCTACAGCTGACATACATCCGGCCGGAACTACGGTAAAGGTACGCTCTCCAAGTACTTTTAACGCAAGTCGCACGGCCACGCTTCCACCACATCCGGCACAGGCTTTATGTCCGTAAAAGAATTCTTTGTCCGTTATGGTGCGAGCATTTATTTTAGTTATTGCTTGATTACTCATCTATTTTTACTCCTAAATTTAAGAATTTCACATGTTTCACTTTGCCGTGATTTAGTCCTTCACCCAAATCACTGAAGACTTCACGAATACTTTCTTTTGAAATATCTCTCCCTCCAAGTCCGGCAATAAAATTCAGTTTTAAAATGGAATTGTTATTTCGACTCAATGCAGAATTTACATTGGTGTAAACTGTTCCTTCAAAACCAAATGAAATATCACGGTCAATGACAGCAATTGCCTTTGCATTCTTTGTAATCTCAATGATTTCTTCTTCAGGGAAAGGCCGCATAAAGCGAATTCTCAACACACCCACTTTCCATCCTTCTTCACGAAGTTCGTCTGCGACAGTACGACATGTGCCTGTGGTGCTACCTAAACTTATTACAATTAGTTCCGCATCTTCACAACGATAAGCATCCACCATTCCACCATATGACCGACCAAAGGCTTTGCCAAAGGAGGCATCTACTTCTTTGATTATTTGTTTAGCATCTATTACTGCCCTATGCTGTTGGTATTTGAATTCCATATTGTCACAGGGTTGCGAACTGAAACCCATGTTTTTGGGTTTATCCAAATCCATTGCATAAGGTGTTTTAAAGGGAGGAAGCCAAGCTTCTACCGTTTCTTTCTCAGGAATTTCAACCAGTTCATAAGTGTGTGTGAGCACGAACCCGTCAAGGTTCAACATGACAGGCGTGAGTACTTTCAGATTTTCGGCTATGGCAAAGGATTGTATCACCATATCAAGACTTTCTTGTGCATCTTCGACATATATTTGTATCCAACCACTATCAAGTTGAGAAAGCGAATCGCGATGATCGCCGTAAATGCTCCAAGGCAAAGCCAGCGAGCGATTGGCATTCATCATCACGATGGGAAATCGGCCACCACTAGCATAGTGTAAACATTCAGCCAAATACAATAAGCCTTGCGAAGAGCTGGCGGTGAAAGTTCGGGCACCAATAGCACTTGCACCCATACAGGCAGATAAAGCCGAGTGCTCTGATTCTACATGTAAAAATTCCGATCTAAGACTTCCATCTTCCACCATCTCCGATAAGCGTTCCACTACGACGGTTTGAGGTGTAATGGGATAGGCTGCAATAACATGAGGTTCGACTAATCTTACACCTTCAGCTACGGCTTCATTTCCCGATATAAATTCTTTTCTATTCATTACTTGTGTTCCTTTATCAATGAAATAGCCTCTTTGGGGCATACGCGAGCACAAATGCCGCAGCCTTTGCAGAAAGCATAATCAATATCAATTATGTTGTTACTTTTAAAAATAACTCCCTCAGGACAAAAGAGATAACACTGCCAACAACCGATACATTTCTCAGCATCCACAATGGGTTTTTCGGTTCTCCAACCTGAGTTTTCGGAAGTTAAGAATCCGGCATCAAAGGATGGTCCCACGGGATAATCGTTGATGTGTTTTGGTTTGATAAATTGTTTTAATTCAGGTCTGTTCATACGGTAATCCCCTTTCTGCTTTGCCCATAAGTGCGTTTTACCACATCTATATTTTTTTGTAACAGTCCTCCTTTGAGAAAACTACCAATACCTGCCAATACCGAATCAATTTCAACCACACTAGAAATGCCAATTAATGCACCCAGCATGGCAGTATTGGTAATGGGTTTTCCCAGAATCTCTTCAGCAATTGCCGAAGCATCAATCAGGTGTAAATTTGCACTCTCAAAGTGAGCATATCTTTCCGGGTTTTCGGCATTTAGAATGATTTTTCCATTTGGTTTTAAATCATTGAAAAATGCTTCGTTGAAAAGTGTTTCGTCCAATATCACGATGTAGTCGCATTGCTTTACTTCGCTGCGGTCTTGTATTTTCTTATCATCAATTTTGGTAAATGCTAATACCGGAGCTCCTCGCCTTTCGGGGCCAAAAGAGGGAAATGCCAATGCGTGTTTGTTACCATAAAGTGCCACTGCTACGCCCAAGAGTTTAGCGGCGGTAAAACTCCCCTGACCGCCTCTTCCATGCCATCTTATTTCTATCATTTTTCCCATCCTTTTTCTTTCGCTTTTTCATGTAATTTTTCCAATCGTTTTAAGGCTGCTGCCAATGTTTCTATGTTTTTTGCAAAATGGAAACGAATTAAATGGTGAATATCACCTTTGAAAAAACTGGAGCCTGGCACGGCAGCTACACCTACTTCTTCAGCTAGCCACTCACAAAATTCCACATCATTTTTCGCCCTAAATTCTGAAATATCGACCATCACATAATAAGCGCCCTGTGGAATAGTATATTTCAAACCTAATTTATCCAAGCCCTGCAAAAAGAAATCTTTCTTTTCGGTGTAAACTTCTTGCAAATGTGCATAATAATCATCACCAAAATTAAGTCCGGTAACAGCGGCTTCTTGTAGTGGAGCAGCAGCTCCCACAGTCAAAAAGTCATGTACCTTGCGGATGCCATCGATAATATGTGGAGGAGCAATTACATAGCCCAAACGCCATCCTGTGATGGAATATGTTTTGGATAAGGAACTGCACGATATGGTGCGATCAGCCACACCTGGCAAGGAAGCAAAATAAATATGTTTGTATGGCTCATAAACAATATGTTCGTACACTTCATCGGTAATTACAAACGCATCGTACTTTATAGCAAAATCAGCAATGATTTGTAGTTCCTCACGAGTAAATACTTTACCCGACGGGTTAGAAGGATTACATAAAATCAGTGCTTTAGGATGTTGTTTAAATGCGGCTTCCAGTTCTGCCACATCGAAACCAAAATGAGGAGGTTTCAGATGGACATAAATAGGTTCTGCGCCTGATAGTATGGCATCGGCTCCATAATTTTCGTAAAAGGGAGAAAATACAATCACCTTGTCGCCCGGATTCGTTACGGTGAGCATGGCAGCAATCATGGCTTCGGTGCTTCCGCAGGTTACGGCAATTTGTGTTTCGGGATTGATATCAATACCCATAAATTTAGATTGTTTACGAGCTAATGCTTCTCTGAAATTAGTAGCTCCCCAAGTGACGGCATACTGGTGTATGCTGCCATCTGCTACTTTTTTCAAAGCTTCTTTAAGCTCTACAGGTGGATCGAAATCGGGGAAGCCCTGTGATAAATTAACGGCTCCGTATTTATTGGCTATTCGGGTCATACGACGGATAACAGAATCTGTAAAATAGTCTATTCGTTTGCTTAATGTTGGCATATTGTTAGTTTTAGTTAGTTGTTGATAAAAAACTTGCATAATTGATATGTCCGAAAAATACACCTTCTTCCACTCTTCTTCGTGCTTCTTGTTTCAAACTATCCGCTAATTCTCTGCCTATTTTTCCGTCATTATGAAGAGCTTCAGCACCTCTATCTACTATGGTTAACATGTAATCGGGACTAATATTTCCATGGTAACAATACCCTCTTTGCTTTCTAAGCTGAAAGCCGGCACGCTTCAATAAATCGGGTAGTTTAGACACAATAAAAGGATGAAAGGCAATAATCTTAACTGCTGCATCGGCAACGATTGTGAGCGGATCAATTGGTGATGAAGCAAGTGATGTGGATGAATAATCAGCATCAAAAATCAGCAGTTGTCCGTTTCGTTTTAACACACGCCTTGCCTCTGAAAGGGCTTTTTCTGTTTCAGGAATATGACAAAGAGTTGTGTGAAAAACTACTATGTCAAACGAATTATCATTAAACGGCAAATTCAGCGCATCACCTTCAACAAAAGTCAACAGTTCGTTTTCGATTGCAAGTCGTCTTGCATGTTCTAAAAAAACTGGCGAAGGGTCAAGTCCTACCGCTTGCTTAATGTTTTCTTGTTCAGCAATTTTTCGGATTACAGGACCTGTTCCTGAACCAATTTCAAGCACACTTGCTTTTTCAGGAAATTCGATGTCTGACAAATAGGTTTCAAGCATCTCTTTTTGCTGTGCATCAAGAGCCCTTGTCTCTAGAACTGACGCAATATTGTTTAGAATAGTATCGTCAATACTTGTTATTTTTGCATATATATCGCTCATTTATTTTGAATTTGAATGTCCAAAACTATTTTCTTTCGTCAATCAATCGTTTCGCCTTGTGCGTAGCTCGAGGAAGTTCGTTGTGTTCAAGCACTATTACTTCTTTCGGTTTCACCCCTACACGGGTTTTGATTTGATGGGACACCAATTCGGCAAGAGATTCCTTGGATTCGGTACTTCCATGGGCTACTTCCACTTCCACCTTAAACTTTGTACTGAAGTCTTCGGTAAAAGCTGTGATGCGGTATTCTCCCGAAAGTTGGGGGATGTTGCGCACTACATACTCAATATCACTTGGAAAAACATTTACACCCGAAATAATAAGTAAATCATCCAAACGACCTGTAACATTTATGCGAACATGAGTTCTACCACAAGCACATCTTTCACGGTTCACAATGCCAATATCACCAGTGCGAAAACGGATTAAAGGGCGAGCTGTTTTTTTCAAAGTAGTAAAAACCAGTTCGCCTCGTTCTCCATCCTGAACATGTTCGAGGGTAGTTGGGTTAATCACTTCTACCAAAATATTATCTTCGGCAAGGTGTAAGCCGTTTTTCTCGCTACACATACCGGCACAAGCACCGAAAATGTCGGAAAGCCCAAAGAAATCAAATACCTGCGCACCCCAAAGTTCTTCGATGGCTTGTCGAGTAGCAGGAATAGAACCTCCAGGTTCGCCTGCTACAATGATTTTGTTAATTGCTAAATCCTTTGCTGGGTCAATCCCATGTTTCTTGGCTGTGTCACCCAAATACCAAGCGTATGATGGTGTTGTCCATATAATGGTCGGTTGAAATTCTTTGAGGATAAACAGTAATCTATCCGAAGGAATAGTACCTGCCCAAATACATAGTGCACCGAGATTTTGTGCTCCAATTACATCGGGACCTCCTACAAAAAGACTAAAGTTCAAGGCATGTACATAACGATCTGTTGGACGCATTCCTACCGCCCAAAACAAGCGACTTTCTACATCTTGAAAATCGTCGAAATCTTGTTTGGTAAAAGGGCTCAATGTAGGCACTCCTGTAGAACCGCTGGAGGCTGATACGAATACTACATCTTTTTCTTCCACTGCCGTCATATCACCCAACAATGGACTCTTCAATTGTCTTTCACGCTGAATTTGTTTGTTGGTAAATGGAAATTTACGCAAATCTGCTAGAGTTTGAAAATCGTTGGGTGTAAGACCCGCTTTGTCAAATGCTTCTTTGTAATAGCCCGATTTAGTGTAGGCAAGCGTAAGATGCTTCTTTAATAATTCTACGTGAAGTTTATCTAATTCTTCTCTGGGTAAAGTTTCGATTGCTTCATCCCAATATTTTTTATTGCTCATAATCTTTATTTTTTATCTGCTTTTTTTGCTACAAAATCGCCCAAGGATTGTATGCCTTGAACTAGAATAATTAATAACACTACTGTAATTACCATTACATCTGTTTGATAACGGTAGTAACCATAACGGATAGCTAAATCTCCCACACCACCACCTCCGACAATACCTGCCATGGCGGAATAACCTATCAAGCTAACGGCTGTTACCGTAAGTCCACGATAAAGGCCTGACAAAGCTTCGGGAAGTAATACATCTTTTACAATTCTAAAATTGGAAGCTCCGATAGCTATTGCTGCTTCCAGTACGCCTTTATCTACATCGCAAAGCGAGTTTTCAACCAAACGGGCATAAAAAGCAATGGCTACAATGGCTAAGGGAACGGATGCTGCCACTGGTCCGATAGTGCTACCTACCACAAATTGCGTAAATGGAATGAGTAATACCAATAGAATAACAAAAGGCGTTGAACGGATGATATTCACCAAAAAGCCTCCGATAAAATTCAACACTAGGTTTTTCCAAAACAAGCCTTTGCTTGTGATGAAAATAAATAGGCCAAGCGGTACTCCAAGCAAGATAGATAAACCAATAGAGGTTCCGCACATTAGAAATGTTTCTTTGAAAGCTACAATTAAATTGTCTAGCAATTCACCATAATTAGATTCTATCATTGATTACCTCCACTTTAAAAGTTCGTTCTTTTAAATAATTTTCTGCCTTGATTACATTTGCAGCGGTGCCATCAAGTTGTACTATGAGCACGCCAAATGGCTTATTGGTAATGTATTCTATTTTACCATGCAAAATATTGAGATGTACATCAAAGGTTTTCACGGTATCTGAAATCACCGATTCTTCGGCTCTATCACCACTATACACTATTTTGAGAATTCGTTTATCTTTATCATGCAGTAAACGAGAAGGTAAATCGAGGTTGATAGTATGGTTTACCAAGCTTTTGGTAAATTCATGTTTGGGTGTTGTAAATACATTAAATACATTATCTAGTTCCAACACTTCCCCATCACTCATTACTGCCACACGGTCGCAAATCTTCTTGATTACATTCATTTCGTGAGAAATAATAATGGTGGTAATGCCCAATTTTTCGTTCACTTCTTTTAGCAAATCAAGAATGGAATTGGTTGTTTCCAAATCGAGAGCCGAGGTTGGCTCATCGCATAATAATATTTGTGGGTTATTGGAAATGGCACGAGCTATGCCTACTCGCTGTTTTTGTCCGCCACTAAGTTTGGATGGATAAACGAATGTTTTATCCGAAAGACCTACCAATTCGAGCACTTCAGGTACTCTCTTTTGTATCTCTTCTTTGCTTTTCCCAGCTGCTTTGAGCGCAAAAGCTACATTGTCAAATACTGTTTTGGTATGAATAAGATTGAATTGCTGAAAAATCATCCCAATTTCTAAGCGTAATTTGCGCAATTCTTCTCCCTTGGCATTAGTTATTTCTTTTCCTTTAATAAAAATGCCTCCTTGAGTTGGTCGTTGTAGTAAATTGATGGTTCTTAACAGGGTACTTTTACCTGCTCCACTGGTTCCAACTATTCCGAAAATCTCTCCTTCTTTTATATCAAAACTTACATTTTTTACCGCTTCTATGTTTTTACCTTTAGCAGGAAAACTGACATAGACATTTTGAAATTTTATCATCTTCACCCCCTCTTTATTTTTAACACAAAAACCGAACACCTACTCAGTAGAGAAGGCGTTCGGATTCCTTACTTTTCAGAATATTATTTATTTTGAATTTTCCATTTTTCGATATACCATTGTGGTCTTCTAAAATCTTTAAATTCGTATTTTGGGTTTTCAACCACATTTTTAAAGTCTGCCGATTGTACAATAGCAATAATATCTTTTACAAATTGCTTGTTTAAATCTTCAGTTCTTACGGCTATGAGATTTACAATATCTTCAGCCAATTTTTCTCTAACGATACCACTTGAAAGAGGGATTCCGGCAGCAATAGCATAGTTTCCATTCACTACAGAAAAGGTTACGCTTTCCAATGTTCTTGGTAGTTGAGCTGCTTCTACGGGTTGAATAACCAAGCCATACGGATTTTGGTCGATATCCTTTTCAGAAGCTTTAGTTTCGTCAATATTGCCTTTGATGGTAATAAGTCCTGCTCCTCTTAAGAATACCAATGCTCTAGCCAAATTGGTTGGGTCATTGGCAATAGTTACCACATCACCTTTTTTCAATTCTTTTTTCAATTGATCTAGATTTTTGGCTTTCAGTTTATGAGAATAAATACCTAAGGCAGCTGTGGGGATTTTAATCACCTCAGAAAGTTGAAGGTTTTTATCTGTCGAGAATTTTTTCAAATAACGAGCATGTTGAAAAATGTTTACATCTATTTCTTTATTTGCCAACGCTAGATTTGGTTGTACATAATCCGTAAAGTTTTTTATTTCAATAATGTATCCTTTTTTCTCAAGTGCTGGTTTAATACCATATTTGAAAAGGTCTTGATAAGGACCTGGAGCAAATCCAAAAGTAAGGGTTTGTCCTTTTTGAGCTTGAGCTCCTACTGTTGAAAGTGCAACTAATGCAATTGTCACAATCAATTTAAAAATCTTTTTCATGTTTAAATCTCCTAAATTTTATGCGTAAATAATTTTTTAGCTATAAATTAAAAAAGAAAGGTGGTAGCAAAATTTCCGTGCAAAACTGATACTTCTTTTGCTCCTATAACTTTGCCTTTGTTGGCATAATCTACTGTACCATAAGCAGCCACATTATAATCAACTTCAGCGCCGAATATCAAACGCCCGATTGAATATTTCAATGATGGAGCTACTCTATAAATGTGATCTATATTTTGCCAACGGCCTAAAAAGGCACCGCCATTTGCAGCAGTTAAAATATTGTCGTTAAATCCTAGATTCTTTGTATAACCTCCAAATAATCCCACTGTCAATTTGCTGCCATAAGTAACATTTGCCCAATATGAAGTAGAGTTGGAAGGTGTGTAAGTTTTAGCTCCAGTAGTGGCATTAAATGTTTTTACGGCATAACCGCCTTGTTGAAATAATTCACTCAAGTTTTGACCATACAATCCACTTACTTTAGCATTAAATTTTCCTATTTTATAATCGACAAAGGCTCCAAAAGCAGATGAAGAAACGGTTGTGTTAGTATTAAACACTCCAAGTGTTCCAGTATTTTGAGTAGCCGGACGAACAGCTTTGTACTCGGAAACAAGACCCGCAAATAATGAATTTGTTTTAAATTGCAATTGCAGGTGTAAATCCGGAATAGGATTTGCTCTAACATCGTTTGTGTTTGATATTGCACCTGCTGTATTTGCCACATCACCGAAAATAAAGGATTTATGTTCTGTTTGATATAGTGCAGCAGCTAATATATTTACTGTGCTACTTGGTTTCCAAGTGAAACGAAGTTGATCTCCACGACCATATGGACGGAATGGAATACCTGTATTCAAGTCTATTACTGATGGAAATGAAATTTCTGCTAATGGATTCCATGTTTTACCAATCAACAATTCACTCTTATCCCAAGCTAATTTAGCCCAAGCATGACGCAAACGCAAACCTATTGGATTGGTTGCTCCTGTTGAAGCTTGGGTGACAGGACCTCCACTAAATTCGTATTCGAAAAAGGAAGAAGATTTAGCTTTCCAAACATCAGGGCCTGTAAATAAAGCATTAAAACGAGTGGCTTGGGTGGAAAGATAGGTGCGAGAAACAGCGTTTAGATCGTTCCCTGACTGTGGGTCTATTTTTTTGTTTTCAGGAAAGAAGCTAAAAAGGTCATCTATTGCACCTACAGCTTCACGATTGTCAAAATATGCATCGGCACGAAAAAATCCACCAAATTTCACTTGTACATTGTCACCTAACTTTACTACCGGAATCAAAGGTTTTTCAGCAGTTGCTGTCTCTTGTGCATTTAAAATATTGATACTTAGAAATAGTACTACTATGGAAATAATTATTTTTTTCATTTTTGTTTTTTTTTATATATAAATACGAGTTAATAAATTTGTTTTAATAAATAAACTTTGTCTTTAATTTAGGCACCTGTTGCAAAAATTCTTAGTAATCAATAGCTTCTCATAATGCTTCTTTTTAAAGAAATCACCTTTCTTTTCAGCTAATTGTTGTTCCTTTTTTAAATTCATAATCACTGGATATTAATTTTTATTTGTTTTGACTATGCAAAGTTGAAGCAAATGGGAGTACCATACCATACCACTCTTAAGGCATTTTTTATACTTAATTCTTGGTATATAGCTATACCTCTAAATAGGTATATACCAGTACGAATAATAAAACCCGTAGAACTTTAGCTAAGCTTTGATTATCTAAATGGGGAAATGCAGGATGTGGTAAAATTGGTGGAAATTTACAGTTTTCGATAATTGTTTTGAGTGAAACGAACAAGCGAGTCTTGCTTGATGAAGTGGGCAATGTGCTTCTCTGCGGTTTTGGGTGGAATACGTGTTGTTGGGAGATTGTGAAACAAAAGGAAATTGGATGATAAATTCCAACTTTTATAATTCAAGTTAAAAGAAAAATCTCGTTTAGTAAATGCTTTACGGAAATCTTAATAATCAGAAGACATCTCAGCATACCACTTTTATGGTATTAATTTACCATATCAAAGGGATTACAGGAGCTAAAGATGTAAAGTACATTTGTATATATCAAATTACAAAATACCAACGACATGAAAACTTCAGCCTTGTGCCCCATTTCTAGAGATAAAGTTTATGAAAGCGTAGTTAGGCTTAATGCCTTATTTACAATATTACTTGTACTTACTTTTCTATTAACTCAGAATTTAATACCCATACTTTTTTTGGGAATTGATTTTTACTTGCGCACTTCTAAGTTTTGCAAATATAGTTTGATCAAAACAGCCTCTCAACAAATAGCTTATCATCTTCATATCAAATCAAACCTTATAAATAAAGGTCCGAAACTATTTGCTGCTCGCATTGGCATTATTTTCACCACCCTTATAAGCATCAGTCTTTTATTACATGCAACTACTTTATCCTTTGTCTTTGCCGGGATTTTGGCTTTGTTTTCATTCTTAGAAGCAGCATTTAGATTTTGTGTTGCTTGTCTCCTTTATCCGTTTGTGTATCGCTTTTTATATAAAGAGTCAATTGTTAAAGCATAAAAAAAGAAAACCCCCGTTATAAAACGGGGGTTTTCTTTTACTAGTTACTATTTGTTGATTTCTGTTCTTATTTCACTTCTTCTAAAATAACAATACAGTAATAATAAGGTTTTTAAAACATATGGTACAAATATGATACAGATAGCGTCAATTTTTAAATCTGTGTATATCGTCCTATTTATGTCTACAAGTTATAAAAAACATTGATTTCTGAGCTCAATTACTATCGTCTTTTTTCATAAATAGAAGCCCAAAACAAGCTTTTCTTTGATTATCTGAATAGTTACTAATCCTTTTCGTTTGAATGCGCTCCAATGCAACATACTAAGTATTGATATATAGATACTTACTGTATAATTTTGAAGTAATTACTTATTGTCTAACTAAAAACCCATTATCATGGCAAGACAAACAGGACCTTTGAAATATAAGGGCAACATTGGCGGTGTACGCCACTTCAAAATTAAAGGCTTAAAAGGAAGCTTTGCAGGAATGGCAGGAGGAGCATCTGCTGAACAAATCAAATCAGCTCCAGAGTTTAAACGCACAAGAGAAAATATGAATGAGTTTGCCGGCTGTGCAGCTGCTGGAAAATCGGTTCGTGTTGGTCTTAGTTCATTAATGAAACAGATGTCCGACTCTCAACTTACGGGTCGACTTACTGCGATAATGAAAAAGATTAACTTGGAAGACCAATCAGAAGCGAGAGGTTACCGAGCTATTCTAATTTCTCAGCAAACAAAGTATTTGAAAAACTTGGTTTTTAATACTGGAATTAGTTTTAATAGTGTATTCACAGGTAATATCATAATTACCCCACAAGCAAACCGAAATGGTGTAGAGATGGTAGCTACTTTTAATGCTGCAAATAATATAAATGCTCCTGTCGGTGCAACGCATTTTCGTTTAATCAGTGCAATTATGGCTTTATCTGATTTTGCATATAATAGTTCATCCAAAGTTTATGAGCCGATTGCTCAAGAATTAAATGAACTTAATAGCGTTGTTTACTTTCCCTATACTGATTTCAGTTCTGCTGATTTACAAATGACTACTACTAACATTTTGCCTAGCTCACCTGAATTAAGTACAGACACGAGTTTACTTGTATGCGTAGGTATTGAATTTTATCAACAAGTAGGGTCTAACTATTATTTGTTTAGTTCCGGTAATGCTTTGAAAATTCATAGTATCCTTTAAAAAAGAAAAATCTTTGAAGAGAACCTCGTCAGCAATGACGAGGTTTTTTTATGTCAAAGATTTTCTATCTAGTGCGATTATCTTGCCTTTAACCTAGTCTTAACCCTGCCTTATCTACGAATCACATTACTTTTTGATGTATCGATAAAACAATACACGCTTAGCTTCTTGAATAAGTATCAAATTTTGTTTGTACTGCTGTTCTAATTGCTCAAGTGAATGCAATGATTTAACGGACTTGTTAAATTCGGGAAGGCTTGTACTTGCTATATCAAAGCCTTTAGAAACACATTGCTTTACATCTGATAAACTTATAAATGGAATAACTGAACCTTTTAAATATTGATAAAAGGCTTTAGACTGCCACAAACCCATAACTAACCAGTAAAGCTGCTCTTTATCCTCTTCATCATTACAGAGAATTACAAAGCAATTCGGGCATGAAATCAAAAGAGGTTTTCCGCTGTTGTTTCCTTTGTTTAAAATGAAGAAATGAGGCTGTGTGTAAATAGTTTCTACACGGTGGGTTTTGATGGATAGTGTTTGCATGGCTCTAGCTTTAAAAATTTATTCGCTTTCGCTCACACAATTATTCCCCCCAAAAGAGAAGAAAAAAAAGAAAGAAGAAAAAAAGAAAAAGATGGCATTTCCACAGGGCGGTTGAAAAGGGCTGTCAAGGTTTTTTGGCAAAATACTACCTGAAGTGAAACGGAAGTGTGGAGATTTTGGAAAAAACCCGAAGGGCTTGACCTTTACTGACCTTTTGGCTGTTTCCGCCCTATCTTGCCTTGCTTTTTATTTTTTTGGGGATTAATTATCGGTTATTGGTATTTGTAATTTGGGGAGAACTCGACACAGGCTTAAATAAAGCATAACCTTATTGCGGGAGGATAAAGAGCAAGGGTGGCGATGGAACGGAATGACGCAATATGTGGGTGGAATTGTAGGGTGGCAATTGGGGCGTGGAGAGAATGGAGCTACTCTTGCTGTGGGGTGCTGAGGCTGGTGAAAGAACGGAAGTGGAATGTAGTGAAAGGATAAGTAGCGGAGCGAAATCCTGAAACGAAATGGAGCTGAAGTGAGTGAACCTGCCACAAGCACATGATATAAACTCGATATGCTTTATTTAAGCCTGTACCTTAATGGGGTGGTGGGGTATTTGTGGTTTCTTCGGGCAGTAGAGTTTGGTTTTGTGGGTGGAGTATTGTGCGGCTACTTAACATAGTGTTCTTATAGGATTGTATTCCTCGATACTATAAGGCAACATTATGTTTAAGTAGCTTTGGGTTGTTTTTTTCTGGCGCAAGTTGCACGGCGGTGGTGGTTGGAGTGCATACGCTTTTTTGCTTCTTGTGCGGTGGATGGCTTATTGCTTTTTTGGAAGTACGAGAAAAAGCAATGTGCCAATTGTGGGTGGATTTGCAAAAAGTGTGACAGAAAAAAACAACAGCAGGGTGGAGTATTGCGGGGAAGCCTTTAAAAGACTGCGCAAGCTACGCAACGATAGTGAGGAGCGAGGATTTTAAAGGCTGGGGATAAAACCTGCGGAGCTGCCCGTAATTAATGCGTGGCTTTGCCACAGCTATTTTTTAAACACATTTTTTTACTCAAAAAAACGGTCAATGATTTTTGAATATTTTGCATAGAACTCCTCCCTACTCAAGCTATAATAGATGGTATCCCAGTATTTACCATCAAAATATCTGTAGTTTTTGAGACGACACTCTTCGGTGAACCCGAAATGTATTTGATATTTTATACTGTTTTGATTGTAATCATACACCTCAGTATAAATTTTATGTATGTTATAATATTGAAACATTGCATTGAAAAAATCTATTGTCACTAGCCCCACCATACCGTTTTTTCTAAATTCTTTTTCGATATATAACATAACCTTTAAGGTCCGTCGTTTTTCTTAAAGTCATATGAGAGTATAAATCCAGCAAACTTTTTTTCAGTATCTTCAATGATTAAAAAATCATTATAACTTCGTGAAAGTTTTTGTTTGAAAATCATAGGAAAATCCTCTTCCGAGTTCAAATTGGCTATCTAAAATATGTTATATTGCTCATTATAAATGCTATAGATGCGATATATAGATGACATATCAGTATTTGCATCAAATCTTCGTAAATTATAATTTTTTATCATCGCCTATTCTAAAATTTATCATTTATTTTTGATCTGATTCGTATTATTGTGTTTCTGTGAATTTTTCCACACGATTCAAATCCAACCAATCTCCTACGGTTATTCCATATTCGCGAGGATTAAATTCATCATAACCGGCGCCAGGGAAAAAAGTAAATTCTCCAAATTTTATTACACCATCTTTTGGATTATACAAGTCAATTCTTACATGAGGAAACGGTTTAGATAATCTTTCTGCATATTCCACCATTTTATTGAAATCATCAGATTTAGAAACATTTAGGGAATTAGGAAATCCATACATAAAATCCATTCGTCTAAAATTTTTATCAACAATGAGTTCAATTGGTTCTTTGTTGCTTACCCACTTGTTCGCAGTTAAAATCTGTACAAATTTCACTTCGCCATGAAAACAAAAAAATTTGTAGTCAAGTGGTGCATCTGTATTTTGTTGGAAAAGATTCTCACAAGTAATTCTGGGCTCTATGTGCTCATAACACCACTCAAACTTAGCGGCATAATAATGTATTTTCAAAATTTTTTCAAAAACACTTTTTACTCGCTCTATGTCCAATTTATTTTTATTTTGTACAAAAAGATTAAATCCGCTACTGTGTGTTGCTTTCAAAACAAAACTTTCGGGAAGCACTGAAAAATCAATATCACTTGCTGATTTATAAGTGAACAATGGACTATTAACGATTTCGGGACAGCTCATTTCGGCAACTACGCGATGCGCCTCACATTTGTCGGCACAACGATAAACTAGGTCATTTCGCCAATAATATTTGAGCCATTGGAGTTTTTCATTATATGTTACAGGACTGTCTATATTCAAATCATCTCCTGTTCTCAATTTATAATATTCCTTTATAAGCTCTTTTCTGTCTTGTGCTAAATATTTTTGCAAACTTTTTTCGTATTCCAAAAATTTCTTCTTTTCCAATCGTTTAAGTGAATCTTCATCGTAAAGCATAATTACCCCCTTTTATATGTTTGTGCTATATAAGTTAAAACTAAATCCATTGTTTAAAGATTTGCACTTGCTAATAATCTTTTCAACAAGGTAATTTGTTCGTCTTTGGCTACAATAAGTTTCTCATATACTTCTTTATTATTCTGACTTAAATTCTCAATTTTCTGTTGATAACCGATAATATACACATTATCAGTTTGCTGAAGTACACTTTCTATTTCCAATAATTCGAACAATGGCACTTTCAGAATTTCTGCAATACAAAACAGCCGCTCAACTGTTAGTCTTGTTTCCCCTGTTTCTATTTTACGGTAAGCTGCTGGAGTAATATTAAGTTCGAGAGCCATGTTTTCCAAATTATAACCTTTTTTAGTGCGAATAGAAACGATTTTACGGATAACATGTTCTATTTTCTTTTGCTTCATAAATATTATTTTGTCGTAAAAGTAAAAAATAAAATACAAATAGTATAGATATTTATTTAAAAATTATTTAAAAAAAAGAATTTCAGTAGTTTCTTTACACGGAAGAACTGTTGCTAAAACTATGGGGCAATGGGCAATAAAAGTTGGTACCATTTATTGTAAAATATCATAGTAATTAATTGTTTAATTAAAAAAATAAAAAAGTATGAAAAGTTTAAAGAAAATTCGGATATCTGAATCCGATTTAACTAATGAAAATGCTTTATCTGAATTAGAACAAAAAGCATTAAAAGGAGGTCTTACAATTTCCGGAGGTGGCGACTATGTAGACTGTGGCAAATACTGCAGCTAAAAAAGCAGTTAAACATTGTTTAGATAAGAGGATGCTATTATCATCCTCTTATCTATTTAAATCTATTCTAACAACCCGAGAATTAATGAAACCAAGCCGATATAATTATTATGTGCCGTATAAAAAAGACAATGCGATAATATTCTTTAATGGCATTTCTAAATCAATTTTTTCCATACCGGAAAACGAGTTCAAAATTTTCCATGATGTTGTGTCGCATCCAGACACTTTTAAAGAAACATATCCGCATTTTTGTAATACAGTCTCAAATTTG
>Ga0265338_10004528_pt1 | contig 18730 bp, 14 predicted proteins | sample 42126metaG_FD_193579 | JGI IMG/M metagenome (GOLD analysis project Ga0265338, IMG submission 193579) | Rhizosphere microbial communities from Carex aquatilis grown in University of Washington, Seatle, WA, United States - 4-21-26 metaG | ecosystem: Host-associated > Plants > Roots > Rhizosphere... | reverse complement strand
CATCCTTGGAACACCCCATGCTTCGCACCACACAGATCGCCCTGAAATCAGCCGAGGATCAGCAAAAGCTGCGTATCGCCGGTGCCCTGGCGGCGGATGTGCTCGACATGATCGGCGACCATGTGGCCCCCGGCATGAGCACCGATCAGCTCGACCAGATTTGTCACGACTACATTGTCAACGTGCAGCAGGCGATACCGGCCAATGTCGGGTACCGGGGCTTTCCCAAGACCGTCTGTACGTCGGTCAATCATGTGGTCTGCCACGGCATCCCGAATGAGCGGCGCCTCAAGAGCGGCGATATCCTCAATATCGACGTCGCGGTCATCAAGGACGGCTATCACGGCGATACCAGCCGCATGTACTTCGTCGGCAAGCCTCCAGTGCTCGGACAGCGCCTGGCCGAGGTCTGCAAGGACGCCATGTGGCGCGCCATCGAGCTGGTGCGTCCGGGCGCGCACCTGGGAGATATCGGCCACGCCATCCAGAGCCTGGCCGAGCAGGAGGGATTCTCGGTCGTGCGCGAATACTGCGGTCACGGCATCGGTCGCGTGTATCACGAGGACCCGCAGATCCTGCACTACGGCGAGCCCGACTCGGGTCTGGAAATCCGCGCCGGCATGGTGTTCACGATTGAACCCATGATCAACGCAGGCAAGCGTCACGTGCGCGTGCTGCCCGACGGCTGGACGGTAGTCACCAAGGATCACTCGCTCTCGGCGCAGTGGGAGCACATGGTGCTGGTGACGCCGACCGGTCACGAAGTGCTGACCCTAAGCCCTCGCACCGCTCACTGATCGCGCGCCTTTTTCCGCACGCGCCATGGCCGTATCCGATCCCTCGGTGCTGGATGACGCGCCGCTCGAGACGCCGCCTCCGCTCGACTGGCCGCTGCTCAATCGCCTGCCCGCCCTGCTCGCCGAAACGCAGGGTGCGGCCGAGGGTTGCCGCGCACTGCTGCAGCAGGCCCAGCAGGAGCTGAGCGCCCGGTTCGCCGAGGAGGAACCGGTCGAGGCGCTGGTGCGCGCCCGCGCCCGCTTTACCGATCTGCTGCTGCGCACACTCTGGCGGCAGCGCCTGCCGGCCGACCTGGCTGGCCGCCTGACGCTGGTCGCCGTCGGCGGCTATGGGCGCGACGAGCTGCACCCGTATTCCGACGTCGACATCCTGGTACTGGTGCCCGCACCGCTGGCCGAGAACGAACGCGCCGGCGTCGAGCAGCTGGTGGCCTTTCTCTGGGATATCGGCCTGGAAGTGGGTCATAGCGTACGAACCGTGGCCGAATGCGCCGAGGAAAGCGCCGCCGACGTCGGCACGATGACCACGCTCATGGAAGCGCGGCGCGTGGCCGGCTCGGCCGAACTGCTGGCGCTGATGCGAATCGCGCTGGCGCCGGACCGCATCTGGCCGGTGCGCGAATTCTTCGAGGCCAAGGTGCGTGAGCAGGAGGAGCGTCACCTCAAGGCCAACGACACGGCCTACAACCTCGAACCGAATGTAAAGACCGGCCCGGGCGGCCTGCGCGACATTCACACTATCGCGTGGGTGGCAAAGCGCCACTTCGGCGCAGAGACCCTCGATGAACTGGTCACGCTTGGTTTCCTGACGCCCTCGGAGCTGCGGCGCCTCAAGCAGGCGCAGTCCTTTCTCTGGAAGGTGCGATTCGGCCTGCATGCGCTGACGGGTCGGCACGAAGATCGGCTGCTGTTCGACTACCAGATCAAGCTGGCCCACAGTTTCGGTTACGAGGATGCCTCCTACACGCTGGCGGTCGAGCAGCTCATGCAGCGCTATTACCGCACCGCCATGGACGTGGCGCTGGTCAATGAACTGCTGCTGCAATTGTTTCGGGAGGCCATCCTCAGCGATCGCGCGCCGCCGCAACCGCTCAATCCTCGCTTTCTGGTACGCAATGACTACCTCGAAGCGGTTAATGAAGACGTGTTCGCGCGCTGGCCCTCGGCACTGCTGGAGCTGTTCGTACTGCTGCAGCAGAATCCGCAGATCCGCGGCGTCCGCGCCGGCACCATCCGGGCCGTGGCCCGCAATCTGTGGCTCATCGATGAGGAATTCCGCCAGAATCCGCGCAATCACCGGCTGTTCCTCGAAATCCTGCGAGCGCCGCGCGGCGTCACGCATGAGCTGCGGCGCATGAACGACTATGGCGTACTCGGCCGCTACATCCCGGCCTTCGGGCGCGTGGTCGGGCGCATGCAGTACGACCTGTTCCACGCCTATACGGTCGATGCGCACACCCTGTTCGTCGTCAGCAATCTGCGTCGCCTGTCGATCAGCGAATTCAATCACGAGCTGCCGCTGGTATCGGCCATCATGCAGCAGCTGCCAAAGCCCGAAATCGTGTATCTCGGCGCGCTGTTTCACGATATCGCCAAGGGCCGCGGCGGCGATCATTCCGACCTGGGCGCGGTCGATGCCGAGGCCTTCTGCCTCGAACAGGGTCTTTCGCGGTACGACGCACGACTGGTTGCGTGGCTGGTCAAGAATCACCTGCTGCTGTCGATGACCGCGCAGAAGCAGGATATCGGCGACCCGCAGGTGGTCAGTGAATTCGCGCGCAAGGTGGGCGACGAATCGCATCTGGACTACCTGTACGTGCTCACCTGCGCCGATGTTCGCGGCACCAACCCGAAACTATGGAATTCATGGAAGGCGGCGCTGTTCCACGAGTTCTACGAGCGGGTGAAGCGCGCGCTGCGCCGAGGACTTGAAACGCCGGTCGACCAGGATGAGTTGATACGCGAGCACCAGGACGGCGCCCGGGCGCTGCTGCGCGGCGCGGGCATGCTGACTTCGGCGATCGAACGTGCATGGACGCACCTGCCGACGGTCTATTTTCTGCGTCACGCGCCCGAGGAAATTGCGCGGCACACGCGCGCGCTGGCGGCCGCGGGCGAGGCTAATGAAGATGAGGCGCTGGTCTCGGTTGAGCCGCAGAGCGAACTCGGTACCACGGCCGTCATGATCTACGCACCGCATCGCCGACACGGCTTCGCGCGCGCGACTGCAGTACTCGATCAGCTGGGCCTCAACATTCTCGAAGCCCGTATCACTCCGGTAGGCAATGGCTTCTCGCTCGACTCCTATCACGTGCTCGAAGAAGACGGTTCGGCCATCGGCGATGCCGAACGGCGCGCCGAGATCGAGCACGCCCTGTGGGGTTCACTGCGGCGGCCGGAGGAAGCGCCGCTGGCGGTCTCGCGCCGCGCCACGCGCCAGATGCGCGTCTTCAAGACACCGACTCAGATCAGCATCAGCATGGACGAGCGCAATCGCCGCTCGGTACTGGAACTGGTGGCAGGCGACCGGCCGGGACTATTGTGCGATGTCGGCAAGGTGCTCTGGGAGGAGCGCGTCGATCTGCACGCCGCCAAGATCAGCACCCTCGGTGAACGCGCCGAGGACGTGTTCTACGTCACCGATCGATCCCAGCAACCCCTGGATGAGGCCACAGCGGAGCGCCTGCGCGTACGGCTGACCGACGCGCTCGATCAACGCCTGAAATGAATCCGAATCTGGCGCGCCTGCAGGCATACCCGTTCGAGCGGCTGCGTGCGCTGCTCGCGGACGCGACAGCCCCGGCGGGCCTCAGCAGCATCTCGCTTTCGATCGGCGAGCCGCGGCACGAACCGCCGGCCTGCGTGCTGGCGGCGCTGGCGCGCCACCTGCATCAGCTCGATAGCTATCCTGCCACGCGCGGCCTGCCTGCCTTGCGCACCGCGATGGCCGGCGCGCTGCAGCGACGCTGCCTGCCCGCCGGCTCGCGTCTGGATCCGGAATCCATGGTGCTGCCCGTCAACGGCACACGCGAGGCGTTGTTTGCTCTCATCCAGGCGGTCGTCGACAGCAGCCGCGATGCGCTCGTGGCCATGCCGAATCCCGGCTACCAGATCTACGAAGGCGGCGCACTGCTCGCTGGTGCTACGCCCTACTATCTGAACACCACGGCGGACAATGAATTCCGCCCCGACCTTGCGAGCGTGCCGGCCGCAATCTGGAAGCGTTGCCAGTTGCTGATCCTCTGTTCACCCGGCAACCCCACCGGCGCGGTGCTGCCGCTTCCATATCTTCGGGCGGCGCTTGAACTTGCCGAGCGGCACGACTTCATCGTGGCGGCGGATGAGTGCTATATCGATCTGTACCTGGAGGAGGCGCAGCCCGCCCCCAGCCTGCTGCAGGCAGCGGCGCTGGCGGGGAATGGTGAGTTCCGGCGCTGCGTGGTATTCCAGAGTCTCTCCAAGCGCTCGAGCCTGCCGGGACTGCGTTCGGGCCTGGTAGCCGGCGATGCGGCGCTGATCGAGCGCTTCCTGCTCTATCGCACCTATCACGGCTGCGCCATGCCGTTACCGACACAGCTCGCCAGCATCGAGGCGTGGAACGATGAGGTCCACGTCACTGCCAATCGACGCCTTTACCGCGAAAAATTCCAGCAGGTGTTGCCGATCCTGCAGCCGGTGCTGCCGGTCCAACCGCCCGCCGGCGCGTTCTATCTATGGGCGCAGACCCCCGGTGATGACGCACAATTCGTACGTGCGCTCTATGAACGCACGCACCTGCTCGTGCTGCCCGGGAGCTTCATGTCGCGCGAAGCGCACGGTCAGAACCCCGGTCGCGGCCGTGTGCGCATCTCGCTGGTTCCGCAGCTGGCGCAGTGCGTGGAAGCGGCCGAGCGCCTGCGCGCCTTCCTTACCTCTACTCGCCCTCGAGCCGCGCAATGAACGAACGATGCCAGCGAGTGATGGAGTTCTCCTTGATCACCTTGAGCATCGCCTCGTGGCGCGCACGCCGCTCGCTGAGCGGCATGGCGAGCGCCTGTCTGAGCGCCAGAGCCACCGCGCTGCGGTCGTAGGGATTCACGAGCAGCGCGTCCACCAGTTCGCGCGCCGCACCAGCCATGCTCGAGAGCACCAGCACGCCGGGATCTTCAGGATCCTGCGCGGCCACGAATTCCTTGGCGACGAGGTTCATGCCATCGCGCAGCGGCGTTACGACCGCGACGTTGGCCACCCGCAGGAAGCCGCTGAGCGTGTCGTGCGGGAAATCCTTGTTGAGATAGCGCACCGGCGTCCAATCGGTGTCTGCGTACTGTCCGTTGGTCTGCCCGGCCGCATGTTCGAGCGCATCGCGGATATCGGCATAGGCCGCCACGTTGGTGCGGCTGAGCGGCGCGATCTGGATATATGCCACCTTGCCCAGCAGTTCCGGGCTGGACTCGAGCAGAGTGCGATAGGAGGCGAAGCGCTCCACCAGGCCCTTGCTGTAGTCGAGCCGATCAACGCCGAGCATGAGCTTGCGGCCGAGCAGCCCCGCGATCAGACGCTTGACCTGCTCATCCTCGCGCGCGGCCACCGCCGACTGAGTGGCAATCTCCTCGACATCGACGCCAATCGGAAACACGCCCGTGCGCACGCGCCGGCCGGCGAGCACAATCTGATCGGTGCCGATCGAGGCCTCCTGCGAGAACACCGAGTTCACCGCTGACTGAAAACCTTCCAGGTCCTCGGCGGTCTGAAAGCCGAGCAGATCGCACTGGCACAGATCGCGCACCAGTTCGGCATAGACCGGCAGCACGCGCAGCAGCGCGATGTTCGGATAGGGAATGTGCAGGAAGAAGCCGATGCGCGCCTGCACGCCCTGCGCGCGCAGCATCGCGGCGAGCGGCATCAGCTGGTAGTCGTGAATCCAGATCGTATCGCCGGGCTCGATGAACTTCGTCAGTGCTGCGGCAAACATCCGGTTGATGGCCAGGTACGCCTCGAATTCCGCTGCGTCGTAGCGGAATGCGCCCAGGAAATAATGGTGCAGAGGCCAAAGCGTGGAGTTGCAGAAGCCGTTGTAGTAGAGCTCGAACTCACGCGTCGGCAGTTCGATCGTGACGTAGCGGACGCCCTCCTTTTCGAGGCTCTCGGGCTCGGCGGCAGGCGGATCGCTGGTGCTGCCGCTCCAGCCAAACCACACGCCGCCGGACTGGCGCAGCGCCGACAGCAGGCCAACGGCCAGGCCTCCGGCGGAACTGGCCTGGCCGGGGATGGTGATCCGATTGGAGACTGCGACAAGCCGACTCACAGGGCATCCTCCCAGGGATGAGAAAGCCGCATGGCGCAGTTGACTATGCCCACCATGCTGTAGGTCTGCGGGAAATTGCCCCACAGCTCGCAGTCACCGGGAGACAGATCCTCGGACATGAGTCCAAGACTGTTGCGGCAACGGAGCATTTCCTCGAACAGATCGCGCGCCTGCTCGCGCGCGCCGGTGGCCCACAGCGCATTGATATACCAGAACGTGCAGACGCTGAAGGCCGATTGCGGGATGCCGAAGTCATCCGGCTCCACGTAACGCGCCAGGAATCGGCCGCGCCGCAGCGTCGCTCCGACGCGCTCGACCGTCGCCACAAATCGCCGATCGCTCCAATGGACCAGCCCCACTTCCGCGAGCAGCAGCAGGCTCGCATCCACGCTGTCGCCGTGGAAGGTCGATGTGAAGCTGCCGAGTTCCTCCGACCAGGCGGCCTCCAGGATACTGCGCGACATGTCATCGGCGTGCGCGCGCCAATAGCGCACGCGTTCGTCCAGGCCCAAGCGAGCCGCGATTCGAGCCAGCCGATCAGCCGCCGCCCAGCAAATCGTGGAGGAAAACGTATGCACTGCGACGTGGCCGCGATACTCCCACAGCCCCGCATCAGCCGAGCCGAACACCGCGACCGACTGCTCTCCGAGCAGCTCCAGCGCCTCGAACAGCGCCCGCGTTCCGGGCCGGACCAGGCGCGCATCGAAAAAGCTCTGCGTGGCCGCCAGAACCGCTGCGCCATAGACATCGATCTGCACCTGCGCGTAGGCCGCGTTGCCGATGTGCACGGGTCCCATGTCGCGATAGCCGGGCAAGTGCTTTACGACGGTTTCTTCGAGCCGGACATCGCCGTCGATCGCGTAGCAGGGCTGCAGCTTCAGCGGCGGCGTCGCCGTCAGATTCTGGACGAAGCGCAGATAGCCCTCCATCGTGCGCGTGGCGCCCAGTCGATTGAGCGCCTGGATCGTAAAATAGGAGTCGCGGATCCAGCAGAATCGATAGTCCCAATTACGGCCGCTATTGGGACTCTCCGGGATCGAGGTAGTGACCGCCGCCATGATGGCCCCGGTGTCCTCGTAGCTGCAGAGCTTGAGCGTGATGGCGGCGCGGATGACGGCCTCCTGCCATTCGAACGGCACCGCCAGGCTGCGCACCCAGTCGTTCCAGTATTCGCGCGTGGAATCCAGCCAGCGCTGGGCCAGCATCGGCACCGACTCCTGCACGGTCTCATCCGGCCCCAGGATGAAAGCCAGAGGGTGATCCAGCACCACGACGCGCCGCTCCTGAATGGCGGCAATGCTCGCGTCCGTCGACAGCCTCAGATCGAAATCCCGTCCCGCGTAGCGGATGTGGTGCGAGCCGCTGATTGTGCGGCGTTCGCGCTCGCCGTAATTCTCCATCGGCGACAGCACCATGCGCATTCGCGGACGCCCCGCCAGCGGTCGCAGCATGCGCACCAGCGCGGCGGGACGAAAACTGCGACCGTACTGGCGGAAACGCGGGCAGAAATCGGTGATCGACAGCACCGCGCCGGCGGCATCAGTCAGCCTGGTTTCCAGAATCGCGGTATTTCGCTCATAGCTCTGGCTGGCGGATGCCTGCTCGATCAGCTCCACGCCCCACCGACCCTCCCCGGCCGCCGCCGCGGAACCGGCCAGCAGTTCGCAGAAGGACGGATCGCCGTCCAGACGCGGCAGGCACGTCCACACGTGCGTGCCGCGGCTATCGATCAGCGATGCCACCTGGCAGTTGCCGATCAAGCCGAGTTCCAGGTTCGCCGTGGTGTGAGGATTGTCGCTCAAGCGTCTGCGATCTCGAGCAGCCAGCGGTGCAGTTGTTCCGGATCGGCGAGTCGATGGGTCGCCACGCTGGGCGCGCCGGAGCCGATACGCAGGCTGATGCCGCCAACCTGGTTGACGTATTCGAACGCATCCTCGTCGGTCACGTCATCGCCGGCGAATATGGGGCTGCGACCGCGAAAGGGCTCGCACTCCATGAGGCGACGGATGCCGGCTCCCTTGGTCAGATGTCGCGCCCGTATCTCCACCACGCACTTGCCCACCAGCGGTGCGAATGACGACCCCAGGCTCGCCACTACCAGTTCCGCCACCTTGAGGACCTCGCGCCCGCGCTCCGGCACATTGCGATAATGCAGGGCGATTGCGCAGCGCTTGTTCTCGAGCCAGACGCCGCGCAGCGATTCGATCCCCTTGCGCAGTAATGGCAGTGCTCCCTGCAGTTCCCCGACCAGGCCTTCATCCATGTACGTGGTCTGGCCATCGAGCCGGATCTCCCCGCCGTGCACTCCGACCGCCGGCAGCTTCAGCGGCTGAAACAGCGTATCGATGGCTTCGATGGTGCGGCCGCTGACGAAAGCCACCGCGCCATCGAGCCGCCGTGACAGCCGTTGCAGCAGTGGCACCATCCAGATGGGTACTTCCACCCGGTCCGGGCTCGGTGCAATCTCGAGCAGCGTGCCATCGATATCCAGATAAAGCGCGTGGTCGGCCAGGCTGCTGCGGACTGTCGGTGTCGGTGAGCAGGAGCTTCCGTTCGCAGGTGGCAATTGCATGAGGTCAAACCTAACGGACCGGCTTCAGGAGGAGCGAAAGGGGGCGCCGCGCACAGCTGTAGTCAATCGGATCCCGCAGCCGTCAGAATACTCCGACCGAGGGAGCTAACCAAACGATGGATCTGAACAAAGCACAGCGCACGATTGAAACCGCCTACGAACGACGCCAGTCACTGACGGCAGCAACCGTGGATACGCACACGCGCCAGGCCATCGATGACGCCATCGACGCCCTTGATCGCGGCATCTGTCGTGTCGCCGAGCCCATTGACAACGAGTGGCGAGTACACAGCTGGCTGAAAAAGGCCGTGCTGCTGTACTTTCGCACGCACGACAACGCCGTCATTGATGCCGGCTATACGCGTTTCTTCGACAAGGTTCCACTCAAGTACGACGCCACCGATGCCGCCGCTTTCGCGCAGCAGGGTGCGCGCGTGGTGCCCCATGCACTCGTGCGCCGCGGCGCCTTCATCGGCCCCAATGCGGTATTGATGCCTTCCTACGTAAACATCGGCGCCTACGTCGGCAGCGGCACCATGGTCGACACCTGGGCCACGGTGGGATCCTGCGCGCAGATCGGCCGCAATGTGCATCTGTCCGGTGGCGTCGGAATCGGCGGCGTGCTCGAGCCGCTGCAGGCGGCTCCGACGATCATCGAGGATGATTGCTTCATTGGAGCCCGTTCGGAAATCGTCGAAGGTGTCATCGTAGGCGCGGGCTCGGTCATATCGATGGGTGTGTTCATCGGCCAGAGCACGCGCATCTACGAGCGCGCCACCGGCACGATCTACCAGGGCCGCGTACCTCCCGGCTCAGTGGTCGTCTCAGGCTCGCTACCGGCCGCGGACGGCAGTCACAGCCTCTACTGCGCGGTCATCGTCAAGCGCGTCGATGCCCAGACACGGGCCAAGACTTCATTGAACGACCTGCTGCGCGACGATTCGATTGCTGCGCCGTAAGCGCGCGATCAGCCGTAGCGCCCGGTGATGTAATCCTCGGTCGCCTTGCGGCCGGGATTGGTGAAGATGCGGGAGGTCTCGTCAAATTCGATCAATTCGCCCAGGTACATGAAGGCCGTATAGTCGGAGACACGCGCCGCCTGCTGCATGTTGTGCGTCACGATCAGCACCGTGACCTGCTCGCGCAGAGCGGCAATGAGTTCCTCGATCCGCGCAGTGGCAATCGGATCGAGCGCCGAGGTGGGCTCATCGAACAACAGCATTTCAGGGCTGGTTGCCAGCGCCCGCGCGATGCACAGACGCTGCTGCTGACCGCCCGAGAGCGATAATGCCGAACTCGACAGCCGATCCCGGACTTCATCCCACAGAGCCGCGCCGCGCAGTGCCTTTTCGACTTCCTCCTGAATACGAAGCGTCGAGCGCACACCGCGAATGCGCAGCCCGTAGGCCACATTTTCGTAAATCGATTTTGGAAACGGGTTCGGCTTCTGGAACACCATGCCGATGCGCATGCGCACTTCGATCGGATCGACGTCGGCGGCCACCAGATTCATGTCCTCCGGCTGCAGCGTGATGCGCCCTTCATAGCGGGAGCCCGGCGTCAGATCATGCATGCGATTGAAGCAGCGCAGGAAGGTGCTCTTGCCGCAGCCCGAGGGTCCAATCAGCGCGGTCACCTGCTTCTCGCGGATCTCCATGTTCAGATCCTTGAGAGCCTTGAAATCCCCGTAATAGAAATTCAGGCCTTCCGCGCGCGCCTTGATTGGCGCCTTCAGTGCCGCCGAGCGGCGCGTCTCATCGACCGCCGTCTGCAGCATGCCGCGCCCGCTCGGCCGAATCGGGATGACGCCGGTGTCGACCTCGCTGGCCGGCGGAAAGCCGCTGGTTTTCGAGCCGCTGGTCATGCTTTTGACACTTGAATCCATGAGTGAGACGCGCAGCGCACTACAGTACCAGAAGGCCCCCAGGCCTTCAGCCCTTGTCGGCGCGTAACTCCTTTTCGATCTCCTCGAGCCGCGTATGGCGCACATCCTTGCCGTGCACCAGGAAGATCAGGTATTCGCAGACATTCTTGGCATGATCGCCGACGCGCTCCATCGAGCGCACCACCCACATGACATCGAGCGCGCGACGGATGGAGCGCGGATCCTCCATCATGAAAGTGATGCTCTGGCGATGAATCGCCTCGTATTCCTCATCCACCGTGCGGTCGCGGCGCACGACCGCCAGCGCCAGTTCCATGTCGAGTCGCGCGAATGCATCGAGCGTATCGTGCACCATGGCAATCACGATCTCGCCCAGATTACGCAGTTCGCGATAGCGGCCATTGGGCCGCTCGCGTGCCGCCAGCCGCGATGCGATCGCCGCGATCTTCTCGCCCTCATCGCCCATTCGCTCCAGATCCGTGATCGTCTTGAGGATGGTGATGATGAGGCGAAGGTCCGAAGCCGTCGGTCCGCGCGTGGCCAGAATCCGGCTGCATTCCTCATCGATCGAACGCTCAAACTGATTGACCAGCAGTTCCTCCTGCGCCACGCGGACGATCACGCGCGCATCGGGCTCGGTGATTCCACCGATGGCCTGTGTCAACTGCCGTTCCACCAGCGCGCCCATCTCCAGGACGCTGCTGCGCAGCCGCTCGAGATCCTCGTTGTAGCGGCTGGAGATGTGGTGAGTGAGTCCCTCGGTGCTCATCCAATCATGTTATACGGCGTTGCATGACAGATTCGTGTCAGCCCTTGCTCCTGCCGGCTGCAACCCTTATAAGGCGCCAAGTCATTGGCTGCGAAGGAAATCGATGTCCGCAACCCTCGAACTGACCGAGCAGCTCATCGCGCGCGCCTCCGTCACTCCCACCGATGGCGGGTGCCAGGAACTCATGGCGGAGCGGCTGGCGCGGGCTGGTTTCGAGGTCGAGCGGCTGCGCTACGGCAACGTCGATAATTTCTGGGCGCGGCGCGGCAGCGGCGGCCCGGTGCTCTGCTTCGCGGGCCACACGGATGTAGTTCCCACCGGTCCGCTGGAAGAATGGCACTCGGATCCGTTCAAGCCGACGATCCGTGACGGCATGCTCTATGGGCGCGGTGCCGCCGACATGAAGAGCGGACTGGCCGCAATGATCACTGCCACCGAGGAGTTCGTCCGCGCACACCCCAGACACCGCGGCGCGCTCACTTTCCTGATCACGAGCGATGAGGAAGGTCCTTCGGTGGACGGCACCAAAAGGGTGGTCGAGACGCTGCGCGAGCGCGGCGAACGCATCGATTGGTGCATCGTGGGCGAGCCTTCGAGCGAAAGCCGCGTGGGCGACACCATCAAGATCGGTCGACGCGGCTCACTCTCAGGGCGCCTGACTGTGCACGGCGTTCAGGGTCACATCGCCTACCCGCAGCTGGCCGACAACCCGGTACACGCCTTTGCACCGGCGCTCGCGGAACTTGCGAGCCGGGAGTGGGACCAGGGCAACGAGCATTTTCAGCCTACGAGCTTCCAGGTATCCAATCTCACAGCCGGAACCGGTGCTCCGAACGTCATTCCCGGTGAGCTCAAGGCCCGCTTCAACCTGCGCTACTCGCCGGTACAGACGCTCGAGCAGCTCAAGGCGACGGTCGAGGAGATCCTGACGCGTCACGGCGTGCGCTTCACGCTCGAGTGGTATGTCTCGGGCGAGCCCTTCTATACCCCCCCGGGAGCGCTATCGAACGCCGCGAGCGTGGCGGTACGGACGGTTACCGGCGCGCAGCCGGCCTTCTCCACGGGCGGCGGTACCTCCGATGGACGCTTCATTGCACCGCTGGGCGCGCAGGTGGTGGAAATCGGCGTCGTCAATGCGAGCATTCACAAGATCAATGAATCGGTGCGCGTCGAGGACATCGATTCGCTGCACGCGATCTATGTGCTATTGCTGCGCCATCTGCTGGCCTGAGCGCGGCAGAAAATTCACCCAGCCTGCGAACCCACCCAACCCGAGCGCGGCGATAAGCACCCAGCCAGGCATCGACAGTCCCAGAAAGGACCAGGTGACCCGGGCGCATTCACCGGAGCCGGTCAGGACCTTGCGGATAACATCAGTCAGCGGAAACACTTCCAGCATGTAGTTGAGGGAGGCGCCGCAGGACTGCACGGTGCCTTCGGGCTGATGCTGGATCCAGACATGCCGCGCCGCCACGGCCGCACACGCCAGGGCAGCCAGCGCCAGCAGCGCGCCATAGACCCGGGCACCGCCATTGCCCGGGTTTTGCAGCGCGGCCAGCAGGAACAGCACGCCGCAGGCGGCGATGCCGACTCGCTGGAATATACACAGGGGACAAGGCTCGAGGCCCAGCTGCGCCTGCGCGTACCAGGCGTAGCCGAGCAAGCCTGCGCACACCAGCAACCCCGCGGCGTTAAGCGCGCGCCTCGATCTCAACACTGGCCTCAACGCTGGCGAGCCGCGGCGCGCTCGGCCAATTCGCGCTCGACGTGATCGAGCGAGGTGTGGCGTACATCTTTGCCATGCACCATGTAGATGACGTACTCGCAGATGTTCTTGGCATGATCGCCGATGCGTTCGAGTGAGCGCACGACCCACATGACGTCCAGCCCGCGCCGAATCGTGCGCGGATCCTCCATCATGAAGGTGATGCACTGGCGCTGGATCGCCTCGTACTCTTCATCGACCACCCGATCCTGACGGCAGGTCTTCAGGGCGGCCTCGGCATCCAGGCGCGCGAAGGCATCGAGGGTGTCGTGCACGAGAATCTGTACCGTGCGACCCAGATGCTTGACCTCTTTATATCGGTTCGCGGGGCGCTCGACGGTGGCAAGGCGTGCGGCAATGTGGCCGATCTTCTCGCACTCATCGCCGATGCGTTCCAGATCGGTGATCGTCTTGATGGTCGCGACCAGCATGCGCAGATCGCCGGCCGCCGGTGCACGCGTGGCCAGTATGCGGCTGCAGTCCTGATCGATGGCCACCTCCATGCCGTTGACTTTGTAGTCATCCTGCGCGACCGCCTGTCCGAGCGAGCTGTCACCGTCGACCAGCGCGGTCAGCGCGCGCCCCAGTTGCTCCTCGACGAACCCGCCCATGCCGAGCACCTTGCTGCGAACGCGCTCGAGATCCTCGTTGAAACGCTTGGAGGTGTGATGCGTGAGATCAGCGGCTTCCATGATGCGGCCTCACTGTCCAACCATGCGCGTTGGTGCGCGCTGTTATCCGAACCACAATATAGCGCAAGCGCGTGCTCGTGCGCGCGAAGCGTGTCGCAGGCCGGAAACTTTCACGCCGCGCGCTCCACGCGCTCGGACGGGAAATGACAGGTGAAGTTGCTGCCGCGACCCTCCTGGCTCTCGATCGACAGTTGCGCACCATGGCGCTGCAGCACGTGCTTGACGATCGCCAGGCCCAGGCCCGAACCGCCGGTCTCGCGGCTGCGCCCGCTGTCGACGCGATAGAAGCGCTCGGTCAGGCGCGGGATGTGATCCGCGGCGATGCCGATGCCGGTATCGACCACGGAAAAGTGGCCGCCCTGCTCGTCCGTCCACCATCGCATCTGCAGCGAGCCCCCCGCAGGGGTGTACTTGGCCGCGTTATCGACCAGGTTGGCGAAGGCGGAATGAATCAGTTCGTCTTCGCCAAGCAGTTTCGCGTTGGAATCGGCGTGCATGAGCACCTGTGCCGGATGGGTCGTGCGCGCCAGCACGTCGCGGCGCAGTTGCGCCATGAGCGCGACCACATCGATGGGATCTGAGGGCGCAGCGCGATCGGAGGACTCGAGCCGTGAAAGATCCAGCAGGTCCTGCACGATGCCGGTCATGCGCAGTGCCTGGCGGCGCATCTCCTGCAGCGGCGCGACAATCGCCGGATCGATGGCGGCGTCCTGCGTGAGGGTCTCGAGGTAGCCTGAGATTACCGTCAGCGGCGATCGCAACTCGTGCGAGGCGTTGGCGACGAAGTCCTTGCGCATCGCCTCAAGCCGCGCCTGGCGGGTCACATCGCGCACCAGCGCAAGCAGCTGCCCCGCGCCGTAGGGGACGATCTGTATGGACAGATACTGCTCTACCCCGACGTTCGACCGCAGGATCACCGGGGATGCGTACTGTCCGCCACGCAGATAGTGCACAAATCCCGGCGTGCGCACGAGGTTTTCGATGCGCAGGCCAATGTCGCCTTTGCCGCGCAGGCCCAGCAGCCGCCCGGCCGTGCGGTTGAACCAGAGAATCTCGGCCTGGGGATTGAGCACCACCACGCCATCGGGCATGGCCGCGGTCGAACGGCGCAATTCGCGAAGCAGCCTCAGCAGGCGCTGCTTGTGGAACTGCTTGCGCCGGTAGAGGCGCACGATCCTCGCCACCAGGTCGCCCCAGGGTCCGGTCATCTCGGGAGCCAGCGTGGGCTCGTCGCGCCGCAGCCAGCGCAGCACGCGCAACAGACCGGACAACTGCAGCAGCAGGTAGATGGCCAGCGCGAGCGCAACGCCGATCCAGATCTGCTCGAACAGCGCCCCCGCTCCCGCGCCCAGCACCACGACGAGCGCCAGACGCGCGCCCAGGAACAACCAGGCCGAGGAATTCATTTGCGCGCGCGCGCCGGTCGCGAACTCTCAGGCCTCGGGCCGCGCGGAAAATCGGTATCCCGCGCCGCGCACGGTTTGAACGAGCCGATCGTAGCCAAAATCTTCCAGCGCCTTGCGCAAGCGTCGCACGTGCACGTCGATGGTACGCTCCTCGACGTAGACGTTGCCGCCCCAGACGCGATCGAGCAGCTGTTCGCGGCTGTACACCCGTTCCGGGTGGGTCATGAAGAATTCAAGCAGGCGGTATTCGGTGGGACCGAGCGGCACCGTGCGCGCGCCGACCATGACACGATGGCCGGCCCGGTCGAGACTGAGCTGGTCAAACTGCACGCGCTCAGTCTCATCCTGGCTGCCGCTGCGGCGCAGCACCGCGTTGACGCGTGCCACCAGCTCGCGCGGCGAGAATGGCTTGGTCATGTAGTCATCGGCGCCGCCATCGAGCCCGGCGACCTTGTCGCCCTCCTCGGCCCGGGCCGTGAGCAGAATGACGGGCAGGTCCCGCGTGTCGCGCTCGCGCTTGAGTGAACGGGTCAGTTCCAGCCCGCTGGTGTCGGGCAGCATCCAGTCGATCAGCAGCAGGTCGGGCCGGCGGTCGGCCAGCGCCGCGCGCGCCGCGCGACAGTCCTCTGCCTCGCGCACTTCAAAGCCCGCGCGCTTCAGGCCGAAGGCGATCATCTCGCGAATCGGGCGTTCGTCCTCGACAATCAAAATCTGCTTTGAAGTCATATTGTTGCAACCATTGCCGGACACCTTAGGGCGCTTTTGTTGCATGCGGATGACAAGCTCCCGATTCTGTCAGTTTCGTGAAGGCAGCGCTGCGACTTCATCGCGCAAATACACCGGCTGGGCCAACTCGGGCGCCACTGCGCTCGCCAGGCCATCGATCGCCGCAAGCTCGGCAATCTCCCGCGCGTGGGGCCGGAGCTGACCGAATATGGGCGCGAGCGCAGGCCCCGGCAACCCTCGCAGTGCGGCCGGGTAGGCCTCAAATCCCGAGCCGGCGCCGCACACCGGCAGGCCGCGCCACCGCGTGGGCAGGTACACAGCCGCAGGAAAATCGAGTGCTTCGGGTTGAAGTTCGCGCGCGATGCCCGGCGCGGATCCTCCCTCGTAACAGGCCCAGTAGACTTGAGCCATGCGCGCGTCCTGACAGACCAGGACGCGTGGCGGAGCCCCCGGCTGCATCAGGGCCCGCCGTGCCAGTGCCCGCAGATCGGACACGGGAAGCAGCGGCAATCCGACCGCAAACCCCAAACCCTGGGCCACGGCAACGGCGAGCCGTACGCCAGTGAAGCCACCCGGGCCCCGGCCGAAGGCGATGGCATCGAGCTGCCCAGCGCTGAGCGCAGCCTCGGCCAGCAGCTCCGCGACCATCCCGAGAATCAATTCACCCGAGCCGCGCGGACGCGCATCCTCACGGACGCGGCAGTCGCCATCGATATAAAGTGCCGCCGAGCACAGCTCCGTGGCGGTATCCAGCGCCAGTAACTTCACGCCGGCATCGCGGAAGGCACTGCACCATCGATGGCATCCGCAGCGCCGATCTCGCAGCATCGCTCCCCCAGCTCACGCAGCAGCCCCAGCGCCGACTCGATGTCTTTAGCTGGAGCCATCGGGGGCAGGCTCGACAGGAATACCCGCCCGTAGCTGCGCCCGCGCAGCCGCGGGTCGCAGATCATCACGACCCCGCGGTCATCCTCGCTGCGAATCAGGCGGCCCACACCCTGCTTGAGCGTCAGCACTGCCTCGGGCAACTGGTAGTCGCGAAAGGCGCTGGCACCCTGGGACTCAAGGTGCTCGATGCGAGCCCGCACGACGGGATCCTCGGGAGAGGCGAACGGCAGACGGTCGATGAGCACCAGGCGCAGCGCCGAGCCCTGCACATCCACTCCCTCCCAGAAGCTTGCCGTTCCGAGCAGCACGGCACGCCCGCTGGCGCGGAATCGGCGCAGCAGCTGCTCGCGTGGCGCCCGTCCCTGTACCAGCAGTGGCCATTGCGCCGGAAGCAGCCGTTCCAATATCGCCGCGGCAGTTCGCAGCGCCCGATGACTCGTGAACAGCAGGAAGGCACCGCCGCCGGAAGCCTCGATGAGCGGCAACGCCGCCGCGACCACCGCCGCGGTGTAGCCTGGACTTGCGGGCTCCGGCAGACCGCCGGGCAGGTACAACATGGCCTGGCGGGCATAGTCGAAGGGGCTTTCATAGCGAACCGTGGCCGCGGCCTGCAGCCCCAGGCGCGCGGCGAAGTGGCCGAAGTCTTCACGCACCGCCAGCGTCGCCGAGGTGAATATCCACGCGCTGGGGTGCGCCGTCAGCAAGGCATTGAACCGGCTCGAGACATCGTAGGGCAGCAACCGCAGCTGGAATCCCCGGGCGTGGATCGTGACGGTGCGGGCGCCATCCACGTGTGATTCATCCCCACGCGGACCGTCCAGCAACTGCGAGAGCGCGCGAATCAGCTCGGCGGTGCGCGGCTCGAAGGACTCGAACCCATGTTCGGAACTTACCGGCCGCAGTTGTTCGAGCAGCTGCGCGAGCGACTCCTCGAGTTCCTCGAGACAGGCCCGCGCCGAATCGCCCAGCTCGCGCCAGGCCAGCTGACGCTCCTCGCGCCCCAGGGCCACCACGCAGTCGGCCAGCGCGCGCTCCAGCGGCTCGATGATGCCCGCATCCAGTCCCGCGATCTTGATCTGCGCGCGCAGATCCGCGGCCAGTGCCTCGATCTGACGGCTGGCGAAACTGACACCGAAGAACTCGCTGACCAGGTCCGGCAGCTGATGGGCCTCATCGAGGATGACCGCATCAACGCTGGGCAGCAGATCGCCGAAGCCGTCCTCCTTCAGCGCAAGATCGGCCAGCAACAGATGGTGATTGACCACGACGATGTCGGCCTCGAGCGCAGTGCGCCGCGCTTCCAGTACATGGCATTGTGAATAGTGGCCGCAGCGCGATCCCAGGCAGTTCTCACGTGTCGAGGTGATGTGCGGTCGCAGCGGGTGGGCATCGGCAAGCTCGGGCAGCTCTGCCAGGTCGCCGCCGCGCGTGGCCAGCGACCAATCGGTGATGCGCGCCAGCAGCGGGTCGGCAGCCGCCGGCAGCAGATCCCCCTGCCGTCCGATGCTTTCCAGACGAGAGCGGCACAGATAATTGCTGCGGCCCTTGAGCAGAGCCACGCGGGCAGGCCGGCCGAGGGCAGCGGCGAGCAGCGGCAGGTCGCGGTGGTAGAGCTGATCCTGGAGGGTGCGCGTGCCGGTGGAAATCAGCACCCGCAGCCCGGAGAGCAGCGCCGGCACCAGGTAAGCGAAAGTCTTCCCCGTACCGGTACCGGCTTCCACCAGAAGCGCCTCCCGCGACGCAAGGGCCTCGCTGATGCGCGTGGCCATCTGCTGCTGCGCCGGGCGTTCGCGGAACCCTTCCAGGGCACGGCTGAGCGGCCCCTCGGCGGCGAATATGGCGGCGAAATCTGACATCGCTGGATTATGCAACCTATGCTTGCGCCCAAATACCCCGCAACTTCCGGCCCCCCGGTATAATTCGCGGATTCGGTGCTCGTAAGA
>Ga0265338_10004527_pt1 | contig 18733 bp, 15 predicted proteins | sample 42126metaG_FD_193579 | JGI IMG/M metagenome (GOLD analysis project Ga0265338, IMG submission 193579) | Rhizosphere microbial communities from Carex aquatilis grown in University of Washington, Seatle, WA, United States - 4-21-26 metaG | ecosystem: Host-associated > Plants > Roots > Rhizosphere... | reverse complement strand
GCGGCCCGGCTCGTACCCGGCCACCCCGTCCGCCCCGCCGGGCGGCGGCCCGCCGGGTGGCGGCCCGGTCTTCCCGGCCGGGATCAAGCTGCCGCCCGGCATCCCCGCTCCTCCTTCCCTGCCCATCCCGCCCTCCCCGCCCATCCCGCCCCTCCCGCCCGGCCCGCCCGGCCCGGGGTCAGTTCCCGTACCGCGAGCGGCCCGGTCACTGGCCAAGCCCCCGGTACGGCGACTCGCCCGGGACCTCGGCGTCGACCTCGGCGGGCTGGCCGGCAGCGGGCCGGACGGCTCCGTCACCCGGCAGGACGTGGAGCAGGCGGCGGGCAGCGGGCAGGCCGCCCGGGAAACGGCGCCAGCCGCCGGCCAGCCAGCGCCGCCGGACCCGCGGGCGGCCGTGGCCGAGGAGCGGATCCCGGTCCGCGGAGTACGCAAGCACACCGCCGCCGCGATGGTGGCCAGCGCGTTCTCCGCGCCCCACGTCACCGAGTTCCTTCAGGTGGACGTGACCGAGACGATGGCCGCCGTGCGCCGGGCGCGCGAGCTGCCCGAGTTCGCCGGGATCAAGGTGTCGCCGCTGCTCTTCGTGGCTAAGGCGCTGCTGGTGGCGGCCCGGCGGCACCCGCTGATCAACTCCTCCTGGGACGAGGCGACGCAGGAGATCGTGGTCAAGCGCCCGGTCAACCTGGGCATCGCCGTCGCGGCCGAGCGCGGCCTGCTGGTGCCGAACGTGAAGGGCGCCGACCAGCTGCCGCTGGCCGGGCTCGCGCGGGCGATCGACGAGCTGGCGGCGACCGCGCGGGCGGGCAAGGTGACACCAGCTGACCTGGCCGGCGGCACTATCTCGATCACCAACGTGGGCGTGTTCGGCGTGGACGCCGGGACGCCGATCCTGCTGCCGGGCGAGGCCGCGATCCTTGCCTTCGGGCAGGTCCGCGACCTGCCGTGGGTGGTTTCCGGCGAGCTGGCCGTGCGCAAGGTGACCACGTTGTCGCTGTCGTTCGACCACCGGATCGTGGACGGGGAACTGGGCTCCGCGGTCTTGCGGGACGTAGGATTGATGCTGGAGGATCCGGTCCGGATGCTCGCCTGGTCGTAGATAGGGGTCCTGCGATGACGCTCGGCAAGTTCCGCGACGGGCTGATCGTGATGGCCGCCTTCCTGGGGATGATCTGGCTGCTACAGGTGGTCAACTGGGCGGACGGGTACCGGCTGGACACCGAGTTCGGGATCATCCCGCAGCAGTTCGGCCGGCTGCCGGAGATCTTCACCGCGCCCTTCCTGCACGCCTCCTGGCAGCACATCGAGGGCAACTCGGCACCGCTGTTCGTGCTCGGCGTGCTCGCCGCCTACCGCTCCATCGCCCGGTTCCTGCTGGCCACCCTCATCATCGCGGTGGCCAGCGGCCTGGCGGTGTGGCTGTTCCAGAGCGGCAACTCGCTCACGGTGGGCGCGTCCGGCCTGGTCTTCGGGTACTTCGGCTACGTGCTGATCCGCGGGTTCTTCGACCGGAGCCCGGCGGACATCGTCGTCGGCCTGGCCGCGGGCGCCCTGTACTGGACGATCCTGCAGGTCGCGCTGCCGGGCACGCCCGGCATCAGCTGGCTCGCGCACGCCGGCGGCCTGGTCGGCGGCGTAATCGCGGCCTGGGTGCTGCGAGCGCCGGCCGCGGCCCGCACGCCGGTGACACCAGCGGGCCGCCCGGCGGTCATGTCGGTGGACGACATGCTGCGGGAACTCAAGGAAAAAGGTTAAGAGCGGTCGGAACGGGTGCGGCTGGCTCACACAAGCACCACCCCGTGGTTGTGGCTACCACGGCGCTATAGGCCCCTGGTTGCAACAACCATGCCGCCGGGAACGGGTGGAACCCAGGCCGCCCACGCCCAAGGGGCTCTTTTTGAACGCCTTAGCTCCAGGTGGCCGTCCGAGGGGCGCTCAAGTACGGCTTTCACCTGATGTGACGGCGCGGGCCTTAGCCGTAACTTGCGGGTATAGGCACCCGCAACGTCAGGAGCAAGCCCGATGTACGCTCACCCGGACCACCAGGCGCACCAGATGGACCGTGCCAGGACCTTCGCCGAGATCCGCCGGATTGAAGAGCGGGTCAGCGCGATGGCCCCGGCCAGGCCTGGGGGACGGCGGAGGGCTGCCTGGCCGTTCGGCGCCGTCCGGTCGCGGAAAGGACCGCGAGGCGGCGGGTGAGCCAGCCGCACCCGTTCGGCGCCTCCTGCTTAGAAAGCGCCCTCGGGCAGCTCCATCAGGTCGTTGGTGGTCTCCTCGATGACCTTCCGGTCGCTCTCCAGCCGGGGCAGCACGGTGGCGGCGAAGAACCGCGCGGCCGCCAGCTTGCCGGCGTAGAAGTCCTGGTCGGACTGGCTGAGCGCGCCCGTGCTGGCAAGCGGGGCGTTGGCGAGCGCGCGGGCGGCGATCTCGGCCTGGCGGCCGAGCAGCCAGCCGACGATCAGGTCGCCGAAGGCGAGCAGCAGCCGCACCGACTGCTGGCCGATCTTGTATACCTCTTCCGGCCGCTCGAAGGAGCCGACCAGGAAGCCGGTCATCGCGTTCAGCATCGCCTCGACCTGGGTCACGCCGTCGGCGATGGCGGCGCGCTCCGCCTTCAGCCGCCCGTCCTGGTCATCATCCGGCTGGTCGGCGGCGAAGGCGGCGATCTCGGCCAGCAGCGCCCGGGCGGCGGCGCCCTGGTCGCGGACCAGCTTGCGGAAGAACAGGTCGAGCGACTGGATCGCGGTGGTGCCCTCGTAGAGGGAGTCGATCTTGGAGTCCCTGATGTACTGCTCGATCGGGTAGTCCTGCAGGAAGCCAGAGCCGCCGAGCACCTGCAGCGACAGCGACAGCAGCTCGTAGGCCCGTTCCGCGCCCAGCCCCTTGACCACCGGGAGCAGCAGGTCGTTGCGGGCGGCGGCGGCCTTGTCCTGCTCGCCGCGGGCGGCGGCCAGCTGCACCGCGTCCTGCTGGGCGGCGGTGTACAGCACCAGCGCGCGCATGCCCTCGGTGTACGCCTTCTGCAGCATCAGCAGCCGGCGCACGTCCGGGTGGTGGATGATCGTCACCCGCGGCGACGCCTTGTCGGCCTGCCGGGTGAGGTCGGGGCCCTGCACCCGGTTCTTGGCGTAGTCGAGCGCGTTCAGGTAGCCGGTGGACAGGGTCTCGATCGCCTTGAGCCCGACCATCATCCGCGCGTTCTCGATCACCATGAACATCTGCCTGATGCCTTCGTGCACGCCGCCGACCAGGGTACCGACGGCCGGGCGGCCGGGGTCGCCGCCGAAGGTCAGCTCGCAGGTGGCGGAGACCTTGAGGCCCATCTTGTGCTCGACGTTGGTGGCCTTGACTCCGTTCCGTTCACCGACTGAGCCGTCTGGGTTGACCAGGTACTTCGGCACCAGGAACATGGACAGGCCCTTGGTGCCGGGGACGGCGCCCTCCGGCCGGGCGAGCACCAGGTGGAAGATGTTCTCGGTCAGGTCGTGCTCGGCGACGGTAATGAACCGCTTGACGCCCTCGATGTGCCAGGTCCCGTCCGGCTGCTCGACCGCCCGGGTCCGCCCGGCACCGACGTCGGAGCCGGCCTCCGGCTCGGTCAGCACCATCGTCGCGCCCCACTCGCGCTCGACCGCGAGCTCGGCGAAGCGCTTCTGCTCGGTGGTGCCGAGCTCCCACAGGATCTTGGCGAAGGCCGCGCCGTTGGCGTACATCCACAGGGCCGGGTTGGCGCCGAGCAGGAAGCTGGCGACTCCCCACTGCAGCGAGCGCGGTACCACGGTGCCGCCGAGCTCCGGCGGCACCGACAGCCGCCACCACTGCGCGTCCATCAGGGTGCGGTACGACTTCTTGAACGACTCGGGCAGGGTGACGCGGCCGGCGGCCGGGTCGAAGACGGGCGGGTTACGGTCACCGTCGGCGAACGACTCGGCGACCGGGCCTTGTGCGAGCTTGTTGACTTCGGCCAGCATGTCGCGCGCGGTTTCCTCGTCCACCTCGGTGAACGGCCCGGTGCCGAGGACCTGCTGACGGCCGAGCAGTTCGAACAGGTTGAACTCGACGTCCCGCAGATTGCTCTTGTAGTGGCTCATGTAACGCTCCGCTTGATCGCTGCCTCCGTACATGTTACTCGCTAGTAGTTTAGCTCGGGCACTCGGGTACCAGCCTTTTTTGTCGAATTCCCGCCTCGGGGGTGCAGGCGCGGCTTTCAGGTGCCAGACTGTGCATGCGCCCCACACGGAGCGTCAGTCACTGGTGACGCGGCTTTCGCGTTCTTCACCTTATTCAGCCCTTTCGCGGGCCCGGTGAACAGCTTGCGGCTAGGCTTCCCACTCGTGACGGATGTTCGCGATCCCTCAGCAGGCGGGCCCGACTTTCCGGCTCGCGGGCCTGAGTACCCGGTTCGCGTGCCCGAGGCATTTCCGACGCGCCGGCCCAGCTTTCGGCCACCGCGGCGCACGGAAGGCGGCCGCCACCGCCGCCCGGTGCCCGCCAGCCTGCCGCAAAGCGCGCCGGCCTTGGTCCTCGGCGTGCCCGGACGCGACACCGACCTCGCGGCCGGCCCCGTCGGCGAGCTTGCCACCGTCCTCCGGGTCGACAACCCGGCGGTCGAGGTGCGCGCCGCGCGGATCGACGGCGACGGCCCCGACGACCCAAACGACTTGCGCGCGGTGCTGATCGACGCGGCCGCGCGGCGGCCCGACGGCGGCCCCTGCGCCGTCGTCATCCCGCTGATCGCGACGGTCAACCCGCCGCTCGTCCGCCGGCTGCGCGAGTCCGTCGCCGCCAGCGGCACCAACTCGCTGGTCAGCGGATTTATAAATTCCAACGCGATGATCGCCGAGGTGCTGCACATCCGGCTGGCCGAGGCGGGACTCGCCCGGGCCGACCGGGTCCGGCTGTTCAGCCTGGTCACCGCGGCCGACGGGGTGCTCATCGCGACCGTCGGCGGCCCCAACGCGGCCGGGTCGGCCAACGTCACCTCGGTCCTGCTGGCCGCGCGGCTGGCCGTCCCGGTGATCACCGCTTCGATGGACAGCGCCCCGTCGGTCCACGAGGGCGCCATGCGGCTGAAGGAGATGGGCGTCAGCCGGCTGGCCATCGCCCCCTGCTTCATCGGGCCCGAGGCCACCCGGAGCGACCTGGACGCGCTGGCGGTGGGGGCCGAGTGCGCCGCGCCGATCGGCGCGCACGGCAACATCGCCAAGCTCGCCGCGATGACCTACGGCCAGGCGATCAGCCAGCTCGACCTGCCGTTCCCCGGCAACTCCGAGGTCCACGGGGCGCACGAGTAGCGCCCCGTTTCAGCCCGAACATCCCTTTTGCCGCGTATGCTGCCGCGTAGCGCCGGTTAACTCACACCTCACCGGCACGCAGAGCAGGGTGTGACGATAACGTTGGGGGCACGATGCGCACGGTGACTAAGACGCTGACCACCGGGCTGCTCGCGGTGGCGGCGGCGCTCGGGCTGGCGCTGCCGGCGGTCGCCGCCACGGGGCAGCCCGCCGCCGCTTCCCCGGGGGCGGGCTTCGCCTACGGCACCGACAGCTTCCAGATGACGGTGACCGGCCGCGGCCCGTACGCCGAGCCGGTGATCGGCAGCGCGTACGGCGGCTACATGGGCATGGCCGGCAACTGGGCCCGCACCCTGAAGTGCAAGGAAGGCACCCTCTACGCCCTCACGCCGGTCAACGCCGGCCAGGCCAACGCCAACTTCCGCACCTACCACGTCGGCGTGGGCACCGGCGTCTACTGGTACATGGGCGGCCCCGGCGTCGACCCGAAGTGGAACGGCACCACCGCGCAGGCATACCACTGGGGCCAGGAGCAGGCGTCGCTGACGCTCCAGGCGATCAAGGGCAAGTACATCCCCTACTCGGTGATCTGGGCCGACATCGAGCTGCCGGGGATCGCGCCCGCCCCCGACAACGGCTGGAACAGCGTCTACACCTCGCCCTGCAGCGGCGCGGTCCGGCAGTCTTCGGTGCCCGCGGCGGTCGACCGGGCGGAGTTCAACGGCTACGCCGCCTACCTGACCGGGCACTCCACGTACAAGGTCGGGGTGTACTCCTCCCCGCTGATCTGGCCGTCCATCTTCGGCACCGGCGTGTACGGCAATATCCCGAACACCTACGAGTGGACCTACTCGCCGGAGACCGCCAACCTCGCGGCCGCGCCGAGCGGCTGGTGCCTGCGCGGCACGTCCACCTGCGCCCAGTTCTTCGGCGGACAGACCTCCGCCAGCAAGTACGCCCTTATGTGGCAGTGGTCCGGCGGCGGCGGGGTCAGGAACGCCTACGGCGACTTCGACCAGATCGACATCGCCCGGATGAAGTAGCCCGGGCTACCCGGCCGGCTAGACGACGGTGCCCGCCAGCAGCGGGTCCAGGCGCACGGACGGGTTGTCCCGCGCGATCGCGTTGAGCCGCCACTTGTCGGCGAACAGCGCCAGCAGCGCCCCGTCCAGCCGGCGCGTCAGCACCTCGGCCCCACGGGCGCCCTTGAGCGCCTCCTGACCTGCCTCGTCCGTCTGCCGGGCCAGCTCGTAGTCGAGGTGGGTGAACTCGGACCTGGCGCCGAACTCGTGCTCCAGCCGGTGCATTACCACGTCAAACTGCAGCGGGCCGACGGCGGCCAGCACCGGCGCCTGATCGCCGCGCAGGTCCGAGGAGAGCACCTGCACCACGCCCTCGGTGTCGAGCTGGTCAATCCCCCGGCGGAACTGCTTGTACTTCCCGGCGTCCTTGCACCGCACCACCCCGAAGTGCTCCGGCGCGAACGACGGGATCGGCGGGTACGCCACCGGGACGTCCGCGTAGAGCGTGTCCCCTGGCCGCAGCGCGGTCGCGTTGACCAGCCCGATCACGTCGCCGGGGAAGGCGGTCTCGACCGTCTCCCGCTCCTGGCCGAACATCGACTGCGCGTACTTGGTGGCAAACGGCCGCCCGGACGCCGCGTGCGTCAGCACCATCCCGCGCTCGAACCGGCCGGAACACACCCGGACGAACGCCACCCGGTCCCGGTGGGCCGGGTCCATGTTCGCCTGCACCTTGAACACCAGGCCGGAGAACGGCGCCTCGACCGGCCGCTGGTCCCCGTCGGCGGCTACCCGCGGCGCCGGCGCCGGCGCCAGCTCGCACATGGCGTCGAGCAGCCGCCGCACGCCGAAGTTGGGCAGTGCCGCCCCGAACAGCACCGGCGACGACTGCCCGGCGAGGAACGACGGCATGTCGATCTCGGCGCCGATCTCGGTCAGCAGCTCGAGCTCTTCCTCGGCCGCCGCGTAGGGGGCGCCCTCGCGCTCCCGCGCCTTGTCCACGTCCTTGAACACTTCTTCCAGGGCCTTCTCGGCCCCGCCCGGCCGCCGCGTGTAGGCGGTGTACTCCCCGGTCGCGCGCTCAATCAGGCCCCGGAAGTCGCCCGCGATGCCCACCGGCCAGTTCACCGGCGTGGGCCGCAGCCCGATCCGCTGCTCGATCTCGTCGAGCAGCTCAAGCGGCTCCCGTCCCGGCCGGTCCCACTTGTTCACGAAGGTCACCACGGGCACGTGCCGTGACCGGCACACGTCGAACAGCTTCAGCGTCTGCGGCTCCAGGCCCTTGGCCGAGTCGAGCAGCATGATCGCGCAGTCGACGGCCTCGAGCACCCGGTAGGTGTCCTCGGAGAAGTCCGCGTGGCCGGGCGTGTCGAGCAGGTTCAGCACGTGCCCGTCGTAGTCGAACTTCAGTACCGCCGAGGTGATGGAGATGCCGCGGTCTTTCTCCATCGCCATCCAGTCGGAGGTAACGCCGCGCCGCCCGGCCTTGCCGTGCACAGCGCCGGCCGTGTTGATCGCCGCCGCGTGCAGGGCAAGCGCCTCGGTCAGGGTGGACTTGCCCGCGTCGGGGTGGCTGATCACCGCGAACGTGCGGCGCCGCCGGGCCTCGCGCAGCACCGCGTCACCGGGCACGGACCCCGGCCGCTTCTCCGTATCAGTCACCGACACCGCGGCAGTACTCCTCACTCAACTCTCCAACGCTCAAGGGTACCTGAGGGGGGAGGCCGTCCCGGGTGCGCTTGGTCAGCCGCGCGCCGATGACGCGAGCACCTGGATCAGCCATCTCCAGCAGAGGAAAGGCGGCAGGCCGTCGCCCGGGTCGGACCCCGGCTGCGGGCAGGACGAGAGCACCGCATCGATTAGCCCGGCGGCGGCCGGCTCTCGTGGCCATTGTCTCACCTGTGGATGGCGTGTACCGTCGCTAACAGGGAGTTGTGCTCGTTTACCTGCGTAAACGAGGTCGAAATTTCTCCGCTGCCCCAGACCTCGGCAGTGCCTAGCGCGCTGTTAGTCGAGATGACCTATGGCCGCACCCACCAGAGGAGGCTTCGCAGTCATGTCCGTAGAAAATGACCTAGCTGAACTCAAAGGCATCGGCCCCAAGTATGCCGAGCTGCTCAAGAGCATCGGCGTCGATTCGATCAAGGAACTCAGCCACCGTAACGCGAATCACCTCAAGGAGATGATCGAGACACGGCACGGCAAGGTTGTCGCCCTCTCCGAGCACGAGTGCCAGACTTGGATCAACGAGGCGAAGGCGCACGCCCAAGCGTGACCACAATCGAACCCCGATGAGTTGGCCCCGGATCCAGGGCAGCCGGTCGCCAGTTCGACCAACCGCCGAGACCAGCAAGGTTGCGGGCCTCGCGAGGCGATAGCTGCGCGCCGCCCACCGCCGGCACCGCCGGCTGCCTGGCGGCCGCGCTGCGCCCGGTCGCCCTGGCCTGCGCGCCCTTCCTTGGCTCTTCCGCGCGGCCTGGCCGCTGATTTTCTCTCGGCCGCGCGGTCTGAAGGGGAAGGCCACACTCTTGTCGGGAGGCTCGCATGGCGAGGCTGATCTACTCCACCATCATGTCGCTCGACGGCTACATCGCCGACGCCGACGGACATTTTGAGTGGGCGGCGCCGGACGCGGAGGTGCACGCGTTCGTCAACGAACTCGAGCGGCCGGTCGGCACCTACCTGTACGGCCGGCGGATGTACGAGACGATGCGCTGCTGGGAAACCGGGCACACCGTCGCTGGCCAGCCGCCCGTCGCGCTCGACTTCGCGCGGATCTGGCAGGCGGCCGACAAGATCGTGTATTCCAGCACCCTCCAGGCGCCGGACACCGCCAGGACCCGCGTCGAGCGTGACTTCGACCCGGTCCAGGTCCGCAAGCTGAAGGAAGCGGCCGACCGTGACCTCACGGTCGGCGGCGCGGGGCTCGCCGCCCAGGCCATCGCGGCCGGACTGGTGGACGAATACCAGCTGTTCGTCGTACCGGCCGTCGTCGGCGGCGGCACCCGGGCCCTGCCGGGCCAGGTCCGGCTGCATCTGGCCCTAGCCGAGGAGCACATGTTCGGCAGCGGCACCGTCTACCTCCGTTACCGCTCGGCTTGAGTCAGCCTGCTTTACCAACAGCGCCGCGGGGCGACCTCCCGGCCCGGATGGGGCACGACTCCGAGCGGGCCGCGATGATCTACCAGCACAAACCGCGCGGCGTGCGCTATCGGCCCGTTAATGGCCTACCGCGCTATTCGGCCAGGCTGTCCGGTGGCACCTGTCATCATCTACCGGCCCCGACTCTCCTATCGGGCACCCAATTGGCACGTCGGGTGACATGACGGTCACAATTACCCAAATCACATCCAATTCAAGCCCGAACCATGCAAACTGTCCTAACACTGAGCAGTCGGGCCGCGACGGGTTCGCGATACACCGACCGCTGGCCTCGTGGAAGGGATCTGGCGGATGCGTTACACGGCAGCCTGCAATTGGACCAGAGGGTTCACAATCAACGACAAGGCGGACACACCCCAGTTTAAGGTTGTCAGAACCGACGGGCTCCACGGCAATATCTTGACTATGCTAAGCCCCGAAGGCGAAAAACTTTCTGTGATCACGCCACGCTATGGCCCGACCCGGCTCGAGATCGCGGCGCCTGACCAGCAGCCCGTTACAGTGCGGCATCATGGCTGGTTCGGCCGACGGTACGATATCGAGGCCTTGATAGGCGAGATGCGCGCGACAGTCGGAGATTTCTCTGGAGCCGATTACCAAATTTCCAGTTCCGGTACGGTTAGAGCAGTCGTGTCTCGGCAGCTTATGCGGCAGCAGAATCTAACGATCGATCTCGCGGACGGCGAGGATGCAGTATCGCTCATCTCGATTGTTCTAGCGATCGAAACCCTGCGTGACGACCGCCGTGAAAATCAGAATATACCGTATGTCCGTTTGCTCCTCAGGTTCATTAACTGACCTGGATGGGGCGATGGCCTTTCGAGTACGGGGTTGGCTAACCGACCTGGCTCCTCGACCTGTCCTGCTGTCCTGCCCGTATCCGGTCGGCGAGTGCGCCCGGTGGCAAGCCGAGCCTTACCGCAGGGCGCGCTCGGGAAAATCGAGGCCGAGAGAAGAACCCCTGAAGCAACCTTTAAAACTATCTAGCGGAGCGTTCTTAAAGGACCGCAGGTCGGCGTCAGTTGTTAGCCGGAGTAGTCCACACCGTCGCAACCCACGTCGTCGTGTACGACGTATCGGATACCGTGCGCAACTTGACGTAGACCAGATTGTCGCCATTAGCTCCTTTCAGACAGAACTGCATATCACGGCTAAGCTGCAAGAATTCAATGCTCTTGAATGGCGCCGCATTTATCTGGCTTTCGCACGTCTCAGGGTTTGGGTTGCCCGAGAGTTCGGCAGCCTCCCCATTGAAATATATTTCACGGTCAGTGCAGTCTACATAGATGTCCCATGTTGCTACTGGGCCGAAATAACCTGGTGGATAATCGGTATCATTAGGATCGGTAACGTCAGGTCCCTGCCCGGAAAAGTAGACAAATGGATAGGTGCCGGTAGAGCTACAGCCATCCTCCAAAATCGAGAACGGTCGGTCTTTGTACTCCAATGTGTACCCGCCGTTAGAACTCGCGGGCGAATTTCCCGAATTCGTCGAACTTACAGTAGTCCCGCCTGAATGGGTGCCTGGAACTCGCGTGGGCTGCGAACCATTTGCACCGATTGCGGATTGCGATGTAGCCCCCCTCGCCGCCACAACCGCCAGGGCAGCAAGACAGGAGACCGCTACCCCGATGAATACCCACATAATGATGAATCGGCGGATGTCACGCCAAGCCCGATACCTGCGATAATCGCGCCAGATAGCCCGATCGCCGCAAAGAAGTTTATCAGTTGCTCAGATAGCAAGGCGTTTGGGAGTATCCCGAATCCCGCGAGGAAAGCAGCAACCGTGCCGGCAACCCCCGTTACTTGGCTAATGAAATTACCGGCCTGCTCCGCCGGATCTTCGCCACTGTCAGATGTAGTACCCGCGTTCTCCATACGTTCCGTCCAGTTGTATATCGAAGACTAGGATGACACGGCGGATGGTGTACCACGGTACAGGATCAAAGGGGAACGACACGCGAATTCGCGTAGTCCGGCACTCCCTGATCACATCTACAAGGGGCAAGGTCGGCCTAGCGATCACGTAGCGGCATCATAGGCATCTGAGGCTACGGGAGTGGGCGGGATATAAAACAGCAGGAGGACACCGCCCGGACCCGATGAGACGTTCTTACTGTCGTCTTACAGAGCTTGAAAGGCCAGGGTCTATGGCGGCTGCGGGCCGAGGGTGAGGCCGGTCTGCCTGAGGAGGGCGTTGATGAGTTCGGGACGGCGGTGGATGGTCCGGAGCTGGTGGCGGACCATGGCCTCGAGCTGGTCGCGGGTGGCGACGGCGTGTTGCCCAAGCCGCTTTTCATGGCTGACCAGGCGCCCCAGACGGCGTTGCGGGCGGGGGCGTACCCGGGCAGCCGGACCACGGTGAGCCAGTCCTCTCGGGCCTCGGTGAAGGCGCGCGTCTTCCTGCTGCGGTGGGTGCTGAGGTTGTCCCCGATGACGATGACCGGTGCTCCGAGGGCGCGGCGCGCGGCGGTGATCAGGTGCGCGTAGTCGGCTTCGGGCAGGCTCGGGGCGCTCGCCCTTGCGCCTAATGGCCCGCTAATGGCCCGGCGGTCGGTTTGGCTCCAAAACGAGTGAAGGCCCAGTGTTCGGAAACCTTCCCCGACCTGGGCCTTTACGTTGGAGCGGATGACGGGAATCGAACCCGCACTGTCAGCTTGGGAAGCTGATGTTCTGCCATTGAACTACATCCGCAGGCCTGCCGACACTACCCACAGGAGCTGTCCTGCGGTCCTTGCCACCACATCGTACCGGAACCGGCGCCTGCTTGGGGGGCTCCCGGCCGCCCTTGTGCTCCTCGGGAGCCGGCCCGACGGAGGAACAAAGACTTACCGACATCTGATGTAAACATTCAGCTCATGCACGTTCCGTAACGGGGCAGGCCGACAGGCAGTCGCTCGGGCGCGGCCGACCGGAAAGGTATACCGAGTTCGCGGTATGAACTCGCCCGATTCGCCACGTTTGCCCCACCCGAACTCGGTACATGTTCCGGAGGGCAGGAGCCCTCCGGGACCGTGCCGCCGCAGGAGTGCCCGGCCTGGCGGTACCGCGCCGATTCTGGTCACACGGCGTTACCGACGTGAATGTTTCCGATCTGATGGGACAAAACCGGTCAAAACGGGCGGGATTTTTGCCCATTTACGGTAGATGTCTCTGGCAGAGCCACCGGATGGGGTGACCGCACCAGGCGCGGCCCGCGCTGCCGCTGCGCGCGGGGCGCGCCTGGTGCCTCGTCGGGCTTGGTTAGCGGGACGAGTCGTACGTGCCGGCCTTCGCCGAGCCGACGAAAGACTGCCAGGCCCCGGGAGCGTAGGTGATGACCGCTCCCGTGGGGTTGACTGAATCGCGGACAAGCACGCGGGCCGGGGCAGAACCGACCTCGACGCACGCGCCGTTGTTCACGCTACGGCTCGCCTTGCGCCAGTCTCCGGCGAGCCCATCAACGTCCATTGGTGACATGTAGGTGACCTTGTTCCTTGGCTGTGTAGGATCTGCGCCCAGGACCCAGCCGGATAAAAACAACTAGCGGCGAGCACCTTAATTGCAGAAGCTTTTTCAAGCGGGCTGGGTGGGCGGCTTAATCATAGATGAGACGGCCGCGGCCGCACGATCTAGCCGTGTAACGACTGCGGTAACATTCCGAACTTCTAAGCAGCATGGTCGAGGCACCGTCGGCGGCACATCGCGAATCAGACACCGCGACCATTCTGGGCGATTTATCCGCGACGGGGCGCGAGCTCTTGTCTGCGTACCGTTATCCGTTGATGTACGAATCGCGGACCTGGGCGACGAGCGCGGCCGAGTCTTGTGAACTCAGCGCCAGCCCGCGCAGCAACTCAAGCACGAGCAGGTATCGGTCGACATCCTGCTGGCGCTCCAGGTAGATCTGCCCGACAAGGCCTTCCACGTAAACAACCGTGGGAGCCTGACCGGTGAACTCAAGAAGGGTGAAATTGCTCTCCAAGGCTGGATGCGCCCCGATTTTATAGGGGATTATCCGGACGGTAACATTTGGTCTCTTTGTTTCAACGATAAGCTGGTTTAGCTGTTCCTGCATGACGGCCGCACCACCTAGTGGCCGGTGTAGCGCCGCCTCATCGAGCAATACCTCGACCTGCGGCGGATTGTCCCGGGTGAGGATCTGGCGTCTTTTATGCCGTTCCTCGACCCGCTCCTCGATCGCCTGGTCTTCCAGCCTCGGAATGCCGTTCTTGTGAATCGCCCGGGTGTAGTCCCCGGTCTGCAGCAGGCCGGGGACCACGGACGAGTGGAACACGTTGATAACGGCGGCTTCCTGCTCGAGCCCCACGTAGGTCATGTACGGCAGCTGGACCGCGAACGACTGCCACCAGCCCTGCTGCTTGCCTTCCTTGGCCAGGGTCGCCAGGCGTTCTTGTTCGGACGGATCGGTAACTCCGTAGAGCTGGCACAGGTCCCTGATATCGCGCGGCGTCGCGCCACGCTGGCCCGTCTCCATCCGGCTCACCTTGGACGGCGAGCAGAGCAGTTCGCCCGCGACATGCTCCACTGTCAGCCCGCGCTCGGTCCGCAGCCCCCGCAGGAGGGCGCCGAGCTCGCGCCTGCGAAGCGTGGGGCTGCTGCCCGCGGAGCTACGCGCTTCCGGCATACCGGTGGCTCCTCCCGCGTCCGCTGCTCAACTTCTTAGTCACGCACGCGCTACGAAATCCCTGGCAGTCCAGCTGGCCCGAATGATCCCGATGGCACATGAGTATGTCACTTGTTAATGGCACTTGCCAACGGAACGTGCTCGATGCACCATGAAATTAGTCCGCAGAAGGCATCCTCAAGCGACCCGCCGACAACGGGGTCGAGCGGTGACCCAAGGGTTACCGATCAAAAGATCGCTAGCCACAGGGCGTCGCGCGAGCTGGCGATTCATGAAGGGGGCCATGCCATCACTGCTACCTCGCTGCGTCCGCTGCCACTGTGCGTAAGCGGGCGTGTCCCCGCCGCATCGGGCGGGTTGAAAGGTCACGTTCCCCGGGTGCCGGAAGTTCCGTACTGCGCCGCGGCGCGCACAGGACATGAACCCTGGAAACACCGCTGGGCCGGTGCTGCCACACCGACCCAGCGAAACACCATCCGTCCTCAGGAACCACCGAGAAGGGCTAGTGACGTGTTCTACGGTAGCAACCTGTACAGAAAAGACAACCCCCGTTGGGCTATTGGTAACGCATTGGAAACGCCGCTGGCTCCCGGTACCGCGGCGCAACTCCTCCCGCCTTCCGGTAACCGGTGGGACCAGCCCGCCGCGGGCGTGGCCGGCGCCGTCGCCGGCTGGGCGCGCAGCGCCTGCGGCATCTGCGTCGCCTGGTTCATCGGGCTGCCGCGGCGGGCGGGGGCGCGGCTGCACGCGTCCAGCGACGCGGAGGCCCGCTGGTGGCACTGGAACGTCGCCGAGTACCACGGCGGTCTCAGCCGCCAGTACCGCGACGCGAGGTTCGCGCCCCCGCGCCACGACCCGGCCCCGTGCCCGGGCGAACTCGGCGCGGACCCGGCCGCGCCCGGCGGCCAGTCACCGGAGGACCGCTGACGCGGCCGCCCCGGGCCAGCCAGGCCCGCCAGACTCTCTGTCACCACGGGGGCCGGGCCGTCGGCCAGTGCAGCAAGGCAGCTGCGCCGGCCGACGGCCCGCCACTGGCGGCGTTCCCTTAGGGTGCCGGCGGTCCCTCGGTGGCGGCCTCCCCGGCGGCGGCCGGCCCGGCGGCGCCCTCGCGGAGCTTGATCGAGCGGACCAGGAGCTGGGCGACGTCGATGACCTCGAGGCTTTCCTTGGCCAGGCCGGCCGCCTTCTTGGCGTTGACCGCGTCGCCCAGCATCACCATGCAGTAGGGGCAGGCGGTGGACACTGTGTCCGGGTCCAGGGCCAGCGCCTCGTCGATGCGCTCCTCGTTGATCCGCTTGCCGGTGCGCTCCTCCAGCCACATGCGGGCGCCGCCGGCGCCGCAGCAGAAGCCCTTGCCCTTGCACCGGTGCATCTCCTCGGCCTGGGTGCCGGGGACGGCGTCGATGATCGACCGGGGCGGGGTGTAGATCTTGTTGTGCCGGCCGAGGAAGCACGGGTCGTGGTAAGTGATCTTCTCCTCGATCGGGTTGACCGGGGTGAGCTTGCCCTCTTCGACCAGGCGGGCCAGCAGCTGGGTGTGGTGTATGACCTCGTAGTTCCCGCCGAGCTGCGGGTACTCGCGGCTGATGGTGTTGAAGCAGTGCGGGCAGGAGGCGATGACCTTCTTGCCGGTCTCCTTCGCCACCCCGGCCTCGTTGAGGGTCTCGATGTTCTGCTGGGCCAGCATGCTGAACACGAACTCGTTGCCAAGGCGGCGGGCGGGGTCGCCGGTGCAGGCCTCGGCCGGGCCGAGCACCGCGAACTTCACCCCGGCCGCGTTCAGCAGCTCGGCGATCGCCTTGGTCGCCTTCTTGGCCCGGTCCTCCAGCGCGCCGGCGCAGCCGACCCAGTACAGGTACTCAGTGTCTTCGGGAATCACCCCGTCGACGATCTGGACCTCGAAGTCCATCTCGCCGATCCAGTCGGCCCGCCGGTCCTCGGCCATGCCCCACGGGTTGCCGCGCCGCTCCAGGTTGTTGAGCATGGTGGTCGCCTCCTGGGGGAAGGCGGACTCGACCAGCACCTGGTGGCGCCGCATGCCGTTGATGTGATCGATGTGCTCGATGTCGACCGGGCACTCGTTCACGCAGGCACCGCAGTTGGTGCAGGCCCAGATCACCTCGGGGTCGATCACGCCCATCTCCGCGACCCCGCCGACCAGCGGCCGGTTCGCCTCGGCCAGCACCGCCTCCGACAGGCCGACCCGGCCTTCCTCGTCCGCCAGCAGGTAAGGCGCCTTGGCGAACGCGTGGTCGCGCAGGTCGAGGATGAGCTGCTTGGGCGACAGGGGCTTCCCGGTCGTCCAGGCCGGGCACTGCGACTGGCAGCGGCCGCACTCGGTGCAGGTCTCCAGGTCGAGGAAGCCCTTCCAGGTCAGGTCCTCGATCTTGCCGATGCCGAACACGTCGGTGTCCGGGTCGGCCTCCTCGAAGTCGAGCACCTTGCCGTTGGACCGCATCGGCTCAAGCGGCCCCAGCGCGTCGGGGCGGCGCGAGAACAGCACGTTGAACCCGGCCAGGCCGATGTGCAGGTGCTTGGAGTAGACCACGATGACCGAGAAGGCCATGATCACCCCGAGGTTGGCCAGGATGAACACGACCTCGAGGACGCTGTTCACGCCGTAGCCGAGGGGGTGCAGCCACTTGCCGATCGCCCAGGAGGCGAACGGCCAGGCCCCGGCATTCTCGTACGGGAACACGCCGGTGTTCTCCTGCGCGCCCCGGTAGAGGAGCAGGGTGATGATGACCGCGCTGATCATGGCCAGGACGACCCAGGCGGCCCGGGTGTGCGAGCCGAAGAACCGGGACCGGCGGCCTTCCTTATGCGGGTTGTTCCGGATCCGGATGATCGTGAACGTCGTGATGCCGCACAGCACGCCGACCGCGAACAGGTCCTCGATGAACCCGATCGCCGCCCAGGTACCGATCCCGGGGATGGCAAAGGTCCGCTGGAACAGCGACCCGTAGACCTCGATGATCGTCAGTATCAGCACGATGAAGCCCCAGAACGTGGCCGCGTGGGCCATGCCCGGCACCGTCCACTTGAGCAGCTTCCGCTGCCCGATCACCTCGGTCAGCTGCGCCTCGACGTCGGTGGTGGGGTGCGCCCGGGCGAACTGGAGCCGTTCCGGCGCCGGCTGCCCGGAAAACGTCAGCCGCTTCAGCCACCACACCCGCCGGCCCGCTACCGCGAGTGCGATCACAGTCAGCCCTAGGCCGACCACCATCCGCAAGACCACGCGCAACCTCCTTGTATGCCTGGGGACCACCATAACGGGGTGACAGGGGATGCCCAAGATGCCCGGGTCGTGGTACGCGACACGTCAACGGGCTGTCAAAGTTCGCTTCACGTCCGGGAATGATCCCGGGATGACAAAAGTTGAGCCTAAGTGACTCAAGTCATTTGACATCAGGGCTCGCGTCCGGCAGGCTTGAGCCTGGAAGACTCAACTCGACACACTACAAGGACTGCTCATGGCACGTGCGGTAGGTATTGACCTCGGGACGACCAACTCTGTTGTCGCCGTCCTCGAAGGCGGGGAGCCGACGGTCATCGCGAACGCGGAGGGCGCGCGGACTACCCCGTCCGTCGTCGCGTTCGCCAAGAACGCCGAGGTGCTCGTCGGCGAGGTCGCGAAGCGGCAGGCCGTCACCAACGTGGACCGGACGATCCGCTCGGTCAAGCGGCACATGGGGACCGACTGGACCGTCACCATCGACGGCAAGAAGTTCACCCCCCAGCAGATCAGCGCGTTCATCCTGCAGAAGCTGAAGCGGGACGCGGAGGCCTACCTGGGCGAGAAGATCACCGACGCGGTGATCACCGTCCCGGCGTACTTCAGCGACGCGCAGCGGCAGGCGACCAAGGAGGCCGGCACGATCGCGGGCCTCAACGTGCTGCGCATCATCAACGAGCCCACCTCGGCGGCGCTCGCTTACCACCTGGAGAAGGAAGGCTCGGCCAAGATCCTGGTCTTCGACCTCGGTGGCGGCACCTTCGACGTCTCGCTGCTCGACGTCGGCGACGGCGTGGTCGAGGTCGAGGCGACCAGCGGCGACAACCACCTCGGTGGTGACGACTGGGACCAGCGGATCGTCGACTGGCTGGTGCAGGACTTCAAGTCCGGCTACGGCCTCGACCTGTCCAAGGACAAGATGGCGCTGCAGCGACTGCGCGAGGCGGCCGAGAAGGCCAAGATCGAGCTCTCGCAGTCGATGGAGTCGCAGATCAACCTGCCCTACATCTCACACGGCCCGGACGGCCCGCTGCACCTGGACACCCGGCTCACCCGGGCCGAGTTCCAGCGCATGACGTCCGACCTGATCGACCGCTGCAAGGCTCCCTTCCAGTCGGTCATCAGGGACGCCAACACCAAGGTGGCGGACATCGACCACGTGGTCCTCGTCGGCGGCTCCACCCGGATGCCCGCGGTCGTCGACCTGGTCAAGTCGCTGACCAACGGCAAGGAGCCCAACAAGGGCGTCAACCCGGACGAGGTCGTCGCGGTCGGCGCCTGCCTGCAGGCCGGCGTGCTCAAGGGCGAGGTCAAGGACATCCTGCTGCTCGACGTGACCCCGCTGTCGCTGGGCATCGAGACCAAGGGCGGGATCTTCACCAAGCTCATC
>Ga0265338_10004526_pt1 | contig 18736 bp, 19 predicted proteins | sample 42126metaG_FD_193579 | JGI IMG/M metagenome (GOLD analysis project Ga0265338, IMG submission 193579) | Rhizosphere microbial communities from Carex aquatilis grown in University of Washington, Seatle, WA, United States - 4-21-26 metaG | ecosystem: Host-associated > Plants > Roots > Rhizosphere... | reverse complement strand
CGTGACGCCTTGGTCGCGCCGGCGCCGAAGGCCTGCTGAACTTCGTCCTCGCTGATGCGGGCGGAGGGATCGCCGATCTGGTTCAGGTTCTGCTCCTCGGTCTCGTCCCCCATCATCTCGGGATAGGGAACGCTGGAGCGGTTGCTCGCCGCACGGGTCCGGCTGGCCTTGGCGGCGTCGGATTGGCCATTGGGCGTGGTGGTGGGATCGTTGGTCATGGTGTCCTCCAGACCTGGTAAAACCCCGGGCGCAGCAGGCCGTTCCCACCATGCGCCCGAAGCTGTGCGGTTCTCGGTCGGATCAAGCTCGACCGGGGGCGCGGCGGATTTGCGGCAATCCGGCTGTCGCACGCAGGGCGTTGCCACGACCCTTATATCGGTTAACCTGATCGCTCCGGGGGGAGCCGACAATGGATAGCAAAACGACGGCCCGTGCGCTTCGGCCCGGCCACGTCGCGGCCGTGGCGGTGGGCAATGCGCTCGAGTTCTACGACTTCCTGACCTACGGCTTCTTCGCGCCCCAGATCGGCCGCGCCTTCTTCCCCTCACACGACCCGGCCACCTCGTTGCTGACGGCGCTGGCCACTTTCGGCGTCGGCTTCCTGATGCGCCCGGTGGGGGCGGCGGTGATCGGGGTCGTCGCCGACAAGGCGGGACGAAAGCCGGCCATGCTGCTGTCGTTCATGCTGATGGGCGCCACCATGCTCGGCATGGCGCTGATCCCGTCCTACGCCAGCATCGGGCCCCTGGCGGGGGTGCTGGCGGTGGCCTGCCGCATGATCCAAGGCTTTGCCGTCGGCGGACAGGTCGGGCCGGCGACCACCTATCTGGTCGAGGCCGCCCCGCCCAATCGCCGGGGCTTCTTCGTGTCGCTGCAGTTCGTCAGCCAGCATATCGCCATCATCACCTCGGGCGTGGTCGGCTTCACCCTGGCCCACAGCCTTTCGGAGGCGGCGCTGTCGAGCTGGGGCTGGCGCGCGGCGTTCCTGGTCGGGCTGATCATCGTGCCCTTCGGCCTGTTCCTGCGCCGGGGCCTGGAGGAATCCCTGCCCGAGACGCCACGCGCCGCCGCGCCTGCCCGGTCCGCGGCCCAGTCGGCCGGCTTCGGCTTCGCGGCGCTTCTGGGCCTGCTGCTGCTGGCCGGCGGCACCACGGTGAACTACCTCGGCAACTACACCACCACCTACGCCACCCAGACGCTGCATCTGTCCAGCGTGGTCGGCTTCACCTCCACCATCATGGTCGGGATCGGCGGGCTCACCGGTTCGGCCCTGGGCGGCTGGCTCGGCGACCGCACCTCGCGCCGGCCCTGGATCGTATGGCCGTTCGCCGTCCAGGCCGTGATCATGATCCCGATGTTCATGGCGGTGGTGTCCACCCGCAGCCCCGCGATCCTGTGGCTGGTCACGGCGGTGTTCTCGTTCGTCAACGGCCTGTCGTCCACCAACACCCTGGTGTTCATCACCGAGCGCATGCCGAGCGCGATCCGGGGCCGTTCGACGGGCCTGATCTACGCCATCTCCATCTCGGTGTTTGGCGGCTCGACCCAGTTCATCGTGGCCTGGCTGACGGGCATCCTCCACAGCCCCCTGGCGCCGGCCTGGTACGCCACAGGCATCACGGCCCTGTCGCTCGCGGCGTCGCTGTTCCTGCCGAAAAAATCCCGGCCAAGCTTGTCGGATGCCGTCGTCTGAGGGCGTCCTAGGGAAAACCCGAGGAGGACATCCCATGCCCAAGATCACCCCGTTCCTGTGGTTCGACACCGAGGCGGAAGACGCGGCGAACTTCTACGTGTCACTATTCCCCAATTCGGAGATCACCAGCGTCTCGCGCTACACCGCGGCCGGCCCGCGCCCCGAGGGCATGGTCATGCTGGTGTCCTTCGTGCTCGACGGTGAGAAGTTCACCGCCATGAACGGCGGCCCGCAGTACAAGTTCGACCAGGCGATATCCTTCGTGATCCCCACCAAGGACCAGGCCGAGACCGACCACTATTACAACGCACTGAAGGAGGGCGGGCGCGAGCACGCCTGCGGCTGGGTGCAGGACAGGTTCGGCCTGTGCTGGCAGATCACGCCCAACCGCCTGATGGAGTTGGTGAGCGGCCCCGACCGGGCCAGGGCGGCGCGTGTCATGGGCGCCATGATGCAGATGATGAACATCGACATCGCGACGCTGGAGGCCGCGGCGGGCTGAGTCCTACTTCTCCGCGGTCGTGACCACCCCGGTCTCCGTCGTGCCGTCCGGCTTGATCGGATTGCGGTTGTTGTCCTCGCAGACGTACTCCTGAATCTTCCAGGTGGGCTTCAGGTCGTAGCGGCGCACCACGACCCACGGCTTGGTGAAGGCCACCGGGTCCTCGATGGTCATGATGTCCTCGATCTGGGTGGGCGAGATGCGGCGGATGCGTTCGATCTCATGCACCTTGTCCGAGTGCGGGGCGGCGGAGACATCGTAGACGGTGTCGCCCTTCATGCCGATAGTGTCGACCACCAGGGTGTCGCCTTCCCAATGGCCGATGGACTCGCCCATGTAGGTGGGATCGAGTTCGTCGGCGGGCGTGTGCTTGCGGCCATCTGTGTAGATGCGGCGCACCTGGCTGGAGATCTCGTGCAGCACGTCCACGCGGTCCGGCAGGATCACGAACTCCATCGGATAGGGCGTGGTCATGATGCGCGGCATGCCGCCGGGGCGGCAGGAGGCGGTGGGGTCTGTGGGGATGCCTTGCGAGTTCTGCTTCAGCTTGGCGTCGTACCGGGCTTCCCACTGCGCGTTGTAGGGCGGGTATTCGCGGATGTCCTGCGCGCCCTTGCCCTTGTTCTCCGGCCGGTCGAAGGCGGTCGGGTCGAACATGTTGCGCTCGTGCGGATTCCACACGCCGGACCAGTCGGGCAGGCCCATCCGGGAGTCCTTCTGCACCGGCGCCTTGTAGTTGGGCGGCGCGGGCGGCGAGGGGGCGTTCTGAGCCGAGGCCGATGAAACGAAGGCCGGCGCGGCCGTGGCGAGGATGGCTGTGGCCAGGATGGCTCGATAGGCCTTCATCACGTCCTCCATTTCCGCTTGTTTTCGCGGAGTTTGGGAAACGGTAGCACCCGGCGGCGCCCGGTCAAGCAGAGGCTAGGCCGCGAACAGGGTCGCGATGTCGCTGTCGGTCATCAGGCACAGCTCGCCGGGAGCCAGGTCTTCAGGCAAATCCAATCCGCCGATGCGGTCGCGGTGCAGGGCCGTCACGTGGTTGCCCACGGCGGCGAACATGCGCCGCACCTGATGGTAGCGGCCCTCGGTGATGGTCAGGACGGCCTCGGTCTCGCTGATGGGCTCCAGCACGGCGGGCAGCAGCGGCTTGTCCTCGCCTTCCAGTATCAGGGTCCCGGCGGCGAAGGCTTGGACCTCCGAGCCGTCCAGGGGCCGGGCCAGCGTGGCGCGGTAGCGCTTGGGCATGTGGCTCTTGGGCGAGATGATCCGGTGCAGCAGGGCGCCGTCGTCGGTCAGCAGCAGCAGGCCCGAGGTGTCCTTGTCCAGCCGCCCCACCGTCGACAGGGCCGGGTCGCGCCGGCGCCAGCGGGCGGGCAGCAGGTCATAGACCAGGGCTCCGGCCTCCTTGTGCGAGCAGGTCGCCCCAAGCGGCTTGTGCAACATCAGCGCCATGCCGGGCAGGGGATCGAGCGGCCTGCCCTGCACGGTCAGGCGCTGCGGCAGGTCGGGCGTCAGGACGATGCGGCCTTCCGCGTCCCTGATCGGCTCGCCGTCCAGCTTGACCGCCCCGCCGCGGGCCAGGGCCTGCATCTCCTTGCGCGAGCCGTAGCCCATATTGGCCAGCAGGCGGTCGAGACGAAGCTGAGGAGGGGAGGGCCTGTTCACTTCTTTCGGGCCTCGAACACCTTGTAGGGCCCGCTCGACCCGCGCCGCTCCACGCGGGTGAACAGCGGCTCCAGCACGGCCTCGTAGGGCAGGTGCAGATTGGCCACCATCCACAGCGTCCCGCCCCTGCGCAGCGCGGCCGCGGCGGCCTGGATGAAGCGCTGGCCGAGCGCCTTGGTCTCCCAGCCGGCGTCATGGAACGGCGGGTTCATGACCACGAAATCCAGGCCTTCCAGAGTCGCGGAGCTCGCGTCGCCCCAGACGAGGTCGACGCGGGGATCGTCGAGATTGCGGCGGGCGCAGTCGATGGCGCGGCGGTCGATGTCGATCAGATGCAGGCGCGTCACGGCCGGCGAGGCCAGCACCGCATGGGCCAGCACGCCGACGCCGCAGCCGAGGTCCGCGCCAGCCCCGGACAGGGGCGGCAGGGCCGCGATCAGGGCCGCCGTGCCCGGATCGATGCGGTCCCAGCTGAACACGCCGGGCTGCGACCACAGGACGAGGTGCGGAACCAGGCGCGGCGCGCCCTCGGCGATGGCCTGATCGATGCCTGTCAGCGCCGTCGGCCGCTCGACGTGGCAGATGCGGTGGTGACGCCTGGCGCTTTCCTCGACCACGCAGCCGAACGCCTCCAGCTCCTTCTTCAGCCGCGACCCGCCCCGCTCCTTGGGCGCCATGGCGACCAGGGTTGCGCCGGGCTTCAGCGCCCGCAGCGCCAGGGCCAGGACGTAGCGCCGCTCGACCACGCCCGGCGGGGCCAGCACCACGGCCTCGTCCAGAGAGCCCGGCGCCAGGGCTTCCAGCGGCTGCGAGCCCAGCGAAAGCGGCGAGGTCTGGGTCTCGCTGGCCGAGCGTTGATGCAATTCGAGGGGCGGGGAGCCGTAGAGGATGTGGGAAGGCGATGTCATTCCCGCCTCCTACAGTGTTGGACTGCAATTCAGAACCCCTTCTCCCATCGAGGAAGAGCGCTACGAAAGCGCTGCCGTCGCCACCGCCTCGGCCGCCTTGATGCCGTCGACGGCCGCCGAGAGGATGCCGCCGGCGTAGCCCGCGCCTTCGCCGGCCGGATAGAGGCCCGGGGTGTTGAGGCTCTGGAAGTCCTGGCCGCGCGTGATGCGCACGGGCGAGGAGGTGCGGGTCTCCACCGCCGTCATCACCGCATCCGGATCGTCGTAGCGCGGGATCTGGCGGCCGAACGCCGGCAGGGCCTCGCGCAGGGCCTCGATCACGAAGCCGGGCAGGCATTCGGCCAGGTCGGTCAGATGCACGCCAGGCTGATAGCTCGGCGTCACCGCGCCCAATTGCGTGGAAGGCCGGCCGGCCAGAAAGTCGCCCACCCGCTGCGCGGGCGCGCGGTAGTCGCCGCCGCCGGAGATGTAGGCGCGGCTCTCCCAGTGGCGCTGGAAGGCGACGCCCGCCAGCGGATGGCCGGGATAGTCGCGCTCCGGATCGATGGCCACCACCAGGCCGGAATTGGCGTTGCGCTCGTTGCGCGAATACTGGCTCATGCCGTTGGTGACCACGCGGCCCTCCTCGGAGGTGGCCGCAACCACCGTGCCGCCCGGACACATGCAGAAACTGTAGACGCTGCGCCCGTTCTTGCAGTGGTGCGACAGGGCGTAGGCCGCCGCGCCCAGGTCCGGATGGCCGGCGCAGGGACCGAAGCGGGCCTGGTCGATCCAGCCCTGCGGATGCTCGATGCGCACCCCGATCGAGAAGGGCTTGGCCTCGATGTGCACCCCGCGCTCGAACAGGCGCTGGAAGGTGTCGCGCGAGGAATGGCCCACGGCCAGCACCACCTGGCGGGTCTCGATGACCTCGCCGCCGTCGATGACGACGCCCTCCACGCGCCGGTCCTTGCCGAGCACGAGGTCGGTCACGCGATGGCTCCAGCGGTATTCGCCGCCCAGGTCCTCGATGGCGCGCCGCATCGACTCCACCATGGTCACGAGGCGAAAGGTGCCGATGTGCGGATGGGCCTCGGTCAGGATCTCGGGCGGGGCGCCGGCCTTGACGAACTCGGTCAGCACCTTGCGGCCCAGATGGCGGGGGTCCTTGATCTGGCTGTAGAGCTTGCCGTCCGAGAAGGTGCCCGCGCCGCCTTCGCCGAACTGCACGTTGGACTCCGGGTCGAGCACGCCCTTGCGCCACAGGCGCCAGGTGTCTTTCGTACGTTCCCGCACCTGTTTGCCGCGATCGAGGATGATCGGCCTCAGGCCCATCTGCGCCAGGATCAGTCCGGCGAACAAGCCGCAGGGCCCCGCGCCGATCACGACCGGGCGCGGGCCGCTCCAGTCGTCCGGAGCGCGGGCGACGAACCTGTAGTCGGTGTCGGGCGCCGGACGCACCCGCGGGTCGTCCGCGAACCGCGCCAGCACGCCGGCCTCGTCCTGCAGCACGACGTCCACCGAATAGACCATCAGGATCTGGGATTTCTTGCGGGCGTCGGCGCCCCGTCGCGCCACCTGCCAGGAGACGACGTCTTGGGGCGCGACCGCCAGCCGGGTCGCCAGGGCTTCCGGCAGGGCCTCGGGCGGATGGCCGAGCGGAAGCTTCAGATCGGTGACGCGCAGCATCCGCGCGTTTTAGCGGCGCCGTGGCGGCGAGGGTAGGGGTTGGCTAAGCGGCCGCGAGCGGTTCGGTAGGCTTGCCCTTGCCGGGCAGGCTCTTGGCGCCGAGTTCAGCCGCCGTGTGCCAGTTGCCGTGCAGGCCGGTGCGCAGGCGCAGGGGCAGTTTCACGGTGGCGATGGGGCCTCCCTCGATGTTGAGCGCATCGAACATCAGAAGGTCGCTACGCCATTCGTCCAGGCGGTTGCACACCGCCACCAGCCAGCCCTCGCCTTCGCCGGAATCCGGAGACTTCGGCACGAAGGCCGGTTCCTGCAGGGTAGAGGTGGGCCCGGCCCACCAGGTATGGGTCTTGCCCGTGGCGTGGTCGAGATGGCCGAGGGTATTCATCATCAGCCCGCCCGCGCTCTTGCCCGCGGGCACGTCCACCGGCTTGGCCATGTCCTGCACCAGCATCCAGCCGTGCCGGTAGGGCACGGTGGCGTAGCGCTCGTCGATCTTGGGAAATTCGCCCATGACGTCGGTCAGGCGCTCGCGGCTTTCGAACTCGGTCCCGTTGGAATTCATGTCTACGGTCCAGCGGGTGATGAACGAGGCCGCCTCGCGCGGATTGAACGGCGCGCCGTGCACGTCGGGGAAGAACGGGAACATGTTGTTCTTCGCCTCGGGGGTGTCGAAGTAGACCTTGGTCCCGTCGTTGAAGGCGTTCATCACGTGGCTGGCGAACAGGTTGGGCGCCTCGAACCAGCGGATGTCGGAGCCGTCGCCGTTCCTCGGCAGCACGCCCAGATAGACCGGCAGGGTGGTGTCGAAGCCGAAGTGCGGCATGCCCTTCTGCAGCCGGTCCCACGAGCCGATCGACGGCACGATGTGGAACACCGCGTAGTCCTGGGTCACGCCGAAATCGTGCATCATGCAGTAGTAGGGCGCCTCGAACGGGATCTTGCGCACCAGGGCGCCGCTCGGGCTGAACTCCCAGTAGATCACGCCCTTGGTGCACAGCCCCTCGGTCGCGTAGCTGAAGGCGCACAGGTTGCCGGTGATCGGGTCGACCTTGGGGTGGGCGGTGAAGGTTGGGGCGTCCATGGCCCCGCCGAAGTCGTAGTAGCCCTCGGTCTCCAGCGTGATGGGGTCCATGGCCACCGGCGGGCTGTCTTCCTTCAGCGCCAGCAGCTTGCCGCCATAGGCGAAGGCGTTGGTGTTGGCCGTGCCGCGATAGCGCCCCGCCACGCGCGGATCGTCGCCCAGCGGGTTGCGGTAGGCGCCGAACAGGGCGTGGCCCTCCTCGCGCTCCAGGCGGAACTTGTCGGTGCCGACCCAGCGATGGCGGAAGTCGACGCGGCCTCCTCTGATGCGGAACTGCGAGATGGCGCCGTCGCCGTTGAAGGCGATGTCATTGCCCAGGCGCGGCGGCATCTGCGGATCGGGCTGCACGCGGAAGAAGGCGCCGTCGAGGCTGGCGGGGATCTCGCCCTCCACCTCGCAGTCGGGCACGTCGGCTTCCCAGCGCTCGGGCTTGAAGAAACCAGTGAAGGCGGGGGTGTCGGGGAACTTGGACATGGCGGTCCTTTTTTGCGCTATCGCCTGCGGCTGCTTGAGCGCGGCGGGTCAGACGGGTTCGCCGGCGGCGCGGGCGCGCTCCAGGCGGGTGTCTTCGGCCCAGGGCAGGCCTTTGACGAGGATGAACATGGCGATCCACACCAGGGGCGACAGCCAATAGACGGTCAGGATGCCCTGGGAGATGCTGCCGGTCTTGTCGGCGACCAGGCCCACCAGGAACGGCCCGAGGCCCAGGCCGAACATCGAGGTAGCGAGGTTGTAGGTGGCCGCCGCCGCCCCGCGCATGCGCGGCATCACCAGATCCTGGCCCGTCGCCGCCACGCCCGGCAGCCACATCACCGTGGCGAAGCTGAGCAGGGTGTAGCGCCAGAAGAACGGGTCGAGGCTGGTGGCGGCGAAGGTCAGGTAGGCCAGGGGCATGACCGCGATCATGGCCCCGAACGAGACATAGAGCCGTCCGCGCCGCGAGAAGCGCAGGGCGAAGTCGGCCAGCCAGCCGCCGAACAGGGTCGCCACCAGGCCGACGCCGCCGGTGACCAGGCCGAGCTTGGCCCCCACCTCGCCCGGGGAGGCGTGGAAGTGGGTGATGGCGTACTTGGCCGAGAAGGTGGTCAGGCCGTAGGTCTGGGTCATGTAGAGGGCCGAGGCGACCGTCATGGAGATCATCTGCGGGTTGCCCCACAACAGCTTGTAGGTCGGCCGGTCGGCCTGTTTCAGGCTCTGCACCCAGCCCAGCACCACCGCGAAGCCGAGGCCGATAGTGGCCCACTCCAGTCCGTGCGAGGTGATCCCCAACGAGCCGATGTGCAGCAGCGGAACCAGGGGCCCTTTGACCAGGCCTTCGGTGAAGCGCGTCATGCCGATCACGGCCAGGACGATCAGCACCAGGCCGGCCAGCGACAGGCCTACCTCGCGCGGCTTGGCCCCCAGCCGCCACAGCCGCCACTGGCAGGTCAGCGGCAGCACCGCGAACAACTCGCCGACGGCGGCCTTCACCGGGTGCGCGGCGTCGGGCTGGATCACGCCGTCGGACAGACCGCGCGGCGGTTCCTTCAGCGTCGCGGCCCAAAGGGCGATCAAGAGGCCCGGCGCCCCGATCCCAAGGAACACCGCTTGCCAAGCCTGCAGCCCGAAAGCGCCGACGCCGGACGGGTACAGGGCGTGCCAGAGGTCCTGCAGCTTGCCGCCGACCCAGAACGAACCGCCCAGGCCGAAGGCGATGCCGGCGCTGTAGATGGAAATGGCGGTGGCGCGCTTCTTCCTCGGGAACCAGTCCGACAGCAGGGAATAGGCGGCCGGATTGGCCAGCGCCTCGCCCACCGCCACGCCCGAGCGGGCCAGGGCGAAGACGGCGAAGCTGGTGGCCAGTCCCCCGACCATGGTCGAGATGGACCAACCGGCGATGGCGATGGCCAGCAGCCAGCTGCGGTTCCAGCCGTCCGCCAGCTTGCCGAGCGGGATGCCGAACAGGGCATAGAAGATGGCGAACACCGCCCCGAACACGGTGCCGAGGTCGGTGTTGCTGAGGTGCAGCGCGGCCTGCACCGGTCCCGCCACGATGCTCAGCACCTGGCGGTCGAACAGGCTGAAGGCGCAGATGACGGTGGCGACCGCCAGCACGTACCAGGCGTACTTGCCGCCCACCTTGAAGCCGGCGGTCTTGCGGGCCGTTTCGGCGTCTATCGCGCCATCCATCGGTTCGGCCGTCATCGCGCGCCCCTCCCCAGAGGTCTTTTTAGAGCCAAGGATTTTAGAGGCCGAAGGCCTTCTCGGCGTTGGTCTGGAAGAACTTCTTCTTGGTCGCCGCATCCATGTCCATGGCGTCGAGCGTGATCACCTCTTCCACGTCGCACTGGTACGGGTAGTCCATGGCGTAGAGCGTGTTTTCGACGCCCACCTGCTCCTGGGTGAACTTGATCGCCGGAGGCCAGGCCACGCCGGAATTGGTGATGTAGAAATTGTCGCGCAGGTAGCCGCTGACGGGCTGCTTCAACGCCGGCAGGAAGTCGTAGCGCTTGGCGCGCTGGCCCGCGGCCTGCATGTAGTCCAGGCGGTACTGCCAGAACGGCAGGGCCTCGCCCATGTGGCCGATGATGATCTTCAGGTTCGGCAGGCGGTCGAAGACGCCGCTGACGATCAGGCGCAGGGCGTGCAGGCCGGTGTCGACGCCGAAGCCATAGACCGCGCCATCGAGCCCTGACTCCAGGAAGTGCTGGACCATGGCCTTGGGCATGCCGGTTGGGTGGATGTAGATCGGCGCGTTCAGCGCCGCGGCGGCCTCCAGGATCGGCAGGAACTTGGGGTTGTCGAGGTATTCGCCCTTGGTGTGGCCGTTGATGATCACCGCCTTGAAGCCGAGCTTGGTGATCGCGCGCTCGATTTCCTTGGCCGCTTCGGCCGGGGCCTGCGGCGCGCAGGCGGCCATGCCGGTGTAGCGGTCCGGATGCTGGGCGCAGGCCTCGCCCAGCATGTCGTTGGCTTCGCGGGCCATGGCCACGGCCGTGTCGCGGTCGAACACCTGCACGCCCGGCGCGGTGACGGCGATCACCTGGCGGTCGATGCCCCGGTCGTCCATATACTGGATGCGCTGGGGGCCCAGGTCCTGAAGACGCTCGATGATCTTGGTCGCCCGCGGCGAGGGGCTGCCCAGGTAGAAGCCCCAGAGCGAGGCGAAGCCCGGGTCGTCGTAGCCATCGGCCAGGAGCTTGCGGTAGAGGTCGAGCATCTTCGGCGGCGCGAAGGCCTCCTCGGTGGCGATGCGCAGATAGCCCTGGGCCCCGCCGGTTTTCGGTTGTTCGATCACTGACACTTATCCTTGGTGAATGGCTTTGGTGACGAGGCAGGCTTCCAGCCCCTCGGGCCCGTCCTCGGACCCGTGGCCGGAATAGCCCACGCCGCCGAAGGGCGAATCCGGCCCTGCGATCATGGTGGTGTTGATGCCGACCATGCCGCTGCGGATCGTGTCGCCCAGCAGCATCACCTTCTTGGCGTCCTGGGTGAAGGCGTAGGCCGCCAGGCCGAAGGGAAGGCGGTTGGCGTGCTCGATGGCCTCGTCGAAGGTCTTGAACGGCGTCATCAGCACCAGGGGGCCGAACGGCTCCTCGTTCATGGCGCGGGCGGTGACGGGCAGGTCCGCCAGCACCGTCGGCTTCCAGAACCAGCCCGGCCCCTCGATGGCTTCGCCGCCGGTGACCACGCGCGCGCCGTGCCCGACCGCGTCCTTGACCAGCGCCTCGATGGCGGTGGGTCGGCGCGGATTGGCCATGGGGCCCATGCGGATGTCCGCCTTCAGCCCGTCGCCCACCGGCGTCGAGCCGTAGCGTCCGGCGAAGGCCTCCACGAAGCGGTCGTAGACGCCTTCCTGCACGTAGAAACGGGTGGGCGACACGCAAACCTGGCCGGCGTTGCGCGCCTTGGAGGCGGCCAGCAGCTCCACCGTCTGGTCGAAATTGGCGTCGTCGAAGATCAGCACCGGCGCGTGGCCGCCCAGCTCCATGGTGGTGCGGATGCAGCGGTCGGCGGCCAGCTTGGCCAGGTGCTTGCCGACCACGGTCGAGCCGGTGAAGCTGAGCTTGGCGATGACGGGGGAGGCCAGCAGATGGCGCGACACCTCGTCGGGCACGCCGAACACCACCTGCGCCACGTTGTCGGGCAAGCCGGCGTCGAGCAGCGCCTGCAGGATCGCCAGGGCCGAGGCCGGCGCTTCTTCGGCCGGCTTCAGGATCACCGAACAGCCGGCGGCGATCGGCGCGCCGAGCTTGCGGCCGGGATTGCCAAGCGGGAAGTTCCAGGGCGCGAAGGCCGCCACCGGTCCCACCGGGTATTTCATCACCATCGAGCGATGGCCGGTGGGGCGCACCAGCACCCGGCCGTAGGTGCGCCGGCATTCCTCGCCGTAGAACTCGAACAGGTTGGCGACCACGTTGGCCTCGACCCGCGCCTCGGCGAGGGTCTTGCCCTCCTCCAGGGTGGCGATGCGGGCGATGGACTCGGCGCGTTCGCGCAAAAGGGCCGCGGCCTTCTTCAGCACCGCGCCGCGGGCTTCGGCGGGGGTGTTGCGCCACACCTGAAAGCCCTTGGCCGCGGCGTCGAGCGCCCGATCCAGATCGGCCGCGTCGGCGAGCGGCAGCTCGCCGAGCACGGCCCCGGTCGCCGGGTTGATCAAGCTGTGGACGCGGCGATGGCCGACGCCCACACGCTCGCCGGCGATGTGCATATAGAGCGGGGCGAACCCCGCCTCGGTCGTGGTCACTTCTGCTCTCGCTTGCTGTACTCGAGGAAGCCGGGCTCCTGAGGGGCCATCGGCTTGCCGGTCACCGGGTGCGGGTTGTGGAACGGCACCACCTGGCGTTCGGGCCACAGCCACGCATCCATCAGTTCGTCGGGGCCGAAGGCCTCGCCTTCGCTGAAGGTCTTGGAGAAGAACGGCACATAGTTCTTCTGGGTGTAGGCCCAGCCCTTGTCGAAGTCGGCGTGCCACTGCGGCTTGTAGTTCAGGATCCTGATCTTCCAGACGCCGTCTTCCTTGACGTAGGTGTTCTCATAGATGCCGCCTTCCCACCACTGGCGCGGGCCGCCGTAGTCCACGTGACGGCCGGCCTGCATCATCGAGCGCACGCGGGCGAGCGCGGTCTTGCCGTCGGGCTGGATGTCGATCACGTCCTGCAGCTGCGGGTGGTCGAGCAGGAAGCCTTCCACCGGGCCGTTGAAGTCGAAGGTGAAGGTCTTGCGGAAGCGGCCGACATACAGGCGCCGCACGCTCTCCTTGCCGATGAACTTGCCGCCGAAGAAGTGCACCTCGCCATCGTCGGAGAACAGGTCGACCACCTCGTTGTACATGCACTGGTCGATCAGATAGCCGTACAGAAACTGCAGCTTGCGGACGGCCGCCTCGTCTTCGAGCCTGTTGATGCGGGCTTCGAGCGCGGCGATGCGCTGGTCGGTGTCCATATGTCCTCCCATCCGCTCGCGACTTCGAAACGCGCGATGCGATGTTGCTGATTGGCTTGAGCCGGCCTCGGTTGACGAGCCGGCAGTTGCACGTGCAACTTGAAAAGAATGAGCGACGGTTTGGCAAGCCACATTTTGGCGAAGGGCCGCACTGACGCTGGAGGATCGCCGTGATAGCTGATGGGCCGCGAGCAGCCGAGCCGAGGCGAATGTCGAGCAAGCCCTTGGGGCCCGTCACCGATCTGGACCGCTCGGTCCTGTTCCTCACCACCGCCTTCGCCAACAAGCTGTCGAAGGGCGCCTCGCGGCGTCTGAAGGCGGCGCTGGGCATCGGCCTCACCGAATGGCGGGTGGTGTGCAGCCTCGGCGCCGAGCCTGGCCTGTCGGCGGCGCGCATCGCCGAATTCTCCGGCGTCGACAAGTCGGTGATCAGCCGCGCGGTGGGCGAGCTGGAGCGCCAGGGCCTGATCTCAGGCTCGGCCGACGAGGGCCCGGGGCGGCAGACCGCGCTGCGCCTCACCAAGGCCGGCCAGGCCCTGCACGACAAGGGCGTGCGCCGCGCCGACGGGCGCGAACAGCGGCTGCTCGACGGCTTCAGCGAGGCCGAGAACGACCAGCTGATCGACTTCCTCAAGCGTCTGAACGCCAACCTCGAACGGCTCGAGGACCGCTAGCGAAAGAGCGACAGGTCGATGGAGTCGGCCAGGGCCTTGTAGCCGGCGTCGCTGCCGTGCAGGTGGTCGCCGGCGTGCCAGCCTTCGCGGATCTGGCCGGGATTGGCCGGGTCGCGCCACACCGCGTCGAAGTCGATCACCCCGTCGAAGGCGCCGCTGGCGCGGATCCAGGCGTTGACCGCCTGGCGCGCCGTCTCGCCCTCGGGCGCGGCGGTGGCCGCCCCGCCGTAGGGGGTGATGGTGGCGGCGTAGATCCTGATCCCGCGCTCGTGGGCCCGGGCGATCAGCTGGCGATAGCCGGCGATGATGTCGTCGGCCGATACCGGCGCGCCGGCGAAGGCTTTCATGAACGCGGCCAGGGGCCCGGTGTCGCTCTTGGGCGCGAAGGAGATGCCGATGTCGTTGATGCCCTCGAACACCACCACATAGGCCAGGCCCGGCGTGGCCAGCACGTCGCGGTCGAAGCGGGCCAGGGCCGAGGCGCCAAAGCCGTCGTTCAGCACGCGATTGCCGCTGATGCCCTGGTTGGACAGGTAGACAGCCGGGCCGCCGCGTTTCAGCAGGCGCTCGGCCAAAAGGTCGGGCCAGCGGCGGTCGGCGTCCGGCGTGGAGCCCACCCCGTCGGTGATGGAATCGCCGAACAGTACGATGGTCTTGGCCGGGGCGTCGGCGGCGACCTCCACGGCCGAGATCAGGGCGCGGACCGGCAGGGGCGCGGCGCCCGGGGGCAAGGCGAGCGCGGCCGTCGCATCGCCGGGAATGGTCCAGGCGCTCTCGACGCTGGTGCCGTGGCAGGTGCACGTGTCGACCTTGCCGGGCAGGTACAGGCTGATGGTCAGCTTGGACAGGGCCGGCAGCGGCAGGTCAACCGGATCACTGAGGATGGGCGCGCCGGGCGGGATGACGGCGCCAGGCTTGCCGGCGAAGGTCAGGGCGCGATCGCTGCCGGGCTGCACCGCTCCGCCCGCCGCGGCCAGGGCCACATGGGCGGCGCCGATGGTCAGGGGCTGGGTTCCGAACTCGTTGGTGAAGCGGATGCGCACCCGCCGCCCGCCGCCCGAGATGCGCACCACCTGGCGCAGGGTCTGGTCGCTGAAGGTCGGCGAGGCGAAGGCGGGGCCGAGCGCGACGTTGGGCGCCTGGGGCGAGGCGCCCCAGGTGCGCGCCCAGGTCAGGTCGGCGGCTTGCGTGTTGGAGGCGGCCAGAAGGCTGATGACGGCCAGGGTCGCCGAGGCGAAGCGCTTCACGATAGTTCCCCCCGTTGCCTTGCGCGGAAGGATGGCGCCGGCGGCGGCGCCCGTCGAGATCGGACCGGGCGCGGCGCTCGAACTCGACAGGCCGCTCGCCGGCTTCCCGTTCAGCCCTCTACCCCAGGAAGGCGCGGATCGCCTCGGCGATCTCTGCCGCGTGGGTCTCCAGCGCGAAGTGGCCGGTGTCGAAGAACTGGACTCGGGCGTTCGGGATGTCGCGCTTGAACGCCTCCGCGCCCGGCGGCAGGAAGAACGGGTCGTTGCGGCCCCACACCGCCAGCAGCGGCGGCTGGTGTTCGCGGAAATAGGCCTGGAAGGTCGGGTAGAGGGCGACGTTGCTCTGGTAGTCGCCGAACAGGTCGAGCTGGACGGTCTCGGCGTTCGGCCGGGCCAGGTAATGGGTGTCGAGGGTGTAGCCGTCGGGCGAGACCCGGGCTGTATCGGGCACGCCGTGGGTGTACTGCCAGTAAGTGGCCTGCGGGGTGAGGAAGTCGCGCAGGGCGTTGCGATTGGCGGCCGAGGGATCCCGCCAATAGGCCTGGATCGGGTTCCAGCCGTCGCTCAGACCCTCCACATAGGCGTTGCCGTTCTGCGAGATGACGCCTGTGATCCGTTCGGGATGGCGGATGGCCAGGCGCAGGCCGGTCGGGGCGCCGTAGTCGAAGATGTAGATGGCGAAGCGGTCGAACCCGACGATCTCGGTGAAGCGCTCGATGCTGTCGGCGATGGAGTCGAAGGTGTTGGCCTTGGGATCGTCGGACTGGCCAAAGCCCGGCAGGTCGGGCGCCACGATATGATAGCGGTCGGCCAGCTGCGGGATCAGGTCGCGGAACATGTGGCTGGAGGTCGGGAAGCCGTGCAGCAACAGCAGCTTGGGCGCGTCCTTGGGGCCGGCTTCACGGTAGAAGATCTTCAGGCCGTCGACGTCGGCGGTGCGGTAGGCGATCGAAGTCATGACAGTTCTCCTCTCGCCGAAACCCCTTCGGCGACATTAGAGGGGTTACGGAAGCGAAAGTAACTTGTCAAATCGTTTCGATGTGGTTACGTGAAATTGTCTTCAAACGTGAGCGCTCCCATGTCCCACCACCCGCCCGCCCTGTTCGTCGCCGAGGCCCGCGGGATCGATTTCCTCAATTCCATCGCCACCCCGAGTGATGAGCCTGTCGACTGGCTGTCGGACGGCGAGGGGTTCGTCGACTGGCTGAAGCAGGCCGGCCTGACGCCGGCGGAGGAGATCGAGGCGATCGTTGGTCGGGCCATGCCGGGCGAGCTTGACCGGGTGGCCGATCAGGCGCGTGACCTTCGGGAGTGGTTCCGCGGCTTCGTGCGCGGTCACATGGGCCGGCCGCTAGGGCCGGATGCGCTGGGCGGCCTGCAGCCGCTCAACCGGCTGCTGGAGCGCGACGAGGCCTATGGCCGCATCGTCGCCCATGGTCACGGCGAGCACGGCCACCTGGTGTTCGAGACGGCGCGCCGCTGGCGCTCGCCGGAATCGCTGCTGATCCCGCTGGGCGAGGCCATGGCCCAGGTGGTGGTCGGCGAGGACTTCTCGCACATCAAGGCGTGCGAAGGCGCCCACTGCACCCTGATGTTCGCCGACCACACCCGGGGTCGGGCGCGGCGGTGGTGCAGCATGGCCCTCTGCGGCAACCGCGCCAAGCAGAAGGACTTCCGCGAACGCCGCCGCGCCCGGATGGGCGGTTAAGCCGCGTCGAGTTTGATTGGCGCGCCGATGTGGGCCAGGAAGTCCGGCTTGCCGACGGCCACGCCCGCAGCCCGGAGCAGGGCGTAGGTGGTGGTGAGGTGGAAGAAGAAGTTCGGCAGGGCGAAGCTGGTCAGGTAGTCGCTCCCCACGAAGTGATAGCCCATGCCGCCCGGGAACTTCAGCGTGACCTGGCGGGTCTCGGCGCCGTCGAACTTGGCGCGGTCGACGCTGTTGATGAAGTCGATGGTCTTCTGGCAGCGGCCCTTCAGCTCGGCGAAGCTGGCCTCGGTGTCGGCCATCGACGGCGCCTCGATACCGGTCAGGCGGGCGATGGCGCCCTTGGCGGTGTCCGACGCGATCTGGATCTGCTTGGACAGGGGATACATGTCGGGCGCCAGGCGCGCCTCCATAAGCGCCTTCTCGTCCTTGCCCTCGGCCACGGCCTTGTCGAGCCAGGCCTGCACATTGACGAAGGCGTTGACGAACACCGGCGCGGACGCCTCGTAGATGGAAAAGCTCATGAAATCCTCCCTGGCCCCGGCGCGTTTGCGCCGGTTCACTGGCGTCCTGTAGAAGGACGCGATGACGGTTCTCTATGTCGACGCCGACGCCTGCCCGGTCAAGGACGAGGTCTATCGCGTGGCCGGCCGCTATGGCCTGCAGACGCATGTGGTGTGCAACAGCTGGATCCGCATCCCGGTCGATCCCAGGATCACCCTGACGGTGGTCGACGCGGGACCCGACGTGGCCGACGACTGGATCGCCGAGCGCGCCGGCAAAGGCGACATCGTCATCACCGCCGACATCCCCCTGGCCCAGCGAGCCCTGGCGGCCGGCGCCCAGGCCCTGCATCCGGCCGGGCGGCCGTTCACCGCCGACAACATCGGCTCGTCCCTGGCCTCGCGCGCCATCGGCGAGCACCTGCGCTCGATGGGCGAGATCACTGGCGGCCCCAAGCCCTTCGCCCCGGCCGACCGCTCCAAGTTCCTGCAGGCCCTGGATCAGGCGGTGGTCAGGGCGAAGAAGGTCGGGTGAGGCAGGGCCAATCGCCCTCCCCCTCAAGGGATGACCTCGGCATCGCCGGCATCGACAAATGCAAAGGCGCCGGGCGAATCCAGTTTTTCCATCATTTTGCCCGCGTCGGTCTCACCACCACGTACCGCGGCGCATCGGGCCTTGAGAGTCGGCAACTGGCGCCGACCGAAGGCGTGAAGAAGATCGAGCTCACGGATTTCTCGATCAGTCATGGGGATGAGGCCGATATTGGGACTACGATCAGCCTCGACCGGCTGAAGCCCCTTTTCGGCCGGACAGCGTGTGGGGACATTCGGTCGACCGGTTCGCGTGCCTCCGGGCGGACCTCATGCTCTCGCTACCGCGCGGCCTAATGCGTCCGGCTGGAGGTCGATTAGCGGACCTGCTTTGATGGCCTGCGCTAGATTGCAGAAATGCCCATAACCATTGATGCCATCCTGTCCCTGAAGAGCCTGGCCAAGTCGGTCCCCGGAGGCCGGGCGTTGTTCAAAGGTCTCGACCTGCGCGTGGCCCCCGGCGAGTTCGTCGCGATCACGGGAGAGTCAGGCGTTGGCAAATCCACCCTCCTGAACATCATCGCCGGCCTGGATCACGCCGACGCAGGCTCGGTGATCATCGACGGGGCGCGGTTGGATCGACTCAGCGACGACGAACGCACTCTCCTCCGGCGCGATCGAATTGGCTTCGTGTTCCAGGCCTTCCATATCCTGCCCCACCTCACCCTGGCCCAGAACATCGCGCTGCCCCTGGTGCTGCAGCACGTCAGGGCGAATGAAGCGACAGCCCGGGCCGAGGCCTTGCTCGACGCCGTTGGCCTGGGCGGACGCGGCGTCGATTATCCCAAGGCCCTGTCGGGCGGGGAGCTACAGCGGGTGGCGATCGCCCGGGCCCTGGTTCACCGGCCGGCGCTGATCCTGGCCGACGAGCCCACCGGCAACCTCGACCCTGACACGGCGGCCAGAGTCATGGACCTGTTCGTCGCCCAGGCTCGCCAGTCCGGCGCCGCCGTGCTGCTTGTCACTCATTCGGAGCTCGCCGCGGCCCAAGCGGATCGGATCCTGCGATTGACAGCCCACGGCCTAGTGGAACGTCATGGCTGACGGCGCCGCTCTCCCTCGGCGGAAGCGCCACGGC
>Ga0265338_10004525_pt1 | contig 18740 bp, 7 predicted proteins | sample 42126metaG_FD_193579 | JGI IMG/M metagenome (GOLD analysis project Ga0265338, IMG submission 193579) | Rhizosphere microbial communities from Carex aquatilis grown in University of Washington, Seatle, WA, United States - 4-21-26 metaG | ecosystem: Host-associated > Plants > Roots > Rhizosphere >... | reverse complement strand
GGAAGCACAAATATTTCCGCAGTCCAACCGCCGCCGGCAGCAACTGCACCGTCCGCCGCCACGAATGCGGCAGTTGATGCATTTCCGGCCTATACCTACGAGGTGGTCAACACCTGGCCGCACGACCCCGGCGCTTTCACGCAGGGACTGGTCTTTCTCAACGGCGTGCTGTGGGAAAGCACGGGGTTGAACGGACAATCCAGCCTGCGGAAGGTGGATTTGACGACCGGCAATGTATTGAAACAGGTGACGGTGCCGGAACAATACTTTGCCGAAGGGCTGGCGATCCTGGATGGCCGGATGTTTCAACTCACCTGGCAGAACGAAAAATGCTTTGTTTATGACCTGGAGAGCTTTCAATTGGAAAAGGAATTCACCTACCCCGGCGAAGGCTGGGGCCTGACAACGGACGGCCATTGGCTGATCATGAGCGATGGAACCGCTCAAATCCGGTTCCTCGATCCGGCCAGCTTCGAGGAAAAACGGCGCATCACCGTCCTGGCCCATGGCCAGCTGGTCAATCGATTAAACGAGTTGGAGTACATCAAAGGTGAAATCTATGCGAACATCTGGGGCACCGACTACGTCGTGCGCATCGACCCGGTCACGGGTAAGGTTGTGGGCGTCATCGACCTCACCGGCCTGTTGCCGGACCAGGATCGCGATGCCACCACCGATGTGCTGAACGGAATCGCCTACGATGCCGCCAGCGACCGATTATTCGTCACCGGCAAACGGTGGCCGAAACTCTTTGAAGTGCGTTTGAAACCGAAAAGCTGACGACACCCGGACCCGACGCATCTGGCTTCCGTTGCCATGGTGCCGATAAATTTTCTCTCCGACTTCTGGCTCCTGAATTCTGGATTCTGTTGTCTCCCCAAGTGAACGCCCTTTAACCTTGACCCGCCCAAACCGCGCTCATAGCGTATGCTTGAATCAGGCAATTTAATAAACGACTGACAAGACTATTCAATGTTTGGTCATATACCGATTCTACTGGGAGAAATGGACGCTGAAGCCATTGGACGGGTTGTCGGCACCTCGCTTATTCCTGCGCTCATCATTCTTTTTGGTGTTTCAAAATGCCATACGATTTCACTTCGACCGAGCACCAATCGAAAATGTGCGCTGGCTCTAATGTTTGCCTTGTTTGCCCTGTTTGGAACGTATCTCTTGGGGGCCATCACGAAGTTGCTCATCACTTCGGCACATTTTCACACCATCAACCTTCTGGCTCTCACGGTCACACTTGGACTGTCGGTGACAACCCTGGTGCTCGGCATTAGGGGGTTGGTCGAGTATTCAAAGCAGCCTGGTCAATACGATCAAGGGCGAGCTCAAGCAAGCTGGGCGCTGGCCATTTCGACCCTTATTATATTGTTGGCAGCCTCGGGTTTTGTGCGCGGATTGCTAAATAGTTCGGCCAAGAACGGTCCAAAACAAATTCCGGGGGAACCGGGAAGAATACTGGAATTTGCCAACTATAATTTCCGATTCCGAGCTCCCGATCATCCATGGGTTACCGTTGATTTGAGCAGCCTAAATAAGGACAGTAAAGCATCGTTCACGCGCCAGTTTCCGGAGACGTATTTCCTCATCATCCCGGAAATAATTGGGCCGAAAATGACTTCTGCACAACTGGCGGAATTGGGCAAAGCTCACGTCAGATCCGCCGCCGCCTCGACTCAAATTATTCAGGAAACCCCATTTAAAGTGAACAACCTGGATGGAATCCTGGTGGAACTAGAGGCACAGGTGGGTCAATTCCCGCTATTTTACGTGCAATGGTATATGGTGACCAATGGTTATGCCTATCAGTTGATAGGGTATGGGAAAACTGAGGACCGCCAGCGAATCGAAGGCGAGCTCCGTCAAATGCTAACACGTTTCGAGCTCATTGATACCAAACGTATTGCGGCTTCAAAAGCGTCAGGTTTCACCACAAATTTTACCTCACCATCCCATTACTACACCGTCGATGTTACCAACTCAGCCTGGCATGAGTTTTCCTCTTTAAAGGAAAACTTCCCCGAGGCGGAATTTGGTGGATCTCAGGGTGACACTTGCTTTGCCATTTTGCCGGTGTGGCTCGGCGAACAAAATGTTGATCTCGACGCGCTGGCGGCCGGGTTGTTGGACACCATGAATATCACCTACCCGGGCGACGACTTTACCCACCGAAAAGTTCAAAATGAGGCAGGCGACTCCAGGCTGCAATTTGATTACCAGCGAACTATTGATGAAACGCTCTATCGCTATCGCATCAAGATTATCCACGCCGGCGAGTTTGGTTATCTGGCGGTGGCGTGGACATTGCGCAACGAGGATAGCGCAGATGCCATATTGAACGACGCGTTGGAGCGGATTAAAATCTCGGCCCCCAAAGCGGAGACGCTGAAAAGCCAACTCAAGTTCAACAACCAGGATTACAAAAATCAAGCCTATGTTTTGAATCAAGCCGGGCTGGTCAATTTCAATTCAGATGAATATGAAAAAGCGTTACCACTATTCCAGGCGGCCGTTGCCGCAGACCGCACAAACTCAGCACATATAAACAATCTGCTATTGACGTTGAGCCGGCTAAACCGGCCAAAAGAGGGGCTGGAATTCCTTGACGGCCAGCCAAAAGAATTGCTGGAAAAGCCTGAGTTTATCACCTTTAAAGCATACTTCCAATCCAAGTGCTCGCTCACCGACGAAGCCATCACCAACTATGCGCGGGCCTTTTCCAACGGATATCGAAACGAGGCTGATTTTAGAGACTACATCAATCTGCTAAACGCCGCCCGTCAATACGACAAGGCCTTGGCGGAAGTGGGTCGGTATTTACAGGCAGGAGACTCATTAACCATCCGCCTGCTGACAGCGGAAATCTACCAGGACAAACAAGATTATGGCCAAGCCGTTAAATTTCTGAAAGTCGAACATGATAAAACTCCGTATAATTCGAAAATCACCCGGCAGTTGATCGACACCCTGCTTGACGCTGACATGCCAAACGAGGCGTTGACTTATAGTCGAGAACTCGTCAAGGATGACAAGGATTCTTATATTCCTTATTACCTGAAGTCGCGGTGCGAAATCAATTTGAAATGGTATCGAGAGGCCAAGGTTTCGCTCGAAGTTGCGGCCAAGCTGGAACCCTCGGATGAAGATGTAAAATCCTCCTTGAACTACGTTAGTGGCTTGCTCGGCGAGGGCAACAACTTGATTTTGAAACAGCCCATTGATCCAGTTTTTCTACCCGAAAACCTAACCAATCGTGCGATCACAATCCCCGCGACAAATATTGCCAGGGATTTTGGCGCGTTTTATAAGCAGCATATCAAGGCGTTGTCCTATGACACAAACACTGAATATAAAATTACGGATTATCTGCTGATTCACGTGCTGGATGCTGCCGGCGTGGCTGCCTTCAGCACATACCAGATGGCCTTTGACCCATTGAGCGACGATATTTATGTCAATGACGCGCGGGTTCTCAATGATTCAGGCAAAACGATCTCAGCGGTTAATTCATCGGATTGTTATGTGATTGATGAGACGCAGGACGGTAAAGTCAGCCAGCGAAAAACACTGAATATCCCCATCGCCGGATTGCAACCTGGTTGCGATGTGTTATTAACGATTACCCGGCGGTCATCCGGCCACCAGGAAGAATTCCCTTTTTTGGATCATAGTTTTTCCAAGAGCGTTCCCATTCTCATTAGCGGAGTATTTCTACGTGGTGATGGGGCGGGCTTAAAAATACGCTCCACCTCTGGAATTCAGCGTGAAAACCTAAAAGACGGGATTTACTGGTCGACAACCAATCCGATGGTTGCCCGCTTGGAACCGTTGCAACCGCCAGCAAATACTTTTCTGCCGATGATTTGGATCGCCGATGCGAATTGGCAATGGAAGAAGCTGGCCTCCAACTACCTAGCTTCCATCAAAGACCGGCTGCAACCTGATGAAAATGTGACGATTAAGGCTCAGCAATTGATTAATGGCGTAAGCGGCAATTCAACCAAGATCGCCATTTTGAGTCGGTTTGTGCAAACCAATTGCACGTACAAAGCCATCGAATTTGGCCGCCATTCCCGGATTCCCCAAAAAGCCTCCGATACGCTTCACAACTCGTATGGAGATTGCAAGGACCACTCCGTCTTACTTAAACAATTACTCAGCTGCGCCGGGATTCCTGCCAATCTCGCCCTTATTTCTTCTGAGGATGCTGTGCAGACAGACCTGCCCTCGATAGATCAGTTTGACCACATGATTGTGGAGGTGCAGCAAGATAACAGGGAACAATTTATCGACGCCACGGATAAAGGGTCGGATCTGTCCCGTGGACTGCCAATTGGGTTGGCTGAACATCAGGCCCTAGTCTTAAACCCAGCGAATCCACATTTCACAAAGCTATCAGCATATCCAAGCGATGCTTCATGCATCCAAGTTCAGCAGCATGCCGCTCTCCTGGGAACAACGGATCTTTCCGTTGATGAGACGATCAGCCTGACCGGCGTGCATGCAGCTTATTTGCGTGAATATTTACAGAATCTTTCCCCAACCTACCGGCAGGAATCCTTACAGCGGGATATGGGTCTGACTGATGCGATCGTGTCACATTGCGAAATTGAGTCGCTGGAGAACCTCGACCAACCGTTGCAAATCAGATGTTCATTTATCTTTAAAAATCGATTCCATCACACTCAAAATGGTTTGACAGGGATGATGCATGGAGGTTTTGAGCGATATTACCTCTCGACAATTCCTGTCAGCAGCCGGGTAACCCCATTTGAAATCACGGTCCCACTCCAGATTTATAGTCAGGTTGTGTTTGATCTTCCCAAAGGCTATCACCTCGTTGAGAAGCCCGAGCCGGATGGAAAACTGGATCCACGTTTCGTAACATTTCAATCGCAACATAAACTCGATGCCGGAAAGTTGGGCCTGACCTTTCAGTTTCAGCAGCTTGTTGGCCGGCATAATGCTTCCGATTATTCCTCATATTTGGACGCCATGAAACAGGTTCAGTCCTTAATGGATAATGAAATTGATTTACAGGTTGACTGACTAAAATAGCCGCCAGCCAACACGACCGGCTGCCGGGAATGATGTGAAAAAACTCGCGGACAGGCTGTCCGCGCTCCTATTTTCTCCGCGTGCATCTGGCCCATCTGCGACTCCGCGACTTCCGCAATTACCCGCGGCTGGATGTGGACTTTGCACCGGGCTTCCACCTGCTGCTCGGCGACAATGCCCAGGGCAAGACGAACATCCTGGAAGCGGTTTATCTGCTGGCCACACTGCGCTCGTTCCGCGGCGTTGGCGGAGCCCAAATGATCCGTCACGGGCAAAAGGGTTATTTCGCCGGCGGCAACGTCGTCGGCCAGGGTGAACACGAAATCAAAATGTACTGGTCGGTGCGCGAACGCAAACTGGCGCTGGACGGCCGGCCGGTGAAAAAGCTCACCGACTATCTTGGCGTGTTGCGCACGGTGGTGTTCTGCACGGAGGACCTGCAACTGGTCAAAGGCGCCGCGCGCGCGCGCCGGCGGTTCCTCGACCTGTTGCTCGCCCAGACGCAGCCCGGCTACCTGCCCCTGCTCCAGCGTTACATGCACGCAGTCCGGGCCCGCAACGCGCTGCTCAAGCAACGCTCCACCGATGAAGCCATGCTCGACAGCTTTTCGCAGGAACTCGTCAATCTCGGTGAACAACTCATCCGGGCGCGCCGCGAACTGGCGCCGAAATTTTCGCCGCTGGCCCGGCTGGCGTATCGCCGCATTTCCAACGATGCGGAGGAATTGCGCATTGAATATCAACCCAGCGTCAAAAAGGATTTTGCCGTGGAGCTCGCGCAATCCCGGGGCCGGGAGCGGACGTATCGGTCCACGCTCGTCGGGCCGCACCGCGATGATTTGCAACTGCTGCTCAACGAAAAATCCGCCGCGCAATTCGGCAGCGAAGGCCAGAAACGCACGCTGGCCATCGCGTTGAAAATGGCCCAGGCCGAATATCTGGCCGGCATCCACGGTTCCGCGCCGATCCTGCTGATCGACGACGTGATGGGCGAACTGGACGTGAAACGGCGCAGCGGGTTCCTGCCGTTGCTGGAGCAGGCGCGCAAGACCAGCGGCCAGGTGTTCATGACCGCCACCGAGGAAAACTGGCCAGCTGAACTCGGCAAGGATTTGCAGCGCTGGCAGGTCCAGGCCGGGGCGTTGAAGCGAGGATAGAAGATCGAGGATGGAGGATGGCAACAACGCTTTACCATCTTCAATCCTCCATTCTCAATCTTCGTTTTCAAGCTTTGCCGGTTTGCCCGTACATCATAGAATTTCCGGCATGAGAATACTGTCGGGCATCCAACCCAGCGGCACGCTGCACCTCGGAAACTATTTCGGGATGATGCGCCCCGCCATCGAGCTGCAGGAAAAAGGCGAGGCGATCTATTTCATCGCGGATTATCATTCCATGACCTCGCTGTTCGACGCGAAGGAACGGCGCAAAAACACGCTCGACGTGGCGCTGGATTTTCTCGCCTGCGGGCTGGATCCCAAAAAAACCATTTTCTTCCGCCAATCCGATGTGCCGGAGGTTACGGAACTGGCGTGGTTGCTTTCGAGCATCTTCCCCAAAGCCCGGCTTGAACTCTCCCACAGCTACAAAGACAAGGTCGCCAAAGGCATTGCCCCCAATCACGGCCTCTTCGCCTATCCCGTCCTCATGGCCGCGGACATTTTGATCTACGACTCGAACGTGGTGCCGGTCGGTCGCGACCAGAAGCAGCACGTCGAAATGACCCGCGACATGGCCATGAAATTCAATGAAATTTACGGCGAGACCTTCATCATTCCTGAAGAGCAAATCCGCGAGGAAGTTGCCGTGGTGCCCGGCACCGACGGCCAGAAGATGAGCAAGAGCTACGGGAACACGATTGAAATTTTCGGCGAGGAAAAGGCGACCCGAAAAAAAATCATGGGCATCGTCATGGACAGCCGCACCCCGGCCGAACCCAAGCCCGACGCGGATAAGAATCTCGCCATCCAGTTGCTCAAGCTCGTCGCCGCGCCGGACGTGGCGAAGGATTTTGAAAGCCGCCTGCGCGCCGGCGGGATGGGTTACGGCGACTTGAAGAAGGCGTTGTTTGAAAATTACTGGAATTATTTCGCCGACGCGCGGCAGAAACGCGCGGAACTGGCCGCGAACCTGGATTTCGTGAATCAGGTTCTGGCCAATGGCGCCGCCAAGGCCCACACGCTGGCACAAACGGTTTTAAAACGCGCCCGGAAAGCCAGCGGGCTGGAATAAGCCGATGTAGTGTCGAGCCGGTGGCTCGACCCATTCGGCCACAGCCGAACACTACAACAGCCATGAAAGCACCGTCCGATCACGCCGCCGCAAACCAGCCTGCGGGAACACGATTGCGGCTGCGGATCACGGCAGCAGCGGAATCGGCGGTGCGCTCCGGGCATCCGTGGGTGTTTTCCGACAGCGTCCGGGAGTCGAACCGCGCCGGGCAGACCGGCGAACTGGCGGTGATCTACGACCGCGAGGACCGTTTCCTGGCGGTGGGATTGTTTGATTCCGACTCGCCAATACGCGTGCGTATCTTGCACGCGGGCAAGCCGCAGACGATTGATCGCGCCTGGTGGCAGATACGGCTGGTTCAGGCTCTCGCCCGCCGGCGCGATTTGTTCGACGCGCAGACCACCGGTTACCGCCTCATCCACGGCGAGAGCGACGGCTGGCCCGGCCTCGTGCTGGATCGATACGACACGACACTGGTGCTGAAACTCTACACCGCAGCCTGGCTCCCGCGACTGGCCGACACCATCGCGCTGCTCATGGAAACTGTTCCCGGCGAACGCATCGTTCTTCGGTTGAGTCGTAATATTCAGTCCATGGCTGAAACCCAATTCCAGTATAAAGATGGACAGATGCTCCACGGCCAGCCGCCCATCGGGCCGGTGATTTTTCTGGAAAGCGGCTTGCGCTTCGAGGCCGATGTCGTGCGCGGGCAAAAGACCGGTTTTTTTCTGGATCAACGCGAGAACCGCCGCGAAGTGGAAACGCTGGCACGGGGCCGGCGCGTGCTGAATGCGTTCAGCTTTTCCGGCGGCTTCTCGGTTTACGCAGCCCGCGGCGGGGCCGCAACGGTGACGGACCTCGACATCAGCGCGCACGCGCTCGCGGCGGCCCAACGCAATTTCGCGCTGAATCAAAACTTTCCCGGCGTGGCCGCGTGTCGTCATGCGACGGCGCAGGGCGACGCCTTTGACTGGCTCGCAACGTGCATTGCGAAATTTGATCTGGTGATATTGGACCCGCCGTCGCTGGCCAAACGCGCCACGGAGCGCGAAGGCGCGTTGCGCGCCTACGAACGCCTGGTGACGCTGGGCATTGCCCGGCTCGCACCTGATGGAATTCTGGTTGCGGGTTCCTGTTCCGCACACGTTGCGGCGGAGGACTTTTTTGACACGGCGCGGCGCGCGGCGGCGAAATTGGCAAGGAAATTCGCAGAACTGAAAACGTTGCGGCATCCGCCGGACCATCCTGCGGGCTTCAAGGAAGCGGAATATCTGAAGGTGATTTATCTAAAGTTTGAGAAGTAGCTGCGCGCGATGTTTTCATTTGCCGATTGAAACCCCACAAACTATTTGCATTCCCCAGTCGTGTATTTCAGACTGCCACGCGTTTGCACCCTGTGTTTCTTTCACAAATTTTAGGCGGTTCACGGAACACAGACTGCGCAACGACTTCCGGGGTGGTCACACCTCGAAAGTCCTCCGGCATGGCCGGGGGTTGCCTGTGGGACTAAATGAGACCAGACCAACCTAGAGCCTCCAGCCCGGAACCCGCCTCCGAATCAACGGTCCGGGCTAAAGGGTTTACGACCCGGGTTTCAGAATGGAATGCCCGGCACCCGGTTTTGGCGGTGGTGCTCGTTTCCTTCGTGGCGGTGGTCATCAATTGCTACCCGGTCATTTTCTGCGGCCGGAGCTTTGTTTCCCCCGCCTGCACCGGCACGATGGTTTATTCCTGGCGACCGACTCTTCCCGGCATGGGGCCGATGCACGAAATATCGCAACATGGCAGCGATACCGCATCGATAATGATCTGGGGTGTTCCGGTCGGATTTATCGAATCCCGGAGTCTGCTGGAGTACGGGGAAATTCCCTTGTGGAATCGATACAGCCACGCCGGGGATACGCTCATCGGCCAGGCGGTCTCCATGCTGGGCGACCCGTTGCATTTGATTGTCATCCTGGGTCGCGGATCGGCCGGAGCCTGGGACATCAAGTTTCTGGCGGCGAAATTCCTTTTTTGCACCGGCTTTGGATTGCTCATTCTGCGGCTTTTGGAAAACCGGGCCTGGTCATTGATTTATTCCGCGCTCGCGGCGTATTGCGGAGCCTGGTTTTACATTAACAATCACCCGGCGTTTTTTGTTTTCAGCTATGCCCCGTGGACGCTGCTGGCGGCGATCGAGTGGATGGATTTGCGATCGGGGCGGCATCTCCGCTGGGGGTTGATCTGGTTATTGGCCAACTTCGCCTGTTTCAATGCCGGGCACGTGGAAGTGGCGGTGGTTTTGATCGGGGGACTGAATCTGGCGGCCATCGCCTGCGCGTTGAGTTACTGTCGCAACGTTGCGGATTCGGCCAGGGTGCTGGGACGGATGGCGGCGGGTACGCTCTTCTTTTTAGGACTGACGGCACCCATGTGGATGTCGTTTTTGGTGGCGCTGGAGGGGGCTTATTCCTCTCATTTGGAGGTGGACGTACTCCAACTCCCGATCGGGAGCCTGCCGGGTGTATTCGATGATTCTTTTTACCTCCTCCTGTTGAAGAACGATTCCCTGGCCGCCCCGGCACCGGGCACCAGCCTGTTGGTGCTGGCGGGTTGCATTCTTTCGGTTTTAAAATGGAGGCAACTGAAGGGAACAACCTTCTTCTGGGTTAACAGCGGCGCAATTCTGTTATGGGGCGGCGGTGTTTTTGGATGGATTCCGGCTTCGATCCTCAGGGTGATTCCATTGTTGAACCGCGTTGGCCATCTCTACACCGACTTTTCCTATCTGCTGGCGATCCACCTGACGATTCAGAGCGCTTATGGCTTCCTGTGCCTGGCGAGGGAAAGAAATTTCCGGCGGGCAGCCGTTGATTTTCTCTGGATGATTTTGATCTTCGCCGGGATGTTTCTGGCATATTGCTTTGGAATCACGCATCGACCCATCCCGTGGAATTATTTCCTCTGCGCCGGGGCGGGGGCGGTTGGCGCCCCGCTGCTTTTCGTGTTTTTGCAGAGCCGCCACCGCCAGATACCCGCCTTTGGCTGGTTTGGGATTGTGATTTTGGGATTGGCCGCCCAATTCCGTTTCGGACTTTATAACTTTGGCAATGACGAGTGGTTGATGCTGCCAGGCCCCCGGGCGGTCTTGAACGCCCCCAGTCGAGCCATTGATAAAATCAGGACGGACACGGCTGAACCGTTTCGGGTGGTCGGGTTGGATTGGAATTTCTACGGCGATTATTCGGCCGTTTACGGCCTGGAAGACATCCGTTCCTGCGCCCCGCTGAGCAACGGCGAATTTATCAACCTCATCCGGAAATTTCCCGGCATGGCATTGACCAACATTTGGGTGGTCACCGTGACGGATCCGGTTGCCGCGCAACCCTTGCTGAACCTGCTTAACGTCAAGTATCTGCTGACTTTTCCGAATATCGGCCTCGAAGCGGGGCTGGACTTTCGGATCACGGATCGCAGCGATTTCGGCGTCGTGGAAAATCCGGAAGTCTGGCCCAGGGCTTTTTTTTCCGACCAGGTGGCCATGATTTCCTCCAATGCAGAATTCATCAAACGACTTTTGGAAAATGGCAAACAGCCGTTCATTGCCATGAGCCAGGAAGAAATCGAGAAACAGCCCGGCCTGCGCCGGTTGGAACAAACAGTGAAAGCGACCGTATTGCCTGCGACAAACTATCAGCTCCGGCCCAACACAACCGCGTTCGATATCCATGCCCCTTCTGCCGGGATGGTCTGCCTGGCGGAAGGACAGGCCAAAGATTTTATTGCCACCGCCAACCATGAACCCAAAGAAGTGCTGACCGTCAACCGCGCGTTCAAGGGCATCTATCTCGACCAGCCGGGCGATTACCACATCCAGTTCATTTACCGGCCCCGTCATTGGCGGCTGGCGTGTGCTTGTTTTTGGATTTCAGCCAGCGCGATCATTATACTGGTCTGGATGAGCATCACCTGCGGCAAAGGTGCAGCGAAGGGCAAGGACCGGCCCATGGGCTAAAGGCAACACGCACGCATGGAACATCAATCAAACGAACGACAACCCGCCAAGACATGCCATGTCTGCCGGGGAGCCAGGTTTTATTATCTTTTTTCGGCTTCCGGCTACCGGGTGGTGCGATGCCATGATTGCGGGCTGATGTTTCTCAATCCGCAACCCAGTGATGATGAACTGGCGCGGATCTATGACGTGGATTATTTCCTCGGCAGCCACACGGAAAAAAGCTCTCAGGCCGTCAGTGAAATGAAACAGGCCACCGCCCGGTTTTACCTTTCAGAAATATCCCGTTATTGCGGTCCCGCCTGCGGACGCCTGCTCGAGATTGGTTGCGGCGATGGCGATTTTCTGGTCACTGCCCAGGCCGCCGGCTGGCAGGTTACCGGGGTTGATTATTCCGCCAGCGCCTGCGAAAAGGCCCGGCTCCGCCTGAACCACGGCGAAGTGTTGTGCGGGGAACTTCAACCGGACCGTTTTGCGGCGGAACAGTTTGATCTTTGTGTGCTCTCCGATGTCATTGAACATGTCCGCTCCCCCCTGGATTTCCTCAAGGAAATCCACCGGCTCCTCAAACCCGGCGGCACGCTGTTCATCGCCACCCCCTCCATCGGCTCCTGGTCGGCGCGGCTGATGCGTCAGAAATGGATGGAATTCAAGGCCGAACACCTCACCTATTTTGATCCGCAGACGCTCCAGACCGCGCTCTTCAAATCCAGTTTCCGCGATGTCCTCATCCAGCCCGGCTGGAAGATGCTCAGTTTTGATTACGTGCAGAGGCATTTCGAACGTTACCCGGTGCCCATGGTGACACCCGTTTTAAAATTCATGGCCCGCATTCTGCCTCAAAGGATGCAGCAACAGAATCATCGGGTTGTCGCCAGTGGCATGATGGTTTTCTCGCGCAAAGTGGAGGTCCGGTCGCAACCGGTGCTTTCCGTGATCATTCCCGCCTACAACGAGGTGAAGACCTTCGGCATCCTGATGAAAAACCTGCTGGGCAAGGAGATGGCGGGCCTCAATCTGGAAATCATTGTGGTGGAGAGCCATTCGACCGATGGAACCCGCGAGCTGGCGCTGAAGTACCAGGACCAGCCGGGGGTGAAACTGATCCTCGAAACGCAACCCCGCGGGAAAGGTCATGCCGTGCGCGCCGGTTTGAAAGCCGCCACCGGGGATTATGTGCTGATCCAGGATGCCGACCTGGAATACGACCTGGAGGATTACGATGGATTGCTGGAACCGCTGCTAGCCGGACGCACGGCGTTTGTGCTCGGCTCCCGGCATGGCGAGCGCAATGTCTGGAAAATGCGCCAATTCACCCGGCAACGTGGCCTGAGCTTGTTTGTCAATCTGGGCCACTGGTTCTTTGCCACGCTCATCAACGTCCTGTTTTTGCAGCGGTTGCGCGATCCATTTACCATGTTCAAGGTGTTTCGACGGGATTGCCTTTATGGGCTGGAGTTTGAATGCAATCGCTTCGACTTTGACTTTGAACTGCTCATCAAACTCATCCGCAAGGGGTATCGCCCGATTGAATTGCCGGTGAACTATCGTTCGCGCTCCTTCAAGGAAGGGAAAAAAGTGCGGATGTTCCGGGACCCGCTGACCTGGCTGCGGGCGCTGGCCCGGCTGAGATTTGTGAAGATCGATCCGATGAAGGCGGTCGAACTGGGCCATGGTGCCGATCAAGCCGGCAAGGCCCGTTGATCCAGGCCATAACCGAGAACCAAGGTTTTGCGCGAAAAATTGGCGTCCGATGAAATTATTCAAATCCCAGGCATCCCGAACGGCGTCCGGCCCGCAAAGACCGGCCTGGGGGCCGGGAATTCCGGGCCGGGTGTCAGCCTGGAGCTCACAACATCCCGTTCTGTCGATCCTGTTTGTTTCGTTGCTGGCAGTGGTGGTCAACTGTCATCCCGTCGTCTTCGGTGGGAAAAGCTTTGTTTCCCCCATGCGTGGGATGGCTTTGGTCTATGATTGGTGGCCGCCACTGCCAGCAATGGGACCCACACCGCAAGCCTCCAATCATGGAAGTGACACTTCAGCGGTTTTGATATGGGGGGTTCCGGCAGGTTTTATTGAATCGCGCAGTTTGCTTGAACACGGGGAACTTCCGTTGTGGGACCGGTACGGTCATGCGGGCGAGACGCTCCTGGGGCAGGCCATTTCCATGCTGGGGGATCCCCTGCATTTGATTGTCATCCTCGGACGCGGTTCGGCGTGGGCCTGGGACATCAAATTCCTCACGGCGAAATTTCTTTTTTGCATCGGCTTTGGGCTGCTCATGCTGCGGCTTTTGGGAAACCGGCCGTTGTCCCTGATTTACGCCGCCTTGGCCGCTTATTGCGGCGCTTTTTTTTACATCAATAATCATCCGGTCTTTTTTGTGTTCTCCTATGCCCCGTGGATTCTGCTCTCCGCCCTCGCGTGGCTCGACGTGCAAACACGGGGCCGCGCCCGTTGGGGACTCGCATGGTTATTGGCCACGTTTGCCTGCTTCAATGCGGGCCACGTCGAAACCGCGGTGGTTTTAATCGGCGGGTTGAATCTGGCCGCCGTTGCCGGCGCCTTGATCGGCTGTCGCAAGATTACCGATCCGGCAAAGGTGGTGGCACGCATGACCGTGGGCACGCTTCTTTTTTTGGGGCTGGCCGCGCCGGTGTGGATGTCGTTTTTAGGGGCGCTCGAAAATTCCTATTCTTTGCACTCGGAAGTCCAGGTGACTCAGCTTCCTTTTGTGAGCCTGGCTGGCATATTTGACGATCTTTTTTTCCTCCTTCCTCTGAAGGACGATTCCTTTGCCGCTGTCGCACCCGGAACCAGCCTGTTGGTGATGGCGGGCTGCATTCTTTCGGTCTTGAAATGTCGGCAACTCAAGGGCGAACCCTTCTTTTGGGTCAATGGCAGTGCCATCCTGCTGTGGGGCGGTTGCGTTTTTGGCTGGGTTCCGGTTGCGGTGCTTGCAGCGATCCCTTTGTTGAACCGCGTCGGTCATGTTTATACCGACTTTTCCTATCTGCTGGCCATCCACCTGACTGTTCAGAGCGCCTACGGTTTCAAGTGCCTGGCGCGGGAAGAAAATTTCCGGCGCGCAACGGTTGATTTTCTTAAAGTGGGGCTGATCTCCGCGGGGATCATTCTGCTTTTTTGCATCGGAATCAACCACCGTCCCGTCCCCTGGGGCTATTTTTTGGTCGTCGGAACGGGAACGGCGGGGGCGTTGTTGCTCTTTGCATTTTTAAATAGCCGACCCGGCCCAATCCCCGCAATCGGATGGGTGGGCATCATTATTTTTGGATTGGTCGCCAATTATCGTTTCGGCCTTTATACCTTTGGCAACAGTGATTTGCTGATGCTGCCCGGCCCGAGGGTGGTTCTGAATGCTCCCAGCAAAGCCATCGACGAGATCAAGGCGGACACGTCCGATCCGTTTCGGGTGGTTGGGATGCAATGGAATCTCTTCGGAAATTATTCGGCGGTTTACGCACTCGAGGACATCCGTTCGTGCGCGCCTCTAAGCAACGGGGAATTCATCAACCTCGTCCGGGCATTTCCGGGGATGGAGTTTCGCCGGGGTTGGGAGCTCGAAGTGGCAGCTCCGATGGCCGCGCAACCCCTGTTGAACCTGCTTAACGTCAAGTATCTGCTGATTCCTCCGGACGCCCCGATGCCGGAAGGGCTGGATTTGCGGCTCAAGCACCGCAGCGATTTCGGGGTTGTGGAAAACCTGGAGGTGTGGCCGAGAGCTTTCTTTTCTGACCGGGTGGTCTCCTGTTCCTCCACCGAGGAATTCATCCAACAACTTTTGAAAAATGGAAAGCTGCCGTTCATTGCCCTGACGCCGGAAGAAATCGGAAAACAGCCCGGCCTGCGATCGTTGGAAACAAAAAAGAACGCAACCGTGTCGGCGGCGACAAACTATCGGCTCCTGCCCAATTCAACCGCGTTCGATGTCCATGCCGCCTTTGCCGGCATGGTCTGCCTTACCGAGGGTGAAGCCAGGGATTTTATTGCCCGGGCGAACAACGAACCCAAAGAAATCCTGACGGTCAACCGCGCGTTCAAGGGGGTGTTTCTCGACCAGCCGGGAGACTACCATCTGGAGTTCATCTACCGCCCGCGCCATTGGCGGCAGGCTTGCACCTTGTTTTGGATTGCGATGGGAAGCGTCATCGTGCTGGCAGCCTTGAGTTTTATCCAACTGCGTTCAGGGAAGAGGAATCGCTGAAGCTGATTGGGCTTATAATCCTTTCCCGGAGCAGCACGACTCCGGTCGCCGCGCTTCTGCGTCGTCTAATTTCCGGCATGCCTCTTCCGCCTAATGCAGGTTGAAGTTGAACTGGAATCGGACGAACCGCTGGGCGTTTGTGCTGAGGGCGGCGGTGTCGTAATATTTCCAGTTCACCCGGCCGTCATCGCCGGGCACGCTTGACAGCAATTGCAGGATGGACGGGTTGTTTGACCAGGTCACCAGGTCGCGGGAAAACTGCGGGACGGCCGTGACGTCGCTGGCGCCGCCGGACAGGCGGAGGGAAACGGTCAGGTGCGGCGCGGCATTGATGGTCTCCACCGCCGGGATCAGCCGGGGTGCGGCATCCGGTTGAGCCGGATTGAGGCCGTAGAGATATTCCAACAGGTTATTGAGGCCATCACCATCGGGATCGGCGTTGGGTCCGGCAGTCGTGTCGTCGGCGGAGGTCGGGGTGGACCAAAACAAATTTCTCCAGGCGGAATAGGTTTCGGGATGAGCCACTCCACCGGGCATGCCGCCGGGCATGGCGGAGGCCGTCCAGTTGGTGGCGATGCCATGGTTCGGATTGCTCGGGGGACTGCGCAGAATCAGCGACGGTCCGGAGCCGTCCGCCGAGGTGGGCCAGGGAACATCGTCATCGTAGATGAAATCGCGGATGGTGGAACCATCGGCAGCCTGGAGGCGGAGTTCTTCACCGCTGTTGGACAGATTGCCGCCGTATTCACCGGCAATGAGACTGTCATAGGCATGGCCATAGCGGGTCTGGAAGGAAGTCAGATTTTTCACAATCAAAACATTGGCCCCGGGCGCCAGGTAACGGATGGAACCGCCGGTGAAATTGAAGGTAATGCCGATGGTGAACTGAACGCCGTTCAAATCCACCGGCGCGGCGCCAATGTTCATGAGGCGGACGAATTCAAAGGTGTCCGCGTCGGTGATACCGGCGGCCGCCTCGGCAGCGGTTTCCTTGGGTGGATGGTACATCAATTCGGCGACGACCAGGTTGTTGCTCGACGCCGGCTGGGCCGTAAACCCAAACGTGGCTTCGGTGAGGGGGCTCCATTCGCCGGTGATTTTATTGCGGGCGCGGGCCTTGACGGTCATGATTTGATTAACAGGAAAAGCATTGGTGTAGGTGATCGCGCTGGAATTCAAGGCGCCGCCCATCAGCCGCGGATCCTGGCCATTGAGCGTGTAGTAGATGGTGGCGGTCTGGCCGGCGATGGCCACGCTGGAGGTGATGCTGAGGGAATAATTGGCCGGAACCACTCCGCCAAACTGGCTGAAGATCGGCGGTTCGGTGACCGGCCAGAGCCCGGCGTCGCGGAGCATTTTCCGGCCGGTGGTGGTGCCCAGGAGATAGGAACGCCGGCCGCTGCCGGACGCAGTCCAAGTGTCGAAGGGGCCGGTGTTGAGATTGGCACCGGTATTATAAAGCACCAAGGGGCCAACCTCGCTGACGAGCTCACCCAGCCGCTGGGCAAAATGGCTCTGGAGCGGGCCCCCACCATCCGGATCGCGATCATCCAGCATGCCGCCGTTGAACATCTGGAGATTCACCCGGTCGGCAAACCGGAGCTTGAATTCAGGGCTGGGGTAAAGCCGTTTGAAGATCACGGGCAGATTATTCCAGTCGTAAGGATCCAGCAGCAGGTCATTGCTGACGGTATTGTAATTGACCGGCTTGTTGTAATAGCTGTTGACGTTGAAGGCGCCCTCCGCGTCCCACACCGCGAAGCGGAACCGGCTGTCGGGTCCGGTGGAACGTTCCCGGGCGATGACGTAGTTGTTTCCGGGCCAGTCCCACGTGGCGCAATAGATATTGAGCAGGTAATAATCCGCGACATTATCGATGTCCATCTGGTTGGTCACCGACTGCCAGTTCGCCATGACCGTCAAATCGGTATTCAGCGTCGAGAGCAGCTGGTAAAAAGCCGTGCTGTCGCCGTCCACCCATTCCCCGCTGTAATCAACATCCCACAGAGCACTGCTGTTGTAATGCTGCTGAAAGAGTGGCTCCCGGAAACGTTCGGTGAGATTAAACACGCCCTTGTATATCGCATTCATGTACATCGAACAAAACAGTCCGCGCGCGCCCACATGCCCCATGTCAATCCACAGCCGCCGGACGAGCTCGTCGGTGACAAACGGATTATAATTGTCGTTCTTGCCGGCGCGCAGCCGAAGGTGTTGAAACTTGTGGACCGGATAGTTCGTGAACAGGACATAGTCGAGGGGGGCGGAGCCATAATCGCTGTTGAAATAAATGTTGAACGACGGCTTCTGAAATGAATCGGAAGGACTCCACGGAGAATCGGTCGCCACAGTTTGCATGGTGTAGCGGGGGCGTTGATAGGAACTGCCGCTCGTACGCAAACCCATGTCATCCCGCAATGGCGCCTGGTTGGTGGGATAATAGCCCGTCGGGGCGTAGAATTCAAAATGCGTGGCGCGCTCGAAAGGCTTGCCGTCGCCCTCGGCATTGTCGTAATCCGAAGCATTGTCGGCCGCCCAGATGTTACCATTATTATTTGGCACGGCCACCCATGATCCGCCCACGATGGCAAGGATACCTTGGGGTTTGTAGAAGTCCCGGCCGGGGTCGGCAGTAAACAGCAGGGCCGGAACGTTCGTCAGCAAAGCCGGTTGCTTCAGGAGATAGCTATGGGTGATCACATCCGAGGGGAGCCAGCCGTCGCGGAAGGCCCGGGCACGGATCACGGTGCCGGTTTTGTCAAAGGGCTGGCTCAATGATAGCGCGCTGCCGTAGGTGAAGCCGTTGAGCAGCGTCGGTTCCGAACCATCCAGCGTATAGCGAACGATGCTGCCGGAGGTGGAGTCCAGCAGTTGCAAGGTCAGGAAGGCGCTGTGATAGACACCTCCGGGCAGGTCAACATTTCCGGCGTCCTGGAATTGTGGCGCAGCGACCTGGTTGGAATAAAACGTTCCGAAGTTGGTCGTTCCGGGAGTTGCCGTGTCAAAATAGCCGAACTGGGCCGGATCGGCAGGGTTGCGGCCATAGGAACAGTAAAATACCTGGGGCGGATAGGTTGGCGCCAGCTGGTCCACCATGGTTCCCAGCGCATTGAACAAACCAAGATATTCACCCTGTCTGCCGAGCTTGAAATTTGAGTGAATCCGTCGGGCCGGACCGGCGGGAGCGTTGGCTTCGTCCCGGTCATCACACAACACCAA
>Ga0265338_10004523_pt1 | contig 18744 bp, 10 predicted proteins | sample 42126metaG_FD_193579 | JGI IMG/M metagenome (GOLD analysis project Ga0265338, IMG submission 193579) | Rhizosphere microbial communities from Carex aquatilis grown in University of Washington, Seatle, WA, United States - 4-21-26 metaG | ecosystem: Host-associated > Plants > Roots > Rhizosphere... | reverse complement strand
TTGCCGTTCACGCTCCAAGGCAACCAAAGCTCGGTAATCACCGCCACCGATAGCACCACCGATCACAACATCACCAAGCTCGCCTTTACCGGCACGCCGACCAGCCCCGGCACGGTTACCTTCAACTTCAACGACACCACCGCGCCGGGTAGCTACGACATCTGCACCAAACAAGGTAACTGCACAGGCCTCGGCGGGGGAGTCACCACCAGCACCATCGGCAACGTCCATATCATCCCGGTCTACAACAGCGCCCTCAACGACGGCAGCATCGGTCAATCGATCCTGACCCAGACCGCCAGCGACACCAATCTGCAAATCGCCGGCACCGGCGTCTTCCAAGGCAGCGGTTCGAATGCCACCCTGACGCTCGGCATGGCTGGTCCGAGTGGTAAGAACGGCTCGTTGGTCTTCCAGAATTCATTCAACAGCAACACCATCAAGCTGGTGTCGCCGACTGGCAGCGGGGCCGGTGGAGCACCGTCGAGCCCAATCGTGCTAACGCTACCAAATACCGCCGGCGGCAGCGGCTCATGCCTCATCTCGGATGGATCAGGCAACCTGTCCTTCACCAGTAATAGTTGTCTGACTAGCGGTGGTGGAGTCGGCAGTGGGGTTACGACTCTCGATACCATCAACGGCGACCTCATCCTCGACAACTCTGCTCATACCAGCTCGACTCACGTCACCATCAACAACGCTTTGGCCGATGACAGTACCGAAGGTATCACCGCCTTCAACAATAGTGATTTCACCAACCCGAGCACCGGCGTTATCGACACCGTCCAAGGCATCGCTCACGGCTCCAACGTCCAGTTCGCCACCGGCTTGCTGACGGGTGCTAGTGCCCTAACCCTCGGTACTTCATCGAGCAATGACGGTACCATCCTCTTCAAGACTCATGGCTCCGACATCACGCTCACCGCCGACAAAGCACCAGGCTCACCGATTACTATCCATTTGCCTACTACCGGAGGCACGATTGCTACAAGTGCTACTTCGCCGCTGACTGTCGATAGTACCACCGGTGCAATTTCGTTTAATGCAGCATTGACTCCTCAATACGGCGGCACCGGTTTGAATGCCTCAAGCGCTTCCAATGGCAGTATCCTAATCGGTAACGGTAGTGGTCTGGTGCTCAATCCTTTGACCGCTGGTACCGGTATCGTCATTGACACACATGCCACCGACGGTACTATTCCTCTAGGCAACATCAAAATTTCGGCACCCAATGCCGGCAGCTGCACGTCTTGCGCACTAACTACACTCAATAATGTCGCCAGCGTAGCCATCCAAGACCACGCCGACCTCCAGCCGGCCAACGACGGCCAAGTCAATCTCGGTAGCGGTACCAAGGGCTTCGGTGGCGTCTACGTCTATAGCTCGGGCAGTGCTGTCGGCGCCTCGGCCGAGCTGATCGCCGCTCCTCAAAGCACCGGTGAGACTTTCGCACTGCCTGACAACGCTGGTGCCAATAACATTTGCATCCAGCAAGTACTCTGTATGGGCTACGCGCCGTCAACCGGCAGCGCCAACTATCTGGCCAAAGGCGCTCATGACACCTCGAGCGCCACCTACCTCGGTAACCTTTATGACTTCACCAATGCAAACACTGGCGCCGCTGGCGTCCTCAGTCTGACCAATTCTGGCACCAGCAGCGCCCTCAGCGTGGTCGAATCTGGCAGCGTCACCGGCAATTTGACTGCCAACCAAGCCCTCATCTTCGCCAACAACACCGGCTCAGCGCCGGGCGGCAACTTGATCGACCTCCAAGCTGGCGGCACCGGTAGCAAATTCCATGTCGACGTCTCTGGCAACGGTACCTTCTCCAACAACCTCACGGTCTCTGGCAACCTCATCAACACCAACACCTTCTCGAGCTCGGCGCTAACCTTCGGCTCGTCGGTCGCTGGCGCCGACACCATCCAGAGCGTCGCCAGCGCTGCCCTCAACATCACCGGCAACGCTTCCTCGACCATCTCGACCAGTGCTGGCGATCTGTCGCTTGGATCGGGCTCCAACAAAATCCTGCTCGGCACCACCAACACCATCAATTCAAACGTCGCTCTCGGTATCGGCACCGGCGGCGCCTCCGGCAACCCGAGCCTGTACCTCGATACGACCGCCAATGCCTACTTTGGCAATGGCAAGAGCAGCGCCACGCCCACCAACTTCACCATCCAAGGGACTGATGGTCTGGGTAGCAACATTACTGGCGCGACGCTGTCGATCGCGGGTGGACAAGGCACCGGCACGGGTATCGGCGGTGGGATTAATTTCCAAGTCAGCAAAGCCGGCGGCACCGGCAGCACGCTCAATGGCTTGGTGACGAATCCAGTCCTCGTGCTGGCTGGCGGTGTCGGTACGGCGCTCTTCCAAAACGCGGTTGATTCGCCCACAGCCTTCCAAGTCCAAAACGCCAACGGCAGTAACACCACGTTGCTGGTCGATAACACTCATGGTACCGGCGGTCGTGTCGGGATCAACACGTCGGCAGCCTCGACTGATCTGGCTTTCGGCCAAATCGCTGGTGCCACCACCGCGCGCACCATTGGCGTCGAGACTCAGACCACGCTCAACATCGGCGGCAACGGCCTGACCATCTCGGCCGGGCAATCGAACGGCAGCGGCACTGGCGGCGCCTTGACGCTTCAAGGTGGCTCGGCGGCAGGCGCTGGCTCGGCCGGCGGTAGTGTGGCGATCAATGGTGCCAATGGTAGCAGCACCATTGGTGGTGGCGCCGGCGGTAACGTCGCCATCACGGCTGGCAACGCCCAAGGCAACGTCACCACCAACAACGCCGGCGGCAACATCACACTCAAGTCTGGCAGCGCGATTGGCACGGGTGCGATTGGTGGAGTATATGTCCAGAACGCTACTGATTCTACGAATGCTTTCGTGGTCCAAAACGTTGCCACCAATGCAGTCCTTGCTGTCAGCACATCGACTGATCGGGTGACAATCAATGCCTCGGCGCTTCTCCAGAATCTAGCGGATTCCAACAACGCTTTGACGGTCAAGAACGCCACAGGTAGCAACACGATCTTCAACATCGACACTCTCAACGATCTGATCGATACGCCTTTTGTCACCAGCGGTAGCGCCAACTCAAATCCATTCAACCTCCAATCAGGCAGCATCACCAGCGGCGCTACGGGGACAAGCGGCACGATTAGCTTGGCCAGTGGCGCTTCGACCACTTCGGGCGATACCGGCGCCGTGAGTGTCACGACCGGTGCCGCCAACAGCGGTAACTCCGGCACCATCACAATCAATACTGGCACTGCCAGCGGCACCGTCGGCGCCATAAACATCGGCACCAATATCGCGACAAACAAGGTCATCAACATCGGCTCGGTCGGCTCGACTGTCGGCGCGACTACCGTCAATATCGCCACCACCAGCGACACCACCCAGATCCAGGGCATCAACATTGGCAGCTCCACCAATGCAAGTAACGCCGTCACACTCAAAGGCGGCACCGGGTCTACCGCCATTCAACTACAGACAGGTAGCGGTGGTACCATTGGTATCGGTAATAACGCTGTGGCCAATACCATTAACATCGCGAATGCCAATGGCGCCAACAACACCACGGTTGCTATAGGTAGTGGTGTTACTGGCGTATCAAACACTGCCTCCGTTACTATCGGATCAGCTAACGCGGCTGCTTCTACCACACTTATCCAAGGTGGCAATGGTACTGGCGCCATTTCACTAGCTGCAGCAGCTTCTGGCAGTATTAATGTCGGCACCAATGCCGTCAATGGCAAAATCATTAACATCGGTTCGGTCGGTTCAACCATTGGCGATACCACTATCCACATCGGCGATACCAGCGACACCACCAAGAATCAAGTCATCACCATTGGATCGACTACAGCATCTGGCTCTACCACTACTGTCAATGGCGGCACAGGTACAACCTCTCCCACTTTATTGATCGGAACCTCTACAACCCAACACTTCATTGTACCGGCCAATGATACCACTATTGCAGTAGTCGCCTGTGGTGGATCTGGCGCCGGCTCGCCAAATCTTGGTGGTTGTGTTTCGACTACTGTGTCTGTGACGCCTGGCGCAATCATATATTACACCGCTGGCGGTGCTGGCACTGGCACCACTGGTGGTACTGGTGGCACTGGCGGTGGTGCTGGTGGAAATTCGGCAAGTGCCGGTGGTGGTGGTGGCTCCAGCGATGTGCGAATGGGTGCTGATAATCTCGCCTCTCGTATCGTGGTAGCTGGTGGTGGTGGTGGTAATGGTTGCGCTGTAGGTGGCAATGGCGGTGGCAACGGTATAGCAAACGGTACTGCTGGTGTTAACAGTAATCCGTCGACTGGCGGTGGCGGTGGTACTCAGTCGGCTGGTGGTGCTGGCGGTACATCGGGTGGCGGAGCCGGGTCGCTTGGCAACGGTGGTGTTGGTGCAGGCGTCGATGCTGGTGGCGGTGGCGGCGGTTTCTGGGGCGGTGGCGGCGCCGGTAGTAACGGAACTTGTGGTAGCGGTGGTGGTGGTGGATCATCTACTGTTGTCGGTGCCGTAGGCACTCCGGTTTATACGTTATCCGGTTCGGCTGGCGCCGGTTCGGTGTACATCACCTATACAAGTGCACCATCTACGACCATAAATCTCCAAACAGGCGCCACTGGTGGCGCCGCCGGAACTATCCAAATTGGTAATACCGCCGGTACCAATACCCAGACTATCAACATCGGCAATAATGCTACTCCCAGCTCTTCAACCAGTATCGTTATCGGCTCGACAGTGGCTGGCACCACGATGATTCAGGGTGCGGGCGGAGTGAAAGTAACTCTAGGGAGCGCAAGTTCCGGAACCAATGCCCTTTGTACAAGTTTAGCTAACGGTACTAACCCAACTGCCGGCATCGCTTATACTTTACAGGATTGTTCATCGACTCCAGCAGCTGACTACGCTGAGGAATATCCAGCCGTATCGGGTGTGACGGTGGGAGATGTGGTGATGCAGGGGAGTAAGCAAATCCACACTTATGCCACGGGCGCTGACGGTAATGTCGATTGGACGAAGGTCAAAGGTGACATTAGCCAAGTGGTTCCGGCTACGACTCCGTATGCGACCGGCATGATTGGTATCGTGAGTGATAATAATTCAGATTTCTCCTCGACGGGCTACAACATCAAGTCAACTGACAACCCTCTCTCGGTAGCGCTGAATGGTCGTGTGCTCGTCAATGTGACCGACGAAAACGGGCCGATTGTGCCTGGTGATTTCCTGACGGCTAGTGCCACCAAGCCGGGCTATGCCATGAAGGCGACCCAAGCCGGATACGTGATCGGCCAAGCCTTGAGCTCATTCACCAGTGATACACCCGGGCAAGTCATGGTGTTTGTCGGAAATCAATACTATCCTGGACCAACTACCGGCAGCACAATTCAAAATGGTAGTGACGGTACCTTGTCCAATCTAAATGTCACCGGCACGACTGATGTAGCCGACCTCAATGTCTCGGGTACAGCGACTCTTGCAACACTTACTGTCACCGGTACTACCAATCTAGATGATCTCGTCGTCCACGGCACCGCCATCTTCAACGGCACCTTATCCGTGAACGGCCACATCATCACCGGCAACGTCACCGGCACCACCACCGCCACCGCGGGACCTGCCGCCTGTGCCGCGCCGACCGTCACCGTCTCTGGCAATGACACCAGTGGCACCGTCACGATCACCACCGGCAGCGGCTGCCCGACGGTGACCACGCCTAGCACGCTCGCCACGGTCAAATTCGCCAGCGCCTACGCCAACGCACCCAAGGTCGTCTTGACCCCGGCCGAGCCCAATGCCGCCAAGCTCCAGTACTTCACTGGCACCTCTCTGCCTGCTAGCTTCACCATCGACACCGACGACGTGCCCGCCAACACTACTACTTACAAATATAACTACCTCGTGGTGCAATAGTAGCCAAGCCCATGTCACCAGAAGCTCCCTCCATGATCAATAATATCGCGCCGCCAGCCCCGGTGAATACGCGCAGTCGCTGGGTGATTCGACTGGTCGTCGTCATGCTCGTCCTGGCCATGCTAGCGGGGCTTGGCATAGGCTGGTGGGTAGTTTATCAGGCGCTGACGAACAAGCAATCGTCGAACAATGCCGACAATGTCACCTTCCAGACACTCAATCAATCTGGCGTCAAGCTGAATTCGCCAGGTGTGCATGCCCAGCAGCTGACCGTCAGCGATCAACTCAAGATCGACAACCAAGTCATCTTGACCCCGACCAGCCGACCAACTCATCCGGTAGTCGGTCAAATATATCTTGATTCAGGTGATAGTACACTCTATCTCTACGACGGCACGACATTCAAACCACTCGGTGGCGCGAGTGTGGCTGCGGCGAGTTTGCAAGGCCAATCCGTGACCACCACTACTTCTGCCAGCACGGGTGTACTTCCGTTTCAATCGAGCGATGGCAGTCTGAGTTTCGTTAGCTTCGTCGGTGGCATAAGTTTCGGAAACTCCGGCGACAGTTTGGTCATCAACTTGCCACAGAACATCAAAGTCTCGTCGACGCCGACCTTCGGCGGGCTCAACCTCAACGGGCCGCTCAGTATGGCAAACACGGCGATCTTGTCTAGACAGTCCAATAGCGCTGTGCTGCTCGGCGATGGCACCGGCGACAGTCGCGGTTTGGACGCAGTTGATCTGCAAGGGGTGCGTGGCAGTCCTTCGCAAGTAGCAGTCGGCAACTACTCTGTCGCGGTTGGTAACTTCAATACGGCCGGCACAGCTGGCGGTGCCAACGGCAACATCGGTGTGGCCGTCGGCTATCAAAACAACGCCACCGGCGCTGACCAACTCGGCAATCCGAATTATGGTGTGGCATTTGGAATCGCAAATTCTTCCACTGGCTGGGACAGCATCTCTATGGGTTTGTTTAGTTCAGCGAGTAATGTCTTCGGGCTGGCGATCGGTGTTGATACCCATGTCACTGGTTGGGAGAGCACGGCAGTCGGCCGCTATGATTTCGCCACCAATTCTTTGACTTCTGCCTATGGTTATCAGTCACAGGCTACTGGCTTTGAATCTACCGCGGTCGGTGGTCGGGCGATCGCCGCCGGCACATACTCGCAGGCCTTCGGTGGCAATCAAGAGCCCGGCAACACCACCCATGCTTTCGGCAATGACTCGACCGCAGTCGGCGTTGGTATCAAGGCCGAAGGCAATGGTTCGTCTGGCTTCGGCGCCTTCGACCTGGTCGGCTACCCCGAACGCGTCTTCACCATCTCGGCCGGCGGCACGTCGGTCACGATCCCGGGTGGTGACTACTCAGCCGAATACAGTAATGGCGACACCGTGCTTATCACCATGAATCAAGATTATGCCAATCTGATCAACACACAAGTGACTATCAGCGGCTTAGCGTACAATAGTGGTCCAAACACGACCACTTTCACGATCAGTGCACCGATTGACGGTACTACCACGGGTGGGCGAGTGGTTGACCAGGACAAAGGGCAACGATCGGGAGCATTTGGTTACAACAACACGGTCAATGCCAGTGACGCCTATGTGCTTGGCGAAGGCATTACCAACAATCTCCAAGGTTCCGTCCAGATCGGCAGTTCTAACACCAACAAGTTGACAGTCGATAGCAACGGGCGACTTGGCATTGCGGCTGCTCCAGCCAATGGCCTTTTGACCGTCGGCACAAATACGACGACCGCCAGCGGCGGTATGTACTTCGGGACGGACACGGATTTGTACCGGACGGGAGCGGGTCAGTTGGCTACTGACAGTGAGCTGATTACTACGGGAGCGAGTTCAACCTCAGCGCACCTGACCGTGGGTACGCTTGGCTCGGTCGGCCAAGTCGACGTCATATCTTCGGCATCTGGAGTTCTGCAAGCGACGTCGTTTGTCGGCACTGCTGCCTTGTTCCAGGGTGGAGTTGGATCACCTACGGTTGTGACCAAAGATATCGTCGGCCAGACTGGCGACCTACTCCAAGCTCAAAGCTCGAGCGGCACGATCTTGGCCAGCATCGATCACTTGGGCAATCTGACGGTCAAAAACGCGATTATCAATGGCCACATCATCTCCGGTGGCACGGCTCTCACTGGTTCAAACATTGCGGCTGGTAGTTGTGGTGCGGGCTGCACTGTCTCGATTACTGGCGATGACATCGCTGGCCTCATCACGATCAACACGGGCACCGGTACGTCGGCTGGCAGCTTGGCGACCGTTACTTTCGCCAACGCTTATACATCAGGTACTGCTCCATTGATCACCATCACACCAGTGACGGTACCGGCTAGCTCAAACTTCCCGCAATACTATTACAGTGCCACCAATACCAGTTTCAGCCTCAGATCCTACAATGCACTGACCGACTCACAAACCTACACCTTCAGCTATCACGTCATCCAATAAATCCTAAAGCAACCTTCAAAAAGCAAAGAGACCCTTTCGGGTCTCTTTTGACAAGCCGGGACACTAGCTCTCTATTTCTTGTTTTGGGCTTGGTATTGCTGGATGGCTTGGACGACTTTGCCGCTTGATTTGAGGTTCTCCCAGAAGAGCACCTGCGGTTTGGCGACATACATGGCATCCTCTGGTCCGTGCAGCTCATTGCCGAGCTTGGCCAGCGACAGTTGCTGTGCCGAGGCGGCGGCGCTACTGTTGCCGCTGGTGCTTGGTTGGGCAGCCTGCGTCTGCAGGTAGTAGATGTCCGTCAGCTTGACGTATTGACCGTCGGGTTGCGTCAACTTGCCGAAGTAGACCTGGCCGTTGGTTAGAAAGAGCGCCTGGTACTCGCCCTTGTTGATCGAGCTGGTGTCGGCGTTGTCGTTTGAATTCTTGTGCCACATCCAGAAGCCTCCGGCTACTATGGCTATCAAGATAACGGCCAGCACCACGCCAATCAACCATTTCACGACCAAGCTTCCAAAAGTGCTACCACCCATACCACCATCGTGTGCTGGACGTGGAGCTCTGCCGCCCGGATGATTTCTCATTTCTTCCATACTAAAGTTACCCTCACTTAGTTAGTAGCTTCCATGATACCATATTGCGGCGACCGGATTCAAATCTCAAATTGCTGGAATTGCCCGCGACGTATTATAATAACATCATGAACATACCCTATATACATGAAGCGAAAGCGAAATCCCCGGCTCAGATAAATGATCTGGATCGTGCCATAATCATGCTACCTGATGTCTTCGGTCAGACCGATTACTCGCGAGCTACGACTGAGGCATTGGCGAAGACTTTCGCTTGTCCGGTCTTCATGCTTGATTATTTCTACCAACTGACGAGCAAGCCGTCGGTTTTCGCCGAGGCGGATCGTGATGAAGTATTCCCAATCATGGAGCGGATGACGGGCGAGGACTTCGTGGCGATTTGGGACAAGGCGACGGGGGAGATTGCCAAGAGCTACCCGGAGCTGAAGCACTTCGCAGTGATCGGTTTCTGCTTCGGTGGCCGACTGGCGTATCTGGCCGGTATGGATGCCAAAGTTGATCGCGTCGTTTCGTTTTATGGTGGCGGCGCCTCCAAAGAATTCTACGCGGGCAAATCCTCGATCGAAGCGCTGGTCGAAGCTCGTCGGGACGACCAGAACCTGCGCGTGATTTCATTCTACGGCACCCAAGACGAATCGATTCCGCCAGCCGATCGTGCTCAGACGGCGACTGCTTTGGAGGCTGCCGGCATCGAAAGCCAGACCCGCGAATACGCTGCTGGCCACGCATATTTCCAGGAGGGACGCTCGCATTATGACCAAACGGCGGCCGACCAGTCCTGGACCGAGCTTAAGAATTTCTTGCGGTGACCAGCTCGTGAGTGAAGCCAAGCAACTTTATTGTGTCGGCATCGGTGGCATCGGCGTGTCGTCGTTGGCGCAATATTATCTGGCGCAAGGCTGGCGGGTGGCTGGCTCTGACGCCAAAGAATCCGATACCACGCGGCAGCTCGCGGCCCTTGGCGCCCGGATCGTGATTGGTACCGATCCGGCTCAAGCCGCCGCGGCCGATCTCGTGGTCCACACCACGGCGGTGGATGTGACGCACCCGGAAGTGGCAGCGGCGCGAGCGGCTGACGTGACGGTGCAGGATTATCCAGCGGCACTCGGCGCCCTGACGCGCGATCATTACACCATCGTCATCGCCGGCACGGCTGGCAAGAGTACGACCACGGCCATGGTGGCGCTGATCTTGATGGCAGCCGGCGAGGACTACGATCCGACCGTCATCATTGGTACCAAGCTGCGCGAGCTGAATTGGGCGAACTTCCGCCTCGGCCGCAGCCGCTATCTGGTGATCGAGGCCGATGAGTACAAGGGTGCCTTCTGGCACTACCATCCGGCGGTAGCGGTGGTGCTCAATGTCGATGCTGACCATCTGGATTTCTATCACGACATCGATGATATCATGAGCAGTTTCCGGCGTTTCCTCGGCAATGTGGCAGCTGGCGGGACGATCATCCTCAATGGCCGAGATGCTCATGCTCGAGCGCTCGGCGAGGGCTTGACCGGTGACCACCAAGTCGTGATGTATGACGATCGCCAAGCCGCCCACCGAGCACTCCAAGTACCGGGGGTGCACAATCAGAGCAACGCCGAAGCCGCCGCGCGAGCTGCCGCCGCGGCGGGTGTGCCAGCCGAGGTCATCGAGCGGGCGCTGGCGGCCTTCACCGGCACCTGGCGACGATTCGAGCGGGTGGCGGAGGGGATTTACTCGGATTACGCGCATCATCCGGCCAAGATCGAAGCAGCCATCGAAGCGGCGCGGGAGATGTTTCCGGCGCCCGAGCACAAGATCGTGGTGGTCTTCCAGCCAGATGGTAAGCATCGGCTGAATTCGCTGTTTGAGCGATTTGCGACAGCATTCGAACAGGCCGACGAGACCTACATTGTACCGACGGTGCTCAAGCTCGGCCGCGAGCGCGATGAGGGTCGCGGCTCGGAGGAGCTGGTGGCGACGATTCAGCAGCCAAATGTGCATTTCGCGCCGTCTGTCGAGGAGGCCTACGCGCAGGTGGCGCCGCAGGTTCGATGTGGTCAGCCAGGCGACAAAACCATCGCCATTTTCATGGGTAGCGGTGATATCGACAAACGGCTGCGGGCCTTGCTCGATCGTGATATTGTAGAGGGCATGGGGTCGTAGCTCACCCGGTAGAGCGCAGCATTCGCATTGCTGAGGCAGGGAGTTCGAGTCTCCCCGACTCCACCATTTTGAATTTATTCACATTCTAATAAGCTACCATGTCCCGCTGATACAAAACTCGTTTCCCTCGGGGTCAGCCATAATTCGCCAGTGGAATTTGTCATCGCCATGCTTCGAGGTCTCGGTAGCGCCCAGATCGACCAGCCGTCGCGCCTCAGCGTCCTCGTCCTCGACTCGGAAGTCCAGATGGACGCGGTTCTTGACCTGCTTCAGTTCCGGCACCTTGTAGATGGCGATGTGCGGCCAACCGCGCTTGCTCTCCAGGAGGATAAATTCGCCATAATCGTTCTGAATCGCTAATCCTGTCGCCTGCGACCAAAAGTCCGCTAGTCGCGCGGGGTCGTTGGCATCGATGATGATATGTTTAATAGATTGCAGTATGTCTCTATTTTAGCAGATACTAATATTATTTATCATACTTACTTCCCGCTCAAGCTTGGCCAAAAGCCAGCCCGCATGTCATAATACAGCCAAATGCAGACATTAACCGCGCCTACCAAATGAAAACCAGCCTGATCATTGCCCTCATCTTCGCCCTGGCCGGCGTCCTGGTTTGGTACCTACTCTACTCCCGCGACGGCGTCCGCGAGCCGCGTTACGCCGTGCTCGACGCCTTCGGTTTCGGCCTGCTCGCCATTCTGATCGCACTGCCGCTCGAGGCCATCCTCATCCCCAATGGCGCTCAGATCTCGGCCGTAACCGTCCAGCCCACCACCATCGACGCCCTCCGCCTGGCTCTGATGGTGGCCATCACCGAAGAATCGGCCAAATTCCTGCCCCTAGCGCTCTTCATTCACCGCCGCCGCTACTTCAACCGCGCGGTCGACGGCGTGATTTACTTCGCCCTGGCCGGCTTGGCCTTCGGCGTCATCGAGAATCTGCTCTACGTCTGGCGGTTTGGCGCCGACATCGGCCTCTATCGGAGCATCGTGCTGGTTTTCTTCCACGCCGCCACCTCCGGCATCGTCGGATTTGCCTTTGCCAAGGCGAAGATCGAGAAGCGCAGCCTGGCTGGCACGCTTAGTCTCTTCATCCTCATCATCTTCGAGCATGCCATCTATGATTGGGGCCTGATCGTCGCGCAGCCGCTGTCGATCGGAATCTCACTGCTGATTACTGCCGGCCTCAACGTCACCCTCTTCGTGCTCTACTACCAGGCCCGCCACTACGACATCGAGCACGGTTTGATCGCCGCCAAGGCTGCGCCGACGCAGATTATCACCCCGACAAATCCCACCTAAAAACATCCTTTACAAATCTATAGCTTTCCGCTAGAATAAATAAGCTAATGAGGTTATCAGACATGAGTACAACCAAATTCCCAGGAGGCGACACGCTGTAGGATTTTGAGTTCTCATGTTTGGTCGCCTCGTCCTCTGCGGACACGCGGCCATTTTTTGTTCATTCACAAATGAATAGAAACGCAGCAACCAGACGAGTAAACATTGGTTGTTGTGACACGTTTAGAAATTAATTATGATAGCGCATTGCAACTGCGCGTCATAATGGGTAAAAAATGAATGAAAATTACAGTTTGTAATTTGTCAGTCAATTGCAAAGAATTGAGAAAGGTTACGAAAGAGCGCATGAGGAATGCCTTGACGTAAGTCACCGAAGAAGGACGTAGAAGACTGCGATAAGCGTCGGAGAGCTGTCATCAAGCTTTGACCCGGCGATCTCCGAATGGAGCAATACGGTGCGGGTTATGCCGCATCATCCAGATGTGAATACATAGCGTCTGTGAAGGGTACCGCGTGAACTGAAACATCTTAGTAACGCGAGGAAAAGACATCAACCGAGATTCCGAAAGTAGCGGCGAGCGAAATCGGAACAGCCAAAACCTAGTTATTTTCCTTCGATTTATCGGAGGTTTCTGATGAGTAATAAATAGCAGGGGTTGCGAGATGGAAACACTGCTTTAAATTTTAGGCTTGTGAATACGAGCACCGCTGGCTCTTGTAGCCGACGGCTCGCTCGCGTTTACCGCCTAAAACGTAAGGTGGTCTGATACTCATCAGTGTATCAGTAGAGTAAGAAAACAATGTTTTTAATGGAAGGCGCCTGGAAAGGACCACCACAGAGCGTGAAAGTCGCGTACATGAAAAAAACTTTGTCTTTATGTTTCCAAACTCAAGTAGGACGGGGCACGAGAAACCTTGTCTGAATCCGGGGGGACCACCCTCCAAGGCTAAATATGACTTACGATCGATAGCGAACAAGTACCGTGAGGGAAAGGTGAAAAGAACCCCGCAAGGGGAGTGAAATAGAATCCTGAAATCATGCGCTTACAATGAGTCGGAGCCGGTTTATCCGGTGACGGCGTGCTTTTTGTAGAACGATCCAGCGAGTTAATTTGTATGGCAAGGTTAAGGCGTAACGCGCCGGAGCCGCAGTGAAAGCGAGGCTTAATAGGCCGAATTAGTCGTACTGATTAGACCCGAAACCGAGTGACCTAACCATGGCCAGGCTGAAGCTGCAGTAACATGTAGTGGAGGGCCGAACCAGGACACGATGTAAAGTGTTTGGATGAGCTGTGGTTAGCGGAGAAATTCCAATCGAACTCGGAGATAGCTGGTTCTCCTCGAAATAGCTTTAGGGCTAGCGTCACGAATTACGCGTTGGGGGTAGAGCACTGAATGGGTAAGGGCCGCTTGCGGTACCGCGCCCAATCAAACTCCGAATACCAACGTATACTACCGTGGCAGTCAGAACGCGGGGGCTAAGCTCCGCGCTCAAAAGGGAAACAGCCCAGACCGCCATCTAAGGTCCCCAAATTTCAGCTCAGTGGGAAACGATGTGAGATTGCATAAACAACCAGGATGTGGGCTTAGAAGCAGCCATGCATTTAAAGAGTGCGTAACAGCTCACTGGTCAATTGTGATCTTGCGCGGAAAATATAACGGGGCTTAAGCTGAATACCGAAGATGCGGATTGTCGCAATTTATTGTGGCAGTGGTAGAGGAGCGTTGATTACGTATTGAAGTTGCGGCGTGAGCCGTGGTGGAATGTAATCAAGTGAGAATGCTGGAATGAGTAACCATAAGACAGGTGAGAATCCTGTCCACCGTAAGACCAAGGTTTCCTGGGCAACGTTTATCATCCCAGGGTTAGTCGGGCCTAAGCCGAGGCGAATAGCGTAGGCGATGGACAACGGGTTAATATTCCCGTACCGGCAACACTTGGCATATCAAGACGCAGGATGGTAGCGCGAGCGGATTCATGGCTATATCCGTTTAAGTAGGTAGTCTGCCGCAAGGTAGGTGAGACATGAATAAAACCGCTAGCAATAGCGGAATTCGCGTGAGCCAAACTGACCAGAAAATTGATATGCATATAGCGTGTTGTCGACCGTACCGCAAACCAACTCAGGTGGTCGGGTAGAGAATACCAAGGTGCTCGAGACAACCTTCGTTAAGGAACTCGGCAAAACAGCGGCCGTAACTTCGGGATAAGGCCTGCTGCCGTGCGTGTCACTCGGATAATCCTAGCTTAGCTTCGGCTTTGCGGTGGGTTGTCCGAATGATGCGCATGGTAGCCGCAGCGAAAGAACCCATGCAACTGTTTACTAAAAACACAGGTCTCTGCAAACACGAAAGTGGATGTATAGGGGCTGACGCCTGCCCGGTGCCGGAAGGTTAAATGGCGGAGTGCAAGCTCCAAAATGAAGCCCCGGTGAACGGCGGCCCTAACTATAAGGGTCCTAAGGTAGGAAAGCTGCCTTAGTGGAGTAAAGACTCCCTTCTGTTTACCTCAGCCATGAGGTTTTGGAAGAAAATCTGGCTATATGCTGGAAACTCCGTGTGCGAAAAGCACTGTAGAATCCTACGCTAGTCATCTTGTACGTTCGTACTTTGTACGGTATAATAGAAGGATGACTGAAAATGCGTTAGGTGCGGACAATCAGCAGGAAAGACTGATCAAGATTGGTTGGATTACTGGTTTTGTAGATGGAGAAGGATGTTTTTCTATCGGGTTTGTAAAACAACCAGATAGGCAGCATCGAATAGGCTACAAAACTGGCTATCAAGTCGCCCATGAATTTGCGGTTACGCAAGGTGCCAAAAGCCTATCGGCTTTGGATGGATTACAGCAATTCTTCGGAATTGGTGGTGTGATCATCAATAAGCGCTACGATAACCACAAAGAGCATTTGTACAGATATGTTGTCAGGAGAAGGATAGACTTATTACAAGTCATCATTCCTTTTTTCGAGAAACATAATTTACGAACTGCCAAGCAAGCGGATTTTGACAAATTTGCTCAGTGTGTACGCATTATCGATAATGGTCATCACCTAAGCCGTGAAGGACTAATCGAAATCGCTCAAATCACTGAAACAATGAATCGCCAAAAATCACGCCAAAATCTGATTAGAATCCTCAGAGACTACACGCCAGACACTCGCTCTCCAGCGAATGAAGATATAGTCCGGTCTGCATAGCGATATGCAGGAGCATATGCTCGTTAAATTAGTATGTTATACAATAATTTAGCAACACGTCAAGCGAAATTCCTTGTCGGGTAAGTTCCGACCTGCACGAATGGCGTAATGATATGGGTACTGTCTCAACGAAGGACTCGGTGAAATTGCAATAGCGGTAAAGATGCCGTTTACCCGCACCAAGACGGAAAGACCCCGTGGAGCTTTACTACAGCTTGGCATTGTGTCTGGATGTGTACTGTGTAGCATAGGTGGGAGACTTTGAAGCGTTGGCGCTAGCCGACGTCGAGTCGCCAGTGAAATACCACCCTGTATGTATCTTGCCACTCACCGTGACCGTTATCCGGTCACGGGACCGTGTCTGGTAGGTAGTTTAACTGGGGCGGTTGCCTCCCAAAGAGTAACGGAGGCGTTCAAAGGTTGGCTAGGTACGGATGGAAATCGTATCGATAGTGCAAGCGCATAAGCCAGCTTAACTGCGAGACCTACAAGTCAAGCAGAGACGAAAGTCGGAGCTAGTGACCCACTACATTTGAATGTGGAATCGGTAGTGCTCATCGGATAAAAGTTACCCCGGGGATAACAGGCTTATAGCGCCCAATAGTTCACATAGACGGCGCTGTTTGGCACCTCGATGTCGGCTCGTCGCATCCTGGGGCTGTAGCAGGTCCCAAGGGTTTGGCTGTTCGCCAATTAAAGCGGTACGCGAGCTGGGTTTAGAACGTCGTGAGACAGTAAAACCTTGCTGTCACAAAATCTGGCTAATTGCTGGAAACTCCGTGTGTGAAAAACACTGTAGTATCTCGTGCTAGTAATATTGTTTGTTCGTACACTGTACGGTATAATGAAAATATGACTGAAAATGCATCGAGTGCGGACAATCAGCAGGAAAGATCAGATGATAAGGTGTGTTTTTATGTTGCTGGATTCGTCGATGGTGAAGGCTGTTTTCATATAGCCTTCCAGCGAAACCCAACCACTAAGTTGGGAATCCAAGTAGTGCCGGAATTTCAAGTTTCTCAGCACCATGATGGTATTGAGATTCTTGAGCTGATTCGCACAACTTTAAGCTGTGGCTATTTGAAGCCAAACCATTCAGCGAATCCGAAGGATCAGACATGGGTTTACGTCGTTCGATCACATAGTGATCTGACGAAGAAGGTTATTCCCTTCTTTCAACGCTACCATTTACGGACCAGCAAAAGCGCAGATTTTAAGAAATTTGCTCAAATTGTGAGTCTGATGGCGGACGGTGAACACAAAACTCAAGTCGGTCTGCGACATATTGCACAAATTGCGTTTTCCATGAATAGAGACGGAAAATATCGCAAGAAATCAAACCTTGTCACTGAAATCCTCAGAGACTATACGCCGGATCCTGTCATCGGAAGATGACGGGAAAGATATAGTCCGAGCTTGCAGGCGACTGCAAGAGGCAAATCGAAAGGTTTGTCCGCTCACTTTTGCGAGTGAGTCAGTACTTCGTGTGTGCAATGACATGAAGGAAAGTAACAGACTGTCGGTCCCTATCTGGTGTGGGCGTGTAGGAAATTTGCGAGTAGTTGCTCCTAGTACGAGAGGACCGGAGTGAACGAACCTCTGGTGCACCGGTTGTCGCGCCTGCGGCATCGCCGGGTAGCTAAGTTCGGACGGGATAAACGCTGAAAGCATATAAGCGTGAAGCCTCCCTCAAGATAAGATTTCCCTATAGACTCGTGGTAGACTACCACGTTGATAGGCGCCAGGTGTACGCACAGCGATGTGTTTAGCCGAGGCGTACTAATAGTCGATTGATCTTTCTTTGTTCTTTTGCAAGACTGGCTGACAATTTACAAATTGTAATCCACATTTTTTACCAATTTCTAACGTATTCTGTTCATGAAACGCCGATTTGAGTGATTACGTAATCATTCAAACCGGTGCTTCAGAGCGACAGGGCCACACCCGTTCCCATCCCGAACACGGCCGTTAAGCCTGTCTGCGGCGATGATACTCATTTATGGGGAAAGTAGCACAGTGCCGGACTGAATTATCACACGAAAGACACCCCAAATATTCACGAGGTGTCTTTTTGTTGTCGCGATTACGCTAGTAGGTAGATTGTTTATGTTGATCTGAAATCTGTTTGAGTCGAACCGCTAGTAAGACAGATAGCAAAGAACTACCGAGGATGGTAACAAACCCTGGCCCCGTATCTGGCTGTACGCCACTCGACGGGGTAGGTACTGGTTGAGCAGGGGCAGGTGTCGGCGTCGCGGCCGGCTTGTTTGCTTGTGGATTTTGGCTGGCCTGACTACTCGAGGCAGTGGACTTGGTCTGGTTGGTCGATGGTGTAGATTTCTTGTTGTCGGCATCCTTCTGGCGCTGGTGATTACCATAGGCGAAGGTCGCCAGCACGATCAAAATAATCAAGACGACCACCCCGATGACCTTGGCTAGAATTTTTTCTCGTCTCATTTTGTCCCAATCTCTTTGCCTCCATTGTAAGGTGGCATTCCAGCTGACGCAAGAATAAGCAATTTGGCCACGATTTAAGCTATAATACTCTTATGGTTATCGGAATCGACATTGGCGGCACGAAGATTCGGATCGGCGGCTCAGACAAAGGCATCAACCTCGGGCGGTCTGTTTACGTGCACACCCCCGACAATTATCCCGAAGCGCTCCACCTGATGACCCAATCGATCGCCACCCTGGCCGGTCGGCGCCAGATCGAAGCCATCGGCATCGCCAGCCCGGGGCCGATCAGTACGAAAAAAGATCGCATTTTGACCCCTAGTCATTTTCCTTGGCACAATGTGCCGATCTGTGAGCAGCTTCACAAAGCTTTTGCTTGCCCAGTCGAGCTAGAAAACGACGCCACCCTGGGCGGGGTGGCAGAAGCACATTATGGTGCTGGCCGACGCGTCAGAAACCTACTCTATATCACGATTTCTAGCGGCATCGGCAGTAGCCAGATCATCGACGGCCAACCGCTACCGGGCGATCACAATGCCGAAGGTGGTCGCATACTGCTTCAGCAGATGGTCCATGATCGCTATGTCAGCTTCGAGGATTTGGTCAGCGGCGCGGCCATATATCGCGACTTTGGCAAGAT
>Ga0265338_10004521_pt1 | contig 18745 bp, 15 predicted proteins | sample 42126metaG_FD_193579 | JGI IMG/M metagenome (GOLD analysis project Ga0265338, IMG submission 193579) | Rhizosphere microbial communities from Carex aquatilis grown in University of Washington, Seatle, WA, United States - 4-21-26 metaG | ecosystem: Host-associated > Plants > Roots > Rhizosphere... | reverse complement strand
AGCCGATCACCGACCTGATGCACCAGGCCGCGGCGGTGTCGAACTGCGATTGGGGGGTGGAACAACCGATTGTACCCGAAACGAAGCTGCCGTATCTCAGTCCGTGTCGAAACCTGGCGCGGGCGGGGGTCTGGAGCGCGGCCCATTGTCGGAAGGACGATCCGACGGCGGCGATTGACGATCTGGTCGCCGCTTCGCAGGTTGGCCGGAATGTTTTGTCGCCACCTGTTCTGATCGGGCATCTGGTTAACATGGCAATCCAGAGTACGGTGATGGATTCCGTCGCGGAACACGCCAGTGTGTTGCTTCGTTCGGGGGATACGAGGTTGGCGGATCTGTTTCAAGGTCTACTTCTTGGTGACAATTACAATGAGGGATTGCGGAATGCGTTCGAGCAAGAGGCTGAAGTGCACGCCCGAGAGGCCGACCGGCTGGCCGCATTGCCACCGGAAGAGGCGATGCACGAATTGACTCAAATTGTCGATGGCTTCAACCCTCCGATTCAGTTGCCGGAAGCGGCGCAGGCTCTCGCGGACTTCCGCCAAGCCGCGGAACTGCAGGGGCAATACGCCCAAGCAGTGGGATTGCCGGACGCGGAATACCGCGCCTGGCAAAGCAGTGTGGAGGAAGCCGGAAAGACAAACCCATTTATCGATTCCTTGGTGACGGGCTTCGGAAGAACGGTCGATAAAACGCAAGCCATGACGGTCAAGACCGCGATGGCCGAAGCCGGTTTGGCAGTCTTACAGGATGGGCCGGGCGCGCTCCAGACAAACCCCGACCCGTCGACCGGCCAGCCGTTTACCTACACGCAAACCGCCGACGGTTTCGAGCTCCAATCGAGTTTCCAACTCTCGGGAAAGCCGGTGAAATTATTATTCAAGTAAACGACTCACTGCGGATCGGACGACAATTTTTCCGACTGGCGCGGCGGGGGGAGGATGTGCTAAAGTTTTGAGGTCGCGTTGGAGGGTCTGGCCATGGCGGTATTCGAAGAAAAAGAAAAGCCAAAGATTTCCGAAACCAAGACGAAGCGGCACGAGATCCCCAGCGGTTTGTGGGTGAAGTGCAAGCAGTGCGGCGAGATCATCTTCAGCAAGGAACTCCTGGCCAATGCCAAGGTCTGTTCCAAATGCGATTACCATTTCACGATGACGGCCCCCGAGCGCGTCGCGATGCTGGCCGATGAGGGCACCTTCCGCGAATTTGATGCCGACATGGCGAGCGTGGACATGCTCAAGTTCACGGGCGTGGCAGCGTACCCCGAACGGTTGCGGACCTACCAACGCCAGACGGGCATGAACGATGCCGTGATGACGGGCTTGTGCAAGCTCGACGGCCACGACATTTCGTTGGCGGTAATGGATTTCAGTTTTCTCGGCGCCAGTATGGGCTCGGTCGTAGGCGAGAAGATCACCCGCGCCATCGAGAAGGCCACGGAGTCGAAGATTCCCTCGATCATCATATCGGCGTCCGGCGGTGCGCGTATGTATGAGGGCATTTTGAGCCTCATGCAACTGGCCAAGACCAGCGGTGCGCTCGCGTTGCACGCCAAGGCGGGGCTGCCGTATCTCTCCGTGCTGACGCATCCGACCACGGCCGGTGTGATGGCCAGCTACGCGTCGCTCGGGGATGTAATCATTGCGGAACCGAAAGCCCTGATCGGGTTCGCGGGCCCGCGCGTGATCAAGGAAACCACGCAGCAGGAACTGCCCGAGGGATTCCAGACCAGCGAGTTCCTTCGCGACCGCGGATTGATCGACATCATCGTGCATCGAAAGCAGCTCAAGCCGTTGATCTCCCAGTTGCTGAACTACTTTTCGGGACGCGGCGGGCGCAAGTTCAAGGCGGCGGATTAGACGCGCGCGGCGGCCCTTAACGCTGGAACGGTGTCATTTGACCTACCCGGAAACGATTGAGTTCCTCTTCGGCATTCGTCTCTTCGGCCAGAAGCTCGGCTTGGAGACGATGCAGTATTTACTGCAACTGATGGATAACCCGCAGGCGTCGCTCCGCTTCATTCACATTGCGGGCACGAACGGGAAGGGGAGTGTCGCGGCGATGCTTCACGCGGTGCTCTCCCAGGCGGGATACAAGACCGGTCTGTACACGTCGCCGCATCTCGTTTCGTTTTGCGAACGGTTTCAGGTCAACGGCAAACCCATTGCAGAACCCGATGTGGTGCGCCTCGTCGAGGAGATCAAGCCATTCCTGGAGAAAGTCGCCGCGAACCCTGAATTCCATGCCCCGACGTTTTTCGAGGCGATTACCGCGATTGCGCTGCGCTATTTCCACGAGCAGAACGTCGACGTCGTTGTCTGGGAAACAGGCCTCGGCGGCCGGCTCGACGCGACGAACGTGATCAGGCCGCTCGCTTCCGTCATTACCAACATCGCGTTCGATCACACCCAATACCTGGGTGAAACGCTGGCCCAGATCGCGACCGAGAAATGCGGCATCATCAAGCCGAGTGTTCCCGTCGTCACGGCCTCGGTGGCGGAAGAAGCGTTCCAGGTCATCCAGGAAACAGCAGTTGCGCGCGGTTGCCGGCTCACGGTCGTCGGGCAGGACGTTCGCGCGACGCGATTGAGTGAAGACGAGCAGTGCCAGCGGTTGGAACTGACGGGGCTGCGCCACGACTACGGCCCGCTCACGATTCCGCTGCTCGGCGCGCACCAAGCCGTCAACTGTGTCACCGCCATCGCCGCCCTCGAAGCGTCGGGGCTTTCGTTCACGCCGGCACAGGTTCACCAGGGTCTCACGCAGACCGCGTGGCCGGGGCGTTTCCAGATTGTGAACCACAATCCGACGGTAGTGCTCGATGGGGCGCACAACGCTGCCGCCGCGGAACGATTGGCGGCGTCATTGCGCGAGCATTTCACAGGACGCAACCTGACACTCATCCTCGGCGTGCTGCGCGACAAGAACTACGACCAGATGTGCCAGATTCTGGCGCCGCTGGCCGGGCGAATCCTTTGCGTACCCGTCAACAGCGAACGCACGAGCGATCCCGATCAACTGGCGCGATGGTGCAAGTCGGCAAACCCGCCGGCGCAGATTACCATCGAGCCAAATCTCGCCCAGGCCTATGCCCAGGCCAAGACCGAAAACGTGGAGGTCGTGGTCATTGCGGGATCGCTGTTTCTGGTCGGCGAAGCGCTGGACCGGCTGGGGTTCGCGCACACGACGAGGGCGACGACACAACGGGAGTTGGTGTTGCAGTGAGCCGCGGGCCGGTGCGCGCCCTGTTTTTCGACGTGGGCGGCACACTGCTGCATCCGTTTCCATCCGTCGGCGCGGTGTACGCTTCGGTCGCCAACCGCCACGGAATCGCCACGACTGCTGATGCCATGGAACGCGCCTTTCGGCAATCATGGGCGGCGTTAGGTCGTACGGATTTGACCACGTCTCGCAAAGAATGGTGGCGGGAAGTTGTCTTCGCCTCGCTTGGGCAGGAGAACGAGGCATGCTTTGAAGAACTCTACAGTGCGTTCGCTCGCCCCGAGGTGTGGCGGGTGTTTCCGGATGTGGAAGCGACACTGCAGGCTGCACAGGCGCGCGGCCTGCATATCGGCGTCATTTCCAATTGGGACGAGCGTTTGCGCCCGTTGCTCAGCGCGCTGGGGTTGGCCCATTACTTCAAGACCATGACGATCTCTTGCGAAGTCGGAGTGGAAAAGCCGGATGTGAAAATCTTCCTCGCGGCACTCCGCGCGGCGGATGTCACAGCCAGCGAATCGATTCACATCGGGGATAGCTACGACCACGACGTGCGGGGCGCGGAAGCGGTGGGAATGGCAGCGATTCTCCTGGATCGTCGGGGAGGTGATACCACCGCGCTCCGGGACTTGCGGGATGTTTGGGCCAAGCTGGATGCCGGCTAATTGACAAACCCAGGCGACGCTACGCCTTGGGCGGGCCTTTCCGCATGATCTTCTCGCGCACGTCCCGGAATCCGAAATCGACCTTGGCAATCTCTTTGAACGCGGCCACCGCCTGTTCCTGGTCGCCCATCAATTCGTAGGCGCAACCCAGGTTATACAGCAGATCCTTCTTCAGCCCGTCCATCGTGGGCAGATCAGCAATGGCCTCCTTGAACGTTTCAATCGCCATATCATGAAGGTCCATCTGCTGATAACACTGGCCGAGGTAATTCAGGGAGGCCACCCGACGTTGCGGTTGGCCGCGGGACTTCTGCAATTGTTCAACCGCGCCCTCGATATTGCCCATCTTCATATACAACACGCCGAGGTCAAACCGATACATGAGGTCGTTGGGATACCGTTCCACAAGGCGCGCCGCCTCGGAGAGCTTGAGTTGGTCGAGTTCACCTTCCAACGCCGTGATTTCGTTCTGGAGCGCAGCGGCGTTGGCGGGATTCGTTTCGAGCTGCTTCTTCTTGGTATTGATTGCGAACTCGAGGCGTTTGATCTTCGTATCCGCGATCTCGCGTTCGAGGGACGGGTCGGAGCCGCCCTCCTTCGCTTGCAGCGCCTCGAGGTAACGCAACGCCTCTTCAAAATTCTCATTCTGCGCGTACAGCTTGCCGAGCTCGCGCTGGATGACGATGTTTTCCGGGTCCTTGGTGAGAGCCTCTAATTTTTCCTTGATGAGGTTTTCGACCATGTCCTCGGCCCGAACAACGCGGGACTGTTGCTCGAGCGCGACAGATTCGTCCTTGTCCTTGAGCTTGTCACGGAACGACGTGCTGCTCTCTTCCCAGCCCCCGCCTGCCATGGCGCCGTGCGCCGTGGAATCCTTGATGCCTTTTTGCGCTTCAAAATCGTTTGGGTTGATCTGGAGCAGGCGTTCGTACGTCTCGCGGCATTGCTCGTGTTGCCCGGTGGCGCTGTAGGCACGCGCCATCCAGTGGAGCGCCTTGGCGTCCTTGGGATTGAGCCGTATGTAGGTTTCCAACGTTTGTACGACCGTTTCCGGAAACTGGGCGGCCTCGGCTGCTTCGGCAAGAAGGTAGAGCGCCTGGCCATTCTTCGGGTCTTCGGTCAACGCCTGTTCGGCAAGCGTCATGGCCTCGGTGGGGTTTTTGTGGAGGACAACCTTGCCCTTGGTCAGCAGCGGCTGGAGTTTGGCCCCAACCATCAACCGCCTGAACCCGCCGGCGGACTCGGTCCTCTTCGTTTGCGCGGCCCGCAAATAATGGCGGGCTTTCGTGAAGTTTGGCTCGACATTGAGTGTCTGGATCAGCATTTCGATGGCGTAATCGTAATTCTTACGCTCAAACGCGGCCAAGGCCTTTTCGTAAAAGCTCCTTGCCGATGGGTTGATGTCGCCGGTAGTTTTCTCAGCCATAGCGGATACTCTTGGTAGTCACCGGTAGAAAAGTATAGCAACCTTGCCGCACGGTCAATGGCTTTTCCCTTAGTCAGGCCGACTCGCAGTTGACAGGCGGGCGGGCTTTGCTACTATATTCTGCTGGCAGCGATACACATCTCGGGTACACCCCTGCGCAAGGGGTGCGTTTAAGGACAAGACGATGATTGATGAAAAAGTGGCAAATTCTGCGATGGCGCCTGGCGGCCAGCAGCCCCAGCACGGTCGCAGAGTTCAGGATGCAGTAATTCGGCTGGCAGGCAATTCGCAGGACGGTATTCAGGCCATTGGCGGTTTTTTGGCGCGCCTGGCAGGACGAACCGACAAGGACGTCATGACCTACATGACGATTCCGGCCACGATTTCGGGCGGCCCCAGCATTTACCAGGTTCGTCTCGGCACTGGCGAAGTATTGAGCGCGGGCGATGATGTGGACGTCCTTGTCGCGTTTTACCAACACTCCTACAACGACCACATCAACACGCTTCGCGACGGCGGGATCCTGATCTACGACAGCGACAACGTCCAACCCGATCCGAACCAGAAGCGATACCGCTCCGTGGGCGTGCCGATCACCGGCCAGACGGTCGAGGCCATCGGCGGCACGGCGAGGGACAAGGGCAAGAACATGTTCGTGCTCGGATTACTCGCCCGTATGTACGATCTCGATGTGCCCAAGCTCGAAGCCATGTTGCAGGCCTACTACAAGAGCAAGGGCGAGGATGTGATTCGCAATGTCATCGGCGCGTTCAACGCCGGGTACGGCTACGACATCGGCAAGCTTGCCGACACGTTCGAGTTCGTCATCCCGGCCAACAAGGTCGCCCGCAAACAAATCGTCACCGATGGAAACCAGGCCATCGCCTACGGCGCGCTGGCTGCCGGGATTCGCTTTGGCGCGGGGTATCCGATTACTCCGTGGTCGAGCATCATGGAGATCCTGCGGGCGGAACTGCCGAAGTACGGCGGCATGTTCGTGCAGGCAGAGGATGAACTTGCGGCCATTGCCATGGCATGCGGGGCATCGTATTCCGGTTATCTTTCTCTCACGGGAACCTCTGGTCCCGGTCTCTCGCTCAAAACCGAAGCGCTCGGCTGGGCTGTGATGGCGGAGATGCCGCTTATCATTATCGACGTTCAGCGTGGCGGCCCCAGCACGGGGTTGCCGACCAACGTCGAGCAGAGCGACCTTAATATCGCCTGTTACGGCGGCCACGGAGATTCACCGCGCATTGTGGTGGCGCCATCGTCGGTGGAGGATTGCTTCTACATCACGCTGGAGGCCGCCAAACTGGCCCGCGAATACAGTTGCCCGGTGATCGTGCTGAGCGATCAGGCACTGGCCACACGCATCGAATCCTGGGAAATGCCCGACCTCGCGAAGTTGACCCAGGATATCACCCCGGACTTTTCACCACGCGGACCGAACTACAAGCCCTATGAGAACGCCGCCGACGGCATCGCGCACCATGCGCCCCCGGGAACGCCGATGGTTGACGCCAAATATCCCGTGGTGACCGGTCTGGAGCACGATGAATCGGGGCATCCGGCCAGCCGTCCCGCCAATCATGTGATGATGGTGGCCAAACGCCGTCGCAAACTGCAGGTGCTGGCGTCGCGTCTGCCCAAAGCCGAGACCTACGGCCCGGCGGAGGGCAACGTGTTGCTCGTCGGCTGGGGCTCGTCGCAGGGCCCGATCCGCGAAGCCGTGGACAAAGCGCGGGCGGCGGGCGAAAGCGTCAGCGCGTTGAACATCCGTTACATCCAGCCGCTGCAGCCGGGCATCGGCGAGATTCTGGATGGGTTCAACCACGTGTTTGTGGTCGAGATCAACGATGAAGGACTTTACGGCTACGGCCAACTCGCCGGGCTGCTACGCGCGCGGTTCTGCAGCGACAAGATCCGCGGCATCAACAAGACGGACGGCCTGCCGTTCAAAGTGCGCGAAATCCTGAGTGGTATGAACGAGAAACTCAAAGAGTCTTCCGAACCCGCGCTGGCTCGCGCCTGATTCTCCCAAGGAAACCCATGATTGCTGAAGCAAAAGATCTCGGTGGTAAAGAAATCAAACTGGCCGATCGCCAAAAATACACGAAGAAGGAACTGGTTGCGGATTTGCCGACCTGGTGCCCGGGTTGCGGTGACTTCAGTGTTCTCTCCATCTATTTCAAGATGATGGAGAAGCTCCAGATTCCCCATGAGAAGATCACCAGCATAGCCGGTATTGGCTGCTCCTCGCGCTTCCCGTACTTCGTAAACGCCTACGGGGTGCACTTCCTCCACGGACGCGCTGCGCCGTTCGCCACAGGCGTGTCACTGATGCGACCGGACCTGCACCTGTTCGTGTTTGGGGGCGATGGCGACGCGTTTTCCATCGGTGGCAACCATCTCAACCACGCCGGTCGCAAAAACGTCAAGATGACCTATGTCATCATGGATAATTTCGTCTACGGACTCACGAAGAAGCAGACATCGCCGACATCGCCGTTGGGTTTCAAGTCAAAGACCGACCCAACCGGCGCGATTGACCATCCGATCAACCCGATGAAACAACTTATCGCGTCCGGCGCGACGTTCATCGCGCGGACACACTCTCACCTCCCGAATCACGTCATGGAAATGATGGAGAGGGCCATGCAACATGACGGGTTTTCGGTCATCGAATGCCTGAGCGAATGCACGGAGTTCTACCCGGGCGCGTTCGATGCGGCCAATCCGCGCAAGGGGGGCGCGTTCACCCTGATTCCCTCAACCCACAATGTGACCGACGAACTTGCGGCGTACAAACTGGCGATGGAGTCGTTCCCCGGCTATTTCGGCGTGTTCTACCAGGTTCAACGTCCCACCAAGAACGCACTGGAAGGCAAACTTATTACCGATGCGAAGGCGAAGGCTGAGAACGCCACGCCGGTCGAACTCTTGCAGAACACATTTGCGCGCCTGAGCTAGAGATCATCCCGAATGACTCTGTGGCAAGCCATCGTTTACGGTGTCGTCCAGGGGCTGACTGAATTTCTTCCGATTAGCAGCGCCGCCCACCTTCGCATCGTGGCCGCTGCCTTCAATTGGCCAGATCCCGGCACCGCATTCACCGCAGTAATCCAACTGGCCATTGTCGTGACATTGTTGCTTTATTTCTGGCATGACCTCACCCAAATCGCCACGGCCATGCTGGAAGGCGTGAGGACTGGTCGCTGGTTCACCAACCACGATGCGCGACTCGGCTGGATGATCGTGGTGGGAACACTGCCGATCATGGTGCTGGGGTTGGCTTTCAAGAAACACATCGAAACGAGCTTGCGATCACTGTACATAATCGCGGTCGCTGAAATCGGCCTGGCGTTGGCGCTGATACTCGCCGAAGCCCTGGAGCGTTCGCGGGTGCGGGCGGGTACGAAACTGAAGGAGATGAGGGAGGTGAGCTGGCCGGATACGATCGTCGTGGGTCTGGCCCAATGTTTGGCCTTGATCCCCGGTGCATCACGCTCTGGATCCACGATCACGGGCGGCTTGTTCGTCGGACTGACGCGCGAGACGGCTGCCCGGTTTTCATTCCTCCTGTCGCTCCCGTCATTTCTGGGCGCCGGGATCCTGGAGTTTATCCATCATCACCACGAGCTGCTCGCTACACAGGGCGCGGGATTGAACCTGGTGTTCGCGACAGTCGTGGCGATCATTGTCGGCTACGCGGCGGTGGCATTCCTGATGAATTACCTGAAGAAGCATACAACGTGGTTGTTCATCATTTACCGACTTGCCCTGGGCGTCCTCTTGCTGGCGCTGCTGGCCAATGGAAGGCTGAAGGCGTTTTAGGAAACGCTACTGGTCCCACCACTTTCGCGCGCGCCCGGCGCCAGCCGCATGAGGAACAGCATCGGCCAACCCAGATATCGACGGGCCCGTTCCAGGCGATTGGCCAACGCCTCGTCCACCGACTGTTCGCTCAAATGGTCGAACCTGAACCCGGCTCGCGCCGCGGCCATGACATAATCGCTCAGTTGATGGGAACAACTGGCGGGACGGATTTCGCGTCCATTGGCGGGATCTTTGAATCGGGCTTGAACACCCCGCAACATCATTGCCGGGTGCATCACGGAAACAACGACGAAGCCGGCGGGCCGACAAACGCGGCGCATCTCCCGAAACAACCCATCCAAATCGGGGATGTGGTCGATGACCAATCCGCACACAACACGGTCAAAACTCTTGTCTGGGAACGGCAATGGTTTGGCCAAATCGTGAGCTTGAAAGACAATTCTCGAAGCACCCGGCTTGCTTCGCGCTCGCTCCAACATCCCCTCCGAAAAATCCAGCGCGTGGACAACCGCTCCCGCAGCCGCAAGTCGAAGCGCATGTCGTCCCGTGCCACATCCGACGTCAATCACGGCCAGACCGCGGACGTCCCCCAGCAATTGGTCCACCCAGGGTTCTTCCAGGGCGACGAGGGGATTGTCGTCGACATCGTAGATCGCCGCCCATCGATCATAGCCGTCTTTCGTAGATAACAGATCGATTGGATCGGTGGGGTGGTTTGTGGATTCCTCGGGCATCGTGGTCACCGTATTCTCAAGTGAAATGATGAAAGCAGAATTCCGGGGTGACCGCAAGACTGGTGCTGCATTGCTGTGGACGAAGCGGCTACGCCCGCTATAATGCGCGCCATGTCAGTCATTAAATTTGGAACATCGGGTTGGCGCGGCATCATCAGCGACACGTTTACATTTGCGAATGTCGAGATCGCCGCGCACGCCATCGCCCAACATCTCACTGAGAATCCCCCACGCGGCGCGCGGAAGTTGCTGATTGTGGGGCACGACACGCGGTTCCTGTCGCGGGCATATGCGACGCGTTGCGCGGAAATCGCCGCCGGCCATGGCTTCGAAGTCTGGCTTACCGACCGCGACACGCCGACGCCTGTCATCTCGCACAGCATTCGCGCTCACAAGGCGAGCGGCGGCATTAACATCACCGCCAGCCACAATCCACCCGAGTGGAACGGATTGAAGTTTAATGAATCAAACGGCGCGCCTTGCCTGCCAGAGACGGCGAAGTCCATCGAAGACAGAGCGGAACTCATCAGCCGTCAGCCATCAACCATCAGCCGCAAGACAGATGCGGTGAAGATCTTTGATCCAATGCCGCGGTACGTCGCGCAGCTGCACAAGCTCATCGATTTTGCCGCGCTCAAAAAGCATCACAAGCGGGTGGTGGTGGATTTGATGTTCGGCACCGGCCGCGGCTATTTGGATGAACTGCTGGTTCGTAGCGGTTGGCGGGTCGATGCGCTGCATGGGGAGTTGAACCCGCTTTTTGGTGACGGCCATCCCGAGCCGATCAAGGAGCACATGGGCGAGTTATTGGCTCGCTTGCGGAAATCCAAAGCGGCGCTCGGTTTGGGGCTCGATCCTGACGCCGACCGTTTCGCCATCGTCGACCGTGACGGCACATTTATCAATGCCAACCAGGTGCTCGCCCTCACGCTTTACCATTTGGCGAAGAACCGCCGATGGACCGGCGCGGTGGTGCGCACGGTCGCCACGAGTCATCTGGTAGACGCCGTCGCACAGAAGCTGGGCGTGACGGTACACGAGACGCCGGTGGGCTTCAAATACATCGGCGCGTTGATGGAGAGCGAACCCATCATCGTTGGCGGCGAAGAGAGCGGCGGCCTGAGCGTAAAGGGTCATGTGCCCGAGAAGGACGGAATTCTGGCGTGCTTGTTGATGGCGGAATTGGTGGCTTACGAAGGCAAACCGCTCGGCACGATTCTGAAGGAGATTCAGGTTTGGGCCGGGGGCATCGTCAGCGATCGTATCAATCTCCGCGTGACACCCGAACGAAAGGAGCAGTTGCTGCGGCGGTTTGCGGGTGGGCTGGATGAGTTTGGCGGGCGGAAGGTCACTGGCGTGGTCACAATGGACGGGTACAAATTCCTGCTCGGCGACGGTTGCTGGGTGATGTTTCGCGCGTCGGGTACGGAGCCTGTGTTCCGGTGCTATCTGGAAGCCCGAACGGCCCGTCAAATGGCGGGCTTTCGCAAAGCAGCGCTGGAGCTGGTCCAGTAGCGAAGAAACCTCCTGGAGAGGCCCACAGCGTGCCGCCTGTCACCGATATGAAAGGATGCGCTTGATTCATCCTTCCTGCAGCCGTATGGTAAGCGAGTGGCTGGCCTGTAACGTTGGTTTCGGTGACGTCACCTCTGCGGGGAGGCCAGCATAAATCATTTGATGAGAACTTTTATGAGCATGAAACGTATTACGGTCGCCGTGGTTGTTGTCCTGTTGGGGGTCAATCTCGCCATCGCCGCGCGGATTTATTCCGACGCGGCCGTGAAGCAGGACAAGGACAACTCGTACGCGCAGATGGACCTCTTCACCCGGGTAATGGAGGTGGTTCGCAAAGAGTATGTGGATACCAACTCCATCACCTACAAGGACCTGACCTACGGCGCTCTCAAAGGGATGCTGAACTCGCTCGACCCGCACAGTCAGTTCATGGAGCCACAGGTGTACGAAGACATGAAGGAAGACACCGAAGGCAAGTTTGGCGGATTGGGCATCCAGATCGGCATGTCACGGGACGGCTTTCTCAGTGTCATCGCGCCCATCGAAGACACACCCGCCGCGCGAGCCGGCCTATTGCCCGGCGACCGCATCATCAAGATCGAAGGCAAGGTGACCGACAAGATGAGCCTGCAAGACGCAGTCCATCAGCTTCGTGGCGATCCCGGCACAAAGGTCACGATTACCATCTTCCGCCAAAAGGCCAAAGAACCGGGCGATCGCATCAAGGATTACCCGATCGTACGCGATATCATTAATACTCCCAGCGTGAAAGACGTGAAGATGTTGCAGGATGGCATCGGTTACGTGCGCATCACCCAATTCAACGAACCGACGGCTGACGAATTTGAGGCAGCCTTGACCAAACTCGAAGGGGAGGGGATGACGGCGCTGATTATCGATCTGCGCAACAACCCGGGCGGCTTACTCGAGTCGGCGCGCAAAATTGCCGGCAAGTTCGTCCCAGCCAATGAGTTGATCGTTTCCACCGAAGGGCGCAATCTCGCCCAGAAAATTGTTTATCGTTCCGACCACGGCAAGAAGCGGCTCAATTATCCAGTGGTTCTACTCGTCAACGCCGGCAGCGCCAGCGGCAGCGAAATCGTCGCGGGTGCGCTCCAAGACCTGCACCGCGCGGTGTTGGTTGGGGAAACCACATTCGGCAAGGGTTCGGTCCAGAGCATTATCCAACTGCCCGATGGGTCGGCATTGCGCCTGACCACCGCCAAATACTATACGCCCAGCCATAAGGTCATTCACGAGCATGGTGTCACGCCTGACATCATCGTGCCGATCTCCGAAGAAGATGAACGCAAGCTCCTGGAGCAACGCGTCCGGGCCAGTCTCCCGCAGCAGCAGGATGACACGGCGGAAAAGGTCACTCCCATAGCGGACGTGCAATTGGACCGCGCCGTTGACGTGATCAAGGGAGTCAAACTCTTCGCCAAACAGACGAAGGTCGGCAAACAGAACGTGAGCGGGGCGACGGCGGCCACCACAGCTTCGACGCAGTAACCCTAGCGCCCAGATTGCCGACCGTTTGCGAAACCGTGAAAGTCCTTGGCGTTGAGACTTCGTGCGACGAAACCTCCGCTGCCGTGGTGCGCGACGGCGTGGAGATCCTTTCCAACGTCATCAGCTCCCAAGTAGCACTGCATCGGCCATACGGCGGCGTCGTCCCCGAGCTCGCGTCGCGCAACCATCTGCAGTTGATTGATACCGTGATCGAGCAGGCGCTTGCCGAGGCGCGCACATCCATCGACGGAATCGATGTTGTCGCGGCAACGTACGGCCCCGGGCTGGCGTCGTCATTGCTCATCGGTTTGAACGCGGCCAAGGGGGTTGCTTTCGCCACCGGCAAGCCGTTTGTGGGCATCAACCACGTGGAGGCTCACCTGTATTCGCCGCTCCTCGCCAACGCGGTGCCGGATGCGCTGCCCACGATTTCGCTGATCGTCTCGGGTGGCCATACGATCCTCGCACACGCGACCGCGATCGGGAAACACACCATTCTTGGCCAGACGGTTGACGATGCAGCCGGGGAGGCGTTTGACAAGGTCGCCAAACTGCTCGGCTTGGGCTATCCCGGCGGCCCCGAAATCGAGAAACGTGCCGAACACGGGAATCCAGCGTCCATCGACTTTCCGCGCAGCATGCTGCATGACGAGAGTTACAACTTCAGCTTCAGCGGCCTGAAGACGTCAGTGCTTTACTTCCTGCGGAAGAACCCACAACATCGCGTCGAAGATGTGTGCGCGAGTTTTCAAGAGGCGGTGGTCGATGTGCTGGTCGGGAAGATTGTTCGTGCCACCATCGAGCTTGGCGTCAATACCGTCAGCGCCTCGGGTGGCGTTTCCATCAATCGTCGGTTCCGCGAGAAGCTGGGAGCGGAATGCGCGCGCCGCCATTTGCGATTATTGTTGGCACCCGCGAACTTGTGCACTGATAACGCCGCGATGATTGCGGCGCTGGCATACTACAAATTGCCGTCCGGCGGACAGGCCGACTTCTCGCTGGAAGTCGCCCCATCCATCGGATTGGGAGCCGGAGAACTTTCATGCCCGCACGCTTGATGATAGCCGATAGCGAACGCGACGCGAACATGCTCTACGCCGTGCGCATGTTCGTGCCGGATCCATTTATCTGGTTCGAAGCTCGCGGCAAAAGTTACGCCGTAATGAGCGACCTGGAGATCGACCGCGCCCGCAAGGAAGCGCGGGTGGACCGGGTACTTTCGTTTTCACGCTACCAGAAGCAACTCGGACGCGACGGCGTCAAACAACCGCGTTTCGGCGACGTCCTCAACCGCGTCCTCCGCGAATTTCGAATTCGCAGCGTGCAAGTCCCCGCGAGTTTTCCGATCGGCCTGGCGAGGGAATTGCGCGGCGTTCGTGTCGTCGTCACGCCCGACCCGTTTTTTCCTGAACGCGAAATCAAGACACCGGTGGAAGTTGCCGGTCTTCAGGATGCCATGCGACTCGCCGAGGAAGGGATGCGGGCGGCGGTCACTGTGTTGCGAATGAGCCGCATCGGACGAGACGGATTCCTGCACTACTGGGGAAAGAGGCTGGCGGCGGAGGACGTTCAGGGCGTGATCAACGCCACCATCGCCGCGTTGGGGGGCAACGCGTCGCGAACGATCGTGGCCTGCGGCAACCAGGGCTGCGACCCGCACGAGGTCGGGCACGGTCCGTTGCGGGCCCACACGACGATCATCCTCGACATCTTTCCACGCGACACGCGCACGGGTTACTGCGGCGACATCACGCGCACGGTGGTGCGTGGCCGCGCCAGCGATGCCGTGAAGAAGCTATATGCGGTGGTCGGCGCCGGGCAAGCACTGGCTTTTCGAAAACTGCGGGCGGGAGTGAATGGCCAGGAGGTTCACCGCGCGATCCAGGAGCTTTTCGTTCGCGAAGGCTACCAGACAGGCGTCGTCCGTGGTCGGATGCAGGGGTTCTTTCACGGAACGGGTCACGGACTCGGTTTGGAAGTGCACGAGCGTCCGCGGGTGGGCGCCGTGTCCGAGAAACTACGCGCGGGACACGTCGTAACCGTCGAGCCGGGCCTCTATTACCCGGGTGTGGGGGGTGTTCGCCTCGAAGACGTGGCGGTAATTCAACGGACGGGGATGCGCAATCTGGCGCGTTTTCCAAAGACACTTGAAATCTGATTCAGCGGCGCTAGTGTAAGGCCAACAGAAGGTATTACGACAAATGGGACTGTGGATATTACTTTTGGTATTGATTCTTGTGCCGGGAATCATTGCGCAGCTGGCGGTGAGCGCGGCACTGAATAAGTACTCGCGAGTTCGCGCACGCTCCGGCCTTACCGGCGCGCAGGCCGCCGCGCGAATTATGTCGGACGCGGGGATTCACGATGTTCAGATTGAGCGCATTAATAGTTTCCTGGGCGACCACTATGATCCGCGCACCAAGACACTGGCGCTGTCACCCGCGGTATACGACGGCAATTCCGTCGCGGCCCTGGGAATCGCGGCCCATGAAACCGGGCACGCTATCCAGCACCAACACGCGTATGCGCCACTGCAGGTACGGATGGCTGTGGTCCCCACCACGATGTTTGTTTCACGGTTGATGCCCTTGGTGGTCATCGGCGGTTTCTGGTTTCACATTCCGATGTTCATTACGTTGGGCATCATCGTTTACGCGGTCATCGTGGCCTTCCAGTTGATTACGCTACCCGTCGAACTCGACGCGAGTTCGCGGGCGAAACTGATTCTTCAACAGAACGGTTTGATTGCCCGCGACGAAATGCCGGGAGTTAATCGCGTCCTGAACGCCGCCGCACTGACCTATGTGGCGGCGCTGATTGCGGCAGCGGCAAATCTGGTTTGGCTGATATTGGCCAATCGAAACCGGCGCTGATAGCGCCCTCGGAATTCCCGTCAGCCGGTTGAGCAGCAATAGGATGGGGCGGCTTTTCAGTCGCACCGATCAACATTTCCTTTGACTTCCACGCGGCAGTCCAGCTACCGTCCCGGTTTATGCTTGGCTAGAGAGACTTCATGGAACAGGCACCGACCGCTCGCGCTGGCCGCAACAAATATCCCCGAGGTTTCCGCGCCAGCCGCGGCTTGAACTGGGTCAGTTTGGGGTTGATGTATGCGGCCTACTACTTGTGTCGCTACAACTTCCGTTGGGCTGCACCCGACTTGCAGAAGGAGTACGGCTACAATTACTCGGACATCACCCAAATCCTAAGTTGTTGGTTTTGGGCGTATGGTATCGGGCAACTGGTCAACGGCTTGCTATCAGACCGCATAGGCGGTCGACGGGCGATGCTCATTGGGGCAGCGGGCACGATTGTCATGAACCTCGCTTTCGGCGCCGCTTCCTTCGGCGGCTCGTTCACAACGTTTTCGATGATTTGGCTGGTGAGCGGCTATTTTCAGGCGTTCGGAGCGCCGGGGATGATCAAGATCAACGCAGCGTGGTTCAGCCGCACCGAGCGAGGGACGTTCTCGGGGATCTTTGGGTTCATGATCCAACTCGGACAGTTTTCGATCAATCAACTAGCGCCCATGCTTCTGGCAGGTTTCAGTATTCTCATCTGGACAGTGCCGGCACTGCATTGGCACTGGCTGTTCTGGGTGCCACCGATGATTGCCGTGATTCCCGCGGTGATGATCGTGTTATTCGTGAAGGAGACGCCTGAGGAGGCCGGTTTTGTAAACGTCCATCCAGATGAGGTGGACCAAGCTCACACCGACGTGCGTGTGTCCATTAAAGAGTGTTTTCTGACGATTTCCGGGCATCCGCTGGTTTGGCTTTATGCACTGGCATATGCATGCACGGGTGCCGTGCGGCACGGCTCAGATCAGTTGGCTGTACTGTACTTCGTCAACGAGTTGGGGTTAACCCGGCAGATGCCCGCAGTGCAATGGACGATGCAGCTTATGCCGCTGGTGGCTGTGCTTGGCTCGCTTGGGTCCGGCATTATTTCAGATAAGGTTTTCAAGGGGCATCGCTCACCCGTGGCCATGGTGCTCTATTTTATGATCACAGTTATAATTATCGTTGCCGTCATTCTGATTGAAGGGTTTGGCATGCGGAGCGTGGCCTTGAGTTGTTTCTTCCTGATCATGATCTCGCTGGCGGTCAATGCCACCCACTCGATTGTCGGCGCGGCCGCGCCCATGGACATTGGCGGACGCAAGATGGCTGGATTTGCGTCCGGTGTGATCGACTCTTTTCAGTATTTCGGGGCGGCTATTGCGGTGCCTTTGATGGGCAAATTACTCGACAAGTACGGATGGGTTTCGTGGTTTCCCACCATGGCGGTGTTCGGCTTCCTCGGCGGGCTCGCCATGCTGCTGGTCATGCGCAAGCAACGCCTTCTCAAAGCGCAGGGACACGCGAACGCGAACGATTGAGAAGCTACTTTGGTGATTTGACCATTGCGCCAAGGTAATCGCGGTTCATCTTCGCGATGAAATTCAGGCTGATGGCTTTCGGGCAAACGGCCTCGCAGGAGCCCGTAACGGTACACGCGCCAAAGCCTTCCTCGTCCATCTGCTTGACCATCGCGAGGACCCGTCGTTCCTTTTCGGGCTGGCCCTGGGGCAGGAGATTGAGGTGCGAGACTTTGGCGGAGACAAAGAGCATCGCGCTGGCGTTCTTGCAGGCGGCCACGCACGCCCCGCAACCGATACAGGCAGCGGCATCCATCGCCAGGTCGGCGGCGGGTTTCGGCACGGGGATCGCATTGCCATCGGGAGCGGAACCCGTCGAGACGGAGACGAACCCGCCGGCTTGAATGATGCGATCGAACGCGGTGCGGTCGACAATCAGGTCCTTGATGAGCGGGAACGCACGGGCACGGAACGGTTCGACCGTGATGGTTTCGCCATCGTGAAAACTGCGGAGGTAGGTCTGGCAGGTGGCCACCTTGGATTCCGGGCCATGCGCTTCGCCGTTGATGACGCAGGAGCACATGCCGCAGATGCCTTCACGACAATCATGGTCGAACGCGATCGGCTCCTCGCCGCGTCGGGTCAGGTCATCGTTGACCACGTCGAGCATTTCGAGGAACGACATGTTCGGGTTGAGGTCTTTGGCCTCGTATTCGACGAAACGGCCTTTGCTCGCCGCATCTTTCTGTCGCCATACTCGCAGGGTCACATTCATTACTTGTAACTCCTCTGCGCCAAGTGGACTTCTTCGTAAACCAATGGCTCTTTATTTAGCGTGGGAGTCTTCCCGACGCCCGCAAACTCCCAGCAAGCGGCGTAGGCGAATTGCTCATCATTGCGCTGGCACTCGCCGTCGGGTGTCTGGTGTTCCTCGCGGAAATGGCAACCGCAGGATTCATCGCGCATCAACGCGTCGTACACGATCAATTCGGCCAATTCCAAATAATCGGCGACGCGACCAGCGCGTTCGAGAGACTGGTTAAGGTCGCCGCCCTCGCCGGGCACGTTCACGTTCTTCCAGAATTCTTCACGCAACGGTGGAATCAGGGCCAACGCCTGTTTCAAACCTTTTTCATTGCGCGCCATGCCGCAATGTTCCCACATGATCCGGCCGAGCTGTTTGTGGAATTCCGTGATGGTCTTCTTGCCGCGGATGGAAAGGAGTTTCTGGATGCTGTCACTGGTCGATCGTTCGGCCTGTTTGAACTCGCTGGCATCGGCTTTCGGACGCGAGCCGGGTTTCTGCGACGCCAGATAGTCACCGATGGTGTAGGGGAGGACAAAATAACCATCGGCCAACCCCTGCATCAGCGCGCTGGCGCCGAGTCGGTTCGCGCCGTGGTCGGAGAAATTCGCTTCGCCGATGACGTAGAGCCCGGGCAGGTTGCTCATCAAGTTGTAGTCCACCCACAGCCCG
>Ga0265338_10004519_pt1 | contig 18747 bp, 11 predicted proteins | sample 42126metaG_FD_193579 | JGI IMG/M metagenome (GOLD analysis project Ga0265338, IMG submission 193579) | Rhizosphere microbial communities from Carex aquatilis grown in University of Washington, Seatle, WA, United States - 4-21-26 metaG | ecosystem: Host-associated > Plants > Roots > Rhizosphere... | reverse complement strand
CACAGCCGGCGCTGTTGACGATGATCGCGTCCAGTGATTCCAGGGGGAACGCGTCCAGGTTCTGCCGTGCCAGTTGCCTCGCCAAATCGAGTTCGCCGTTGTGTCCCATCAGTGAGCCGCAACAGACCTGAGTGCGGGGCGTAAACACTTCGCAACCGTTCGCCAGCAACACGTCCGCCGTGTCGCGGTTCACATCGGCAAACGCCACGTCCTGCACGCATCCCGTGAGCAGGCCGACACGGTAACGGCGGGCCGTATTGGGTGATTCGGTTTCGCGAATCAAATCGAATGAGAACTTGTCGCAAATCTTCGGCTGTTGCGTCTGCAGTTCGCGCAAGCGTTTCGGAAGAAGCGCCGCAATTGTGCCGGAAAACCCGGCAGCCTGATCCAGCCGGAGTAGTTTGGCGATGAAACGCAGCCGGCCCGATTTGGCAAAGAGCCATCGGAGCGTCAACGCGCGAATCAGGTTTCGTTTCGCGCTAGCTTTCGCCCCACTGGCTTCCACTTCGGCGCGGGCAAACTCAATCATCTCAGCGTAGTTAACTCCTGCGGGACAGGCACTTTCACAAGCGAGACAACCCAGGCAGAAATACATTTCCTCGGCAAACTGCGTGGAATTCGCCACCAGCTTGCCATCGGCCACGGCGCGCATTAGCGCGATGCGACCGCGCGGGCTACTCGTCTCGTGCTTCGTCGCGTCGTATGTCGGGCACGTTGGCAGGCACATCCCGCAATGAATGCACTGTTGCAGGACCGAATAGTCGAGTTGCTGGAGCAGATTGGGCTCAGTCAAAGATTTTGCCGGGATTGAGGACGCTTTTGGGATCGAGCGTGCGTTTGAGGGCGCGCATCACATCGAGACTGGTCTTACCGGCGAACTGCGGAAGAAATTCTTTCTTCGCCAGGCCGACACCGTGCTCGCCAGTGATCGTGCCGCCGAGGGCGATGGCTTTTTCGAAGATTTCGCGGAAGGCGGCGTGAACCCGCTCGATCTCGTCCTTGTTGCGTTCGTCGCAAAGAAACATCGGATGCAAATTGCCGTCGCCGAAGTGGCCAAATGTGCCGACGCGCACTTGGTACTTGGCGGCGGTTTGTTGGACGAAGGCAATCATCGTTGCCAATTCGCTGCGCGGGACGGTGGCATCCTCCAGAATGGTTGTCGGCGCTACCCGCGCGAGGGCCGCGACCGCGCCGCGGCGGGCGGACATGAGTTTCTCGGCTTCGGCGGCATCCTTGGCCACACGCACGTCGCGGGCGCGATGGATACGGGCCAGTTCGATCATCCGCGCCGATTGTTCCTCGACAACGGCGGGATGACCGTCGGTTTCCATCAGCAAGATCGCCTCCGCGTCGATCGGGAGCCCAACGTGTGCATACTCCTCAACGCACCGAATGGTGGTGCGGTCGAGGAATTCCAGCGTGCAAGGAATGATTTTTGCAGCGATGATCGCTGAGACGGTTTCCGCGGCATCGGTCATGGCAGCGAATGTCGCAAGCATCGTTTTGCGCGCGGCGGGACGCGGGAGAAGTTTCAATAGGATCTGCGTGACGACACCCAGCGTGCCTTCACTGCCGATGAAGAGGTCCTTAATGGAGTAGCCTGCAACGTCCTTGACGCATTTCGTGCCGCACCGCAGTAGCTCACCCGTCGGCAGCACGACCTCCAAGCCCAACACGTAATCCCGCGTGACGCCGTACTTGAGTCCACGCAAACCGCCGGAATTCTCCGCGACGTTGCCCCCGATGGTGGAAAACTTTATCGAGCCCGGGTCGGGAGGGTAGAACAATCCGTGCGCCGCGGCAGCCTCATCGATGCGCGCAGTTAGCACGCCCGGTTCGACGAGCGCGGTGAGGTTGCGCGGGTCGATCTCCAGGATCTTGTCCATCTTCACCGTAACGAGCACGACGCAGTTTTCCCCGGGAATTGTCCCGCCGCTGAGGTTGGTACCGCTACCGCGCGGGACGACCTTGAAACCGTCGGCGTTGGCGAGCTTCAGGACATCGGAGATCTGCTGCGCTGACTCGACGAAGACGATGGCTTCAGGCTGATGCGCCAGCATCGCGGTCGCGTCGTAGCTGTAGGCAAGACGTTCTTCGGTTGAATGCTGAAGGTTGGCGGGACCGACGATTTCTGCCAGTCTGTGCAACGCATTGGCCGGCAAGCTCATGAACCCAGTCTATCGAACTGCCATGCTAACGCAAGAGTCATGGTGTTACCAGGGACGACTGCAACTGTTCGCAAGCAGTACGGCTTGGCGGATTGCCTAGAAGATGCTGCGCGGTACCGTGATCGTGTCGCCGGGATGGATATGCACGTCTTTGGACGGATTTCGTTGCAGCTCCTCACAGTCGAATTCCTGCTGCTCCTTGCCACGGATCAACTGCACTTTGCGGCGGTTTGCGTAATCCGAAAAACCGCCGGCTGTGTTGATAGCCTTTAGCAGCGTGATATCCTCGCTCCACAGGAACCGGCTGGGGTTGTGCACTTCGCCACCCACGTAAAAGAATCGCTGGGCAATGATCACCGTCGCCGTACAGCGCACATAGTAGCGCGGCACGTAATTGGCCTCAATGTGTTCGGCCAGTTCGCTGGAGGTAAGGCCTGCCGCCTTGATACGGCCCACCAGCGGCATCGAGATTTCGCCATCCTCGTCGACGATGACATCCGACGCCGCACCGGCGGCCAGTTGCGACGGGCCAGCGTCGATTCGAACCGAGAGCTCGTCCCCGGGACGCAACCGTCCCGAAACATCATCACCGCCGGAGGCAACCCTGTTTTTCGCCGGCCGGGAGGATGATGACCAGCCCAGTAAGTTATCAACAGTGCTGCACCCGAGTAAGAGGCTTAGACCGGCCGCTGTCAGAAATAGGCAAATGAATTCCGCGTAACGATTGGTTGGTTGGGTCGGGTTCATGTAGTCAATTGCTTACCATGCGGAGTATGATCTCGTCACGATAGGAAACGGCGCACGGTGCGCCGCGCTCAATACTTTCCGGATATATCGATCTCATCACTGGCAGATGGCTTTGGCATCACCACGGGCTGTACATCTCGAACAGAGGATTTTTGATCCGGTTCATGTTGGGCGTGATAATAATAGAACGTCTCGTCGTAGCCAAGCTGCACGTTGTTGACGATCACGCCGAGAAGCTTGCCTCCCGCATTCTGGACGATTTGCACGGCGCGGCGCGCCATGTTGCGCGGATACCGGCGATGCTGAATCACGAGAATGTACATGCCAACTTCACGAGCCACCACGGCGGCATCACTGACACCGAGGATTGGCGGCGTGTCGTAGAGCACGACGTCAAAGTGTTGCCCGACGTATTCGATCAGTTCCGCCATCCGGTGCGACGTCAGCAAGGGCAGGGCGTCCTTCGAACTCGAAACGGTACCGCCGCCCGCCGCGATCAACGAAAGGTTCGGCGCACTCGTCGGCTGGACAATCTCCTGAACAGTCTTCTTGCCGCTGAGATAATCGGCCAGGCCAATGTTGTTCGACATTCCCAAATGTTCGTGGACGCCGGGACGACGCAAATCGCAATCGACGATGAGCACGCGGGCCCCGTGCTGCGCGTATACGAAACCGAGGTTGGCGATTGTGAAAGACTTGCCTTCGCCCGCGCCCGAACTGAGTACGCAGAGCTGTGTGGTCGCGCCTTCCGGCTTGGCGAACTCGATATTCGTCCGGATCATGCGATAGGCTTCGAGATGGGCGACGGACGCGATGCCGCGGTGGAGCAGCTTGGCGTTCTGGCCAACAATACCGAGCACTGGCAGCCCCAGATGCTTCTCCACGTCTTCGATCCTCTTGATACTGGTGTCGAGGAATTCGATGAAAAATGCCAATACCACGCCGAGAACCAAGCCCGCTACGATGCCGACGGCAAAGTTTGACCAAAACTTGGGGCTGACATAGTTTGGCGGCGGGGGGGCCTCGGCACGGTCGATTACTTCGACAGGGCTGCGTGGCAGTTCCATTTCAATCTTCGCCTGCTCGACACGGGACTCCACTGCATCGTAAAGCTTGATCTCCAGTTCTTCCTCCCGCTGGGCGTTTCGGAACGGAAGATACTTTTCACTCTCTTGAAGCAAACTGGCGCTTGTCGCCTCGTCGACCTGCTTTTGCACCTCATCGAGACGGGCCTTGGTGACCTGATATTCAATTTCAAAACCGCGCTTGATTCCCGCCAGTCGCTCGTCGAGTTGATCCTGTAGTTTGTCACGCGTGGCGATCATCGCGCGGACTGTGGGGTGCTCCGGCCCGTAGTCCTCCTTGAGCGTTTCGAGGTGCGTTTCTGCATCCGTCAGATTCTGCAGCAACGACTGGGCGGTGGCGTCAGAAATCATCGTAGTGACGGCGCCTCTCAGTTGCTGGGGCGTGAGCTTCTTAAATTCTTCGAGCCGCACGGATGTGGTCACCACAGCCGAACGTGCATCGTACAATTGAGTTTGCAGCGTCTGCAGCGCCATGTCACTCAACTTCGTGGTCCCAATGATCGGGACATCCAGTTCCTTCCGAAGTCGCTCAATCTTTTCCTGCACGAGGCGGACTCTGTCGGCCTGCTGTGTCACTTCCTCGCGGAGCTTGTCGATGCCCTTCTGGGTTTGCTGGCGCTTGACGTCCAAGCGGTCACGCTCAAACACTTCCGCAATGGTGTTGGCAATCTCCGCTGCCCGATTGGGGTCGTGGTCAAAGACCGAGATTTCAATGAGGGAAGTATCCCGGAAGCGGCGCGCGGAAAGCTGCGTCTTGAGGCGCTTGAAAGCAACGTCCTCCGCCATTTCAGTGTCGCTTCCGGGTATCCGTCGCAAGTTCAGGCGGTCGATCACGGGATACAGAATCTTCTGGGACTGGAGGATCTCGTATTGGGTTTGCAGAAAGTACGGATCGTACGTGGCGCCCTCGCGCTCACCAGGCATCGGCACGGTGGGTCGTTCCGGCTCGACCTTGATACGCGTCGTGGCCGAGTAAACTTTTGGCTGGAACATGGTGATAGTGAATACCGTCAAGACAACCAAGAGGAACACCAGAAAGACAATCACTTTCCGGGTTCTAATGACGCGCCAGTAATCCAGAAAATGCAGCCGCGTCTCAGGGGATACTTGAGTCGATTCCATCAGTCAGTCTTTGTAAGAGCCACGTACTAAACACCATCTTCAGGCCTGGCGCAAGTGAAAAAGTCCCGCCGAGTCGATGCCCTGTAAATCCGCCAAGCGAAAAGCTCATCCTTGCGTTTGGCATGCTTCGAAAACGACGCAATTATCGTGCCGAATGAACTCTTGCCCTCCGCGTGATGACCGGTAATTTTGGGAAAGATCAGGTCTGCAATCCCGCGTATTCGTCCCCAAGCAGGCGGTATGGCCTGTCCAAACTCCCCGCGCCAGACCAACCCATGCCGAAATACTAGTACGACAAGCTCATTCCGACCGAAATCGTATTGCGAGAATAGCCTGAAACCACCGTCGAAGTGATTTCAGTGTGGGTATAATCGGTCGTTGCTGCCAGCCAGTTCTTGAAATAGTACCGAAGACCAAGATGCGCCGACGTGGCTTGCTCGCTGGGATTGGACGGCCCAAGACCCGTGATTGGAGCAGTGAAGGTGCTGTACGTGTAGGCCACGTCCGCGACGGCGTAGAACTTGGCCGTAACCCTGTGGTTCGCCTGAAGGGCCACACTCGTGTTCTGTTGAGCGCTGAAGGCGCCTGTGGATCCGAAGTTGGCTTCGGACAACGACTCCGCGATAGTGAGCGTGAGTGTACTGACCGGACCATAGTTGTAGACTATCGACCCCAACGCGGACGGGGCTGTGCTCTCGGTGCCGTCCTGTGAATTGCGAATCGTATAGCCGCCGTTGAGCGTAAGAGACAGACGCGGACTGAATCGGCGTACGAGGGATAGATAGGCCGTCTGCTGGTATCCATCCAACGCGTGGTTCACTCCGGGATGAACGTAGGCGTCTTCCGCGTACTGATAATTCAGTCCGACCGTCGTCCGCGAGTCCAACGCGTAGAGAAGGGATAGCGTCGTCGATAAATCCTCATGGTCGCCGTTGATGGCCGCGTCCGTGGAGTTATATCTCCAGATGTCCCAGCTTCCATTGACCGTAGCAATCCAGCGTGACGACAGCTGGTAGTTCAGACTGCCTCCTACCGCGTCGTAAACGTAGCCGCCTGCATTCGAAAGGGAAATGGGCGCACCGTTTGGTCCGAGCACCACTCCTGGGTAGAAAGTGCTGACATAGTTTTCGGTGAGGCCGAGTCCCAACCGCGGAGTGGCGATGTAATTCGCTGAAACATTGAGAGTGTGAGTCTGCCCAATGTTTTGCAGGTGAATATCTTGCGGGTAAAAGATCCCGTAGTCGTATTGTCCGGCGATGAGAAGCCTTTGGAACGGTATGCTCGCGCGGAGCAGCAGGTCGGAATTGTAACGGAGACCTCTCTCCGCATGGATTGAGGTTGCGTTGAAGTTGTCGTCGTACGTCACGCCGGAACTGAGGCTCGCGCTCCACCTCCGGTTTGGGTCACCTGGCGTGGTGAAATCCCAGACCGCGAACGCCATATGGTTTGCCAGAAACGACAACACCAGCACCCACCACAGGATTGGAATCTGCCGGTTTCGCGTCACGGGCCGCGCCCTTCGTTGCCTCCCGCGGGCGCCATTACTCGACAAACTCCAGATTCACGGGCCTCGGCACCAGCGCCGCGTGATACGCACGCGTAAGCAAACACGCGATGGCCTCACGGCCTTTGGGCCCCATGTCCAGCGTTAGCGGATTGACATACATTCCCACAAAGCGATCGGTAGTAGCAGTGTCCATGCCACGTCCGAATTGCTTGGCGTACGTCACGGCCTCCTCCCGATGGTCGAGCGCGTACCGGATGCTCGCCGTCAGCAACTCTGAAATCTTCTGCATCAATTGCTTGCCGAGGTCCTTGCGCACGGCGTTGACCCCCAGCGGCGTCGGCAAGCCGGTGTCCGCGTGCCACCACTCCCCTAAATCCACGATCTTGTGCAGGCCCATCTGCTGGTAGGTGAGCTGCCCTTCGTGGATGAGCAACCCTGCGTCCACTTCTCCGCTCTTGACCACCTCCATGATCTTGTCGAATGGCACGACCTCGAATTTGAAATTCATCAACAGCAACTTCAACAGCAGATAGGCGCTTGTCATTGTGCCGGGGACCGCGATGCGGTCATCTGCCAATTCTCCAATGTCCATCGGCTTTCGCGCCACCACGACCGGCCCGAACTTGTCCCCGAAACTTCCGCCACTTCTGAGCAACGCGTACTTGTCCATCACATACCCATAGGCATGCACGCTGAGCGCCGTCACTTCCAACTCGCCCTCGACTGCCAGATGGTTCAGACTCTCAATGTCCTTGATCACATGTGCGAATGTCAGCCCAGCGGTGTCGAGCTTGCCGTGCGTCAACGCATAAAACATGAACGCGTCATCCGGGTCGGGGCTGTGGCCAAGGCGAATTTCTCGTGGCTCCATAATGAAGTGGTTCTCCTAAATAGGTTGCCAAAAGTTCAGGTGGTTGTTAATTCTATGGCCTCGCTCAGCTGTTTGCACGAAGAAAAATCTCGACCGCATGAAAAACGCCAGCAAGTTTCGCCGGTTCTCGCGGCTTGATCCCCGGCCCATCGCCCGGGGAACGAAAACCTCGCGGCTCGTCGCCGACACGTTTCAGGCCTACAACGCCGCCCGCCTGCGCGAAGGGTGCGAATTGTTCGCGCGGAAGATGCTGCCGCGCAATGGGCTGGTGGGGGTCAGCCTCACGGGCGCCCTCGTGCCGGCCGGGCTCGGGAAATCCTGCCTCATTCCGCTCATCAAGGCGGGCTTCATCGACTGGATCATCACCACGGGCGCCAATCTCTACCACGATATCCATTACGGTCTCGATATGAAACTCTACCGCGGCTCGCCGTTTCTCGACGATGTGGAACTGCGGAAACGTCACATCATCCGTATTTACGACATCTTGTTCGATTACACCGTGCTGCTCGACACGGATGCCTTCATCCGCCAGGTCATCAGTGGACGCGAGTTCCAACGCCCCATGGGGACGGACGAATTTCACTATCTCCTCGGCCGGTACGTTTATCAGCGCGAAAAGAAGCTTCGCCTCAAGGACACGTCGCTTGTCTCGGTCGCCTATCAGTACGGCGTCCCCTGCTTCACCAGTAGCCCGGGCGACAGCTCCATCGGCATGAACGTCGCCGCCATGAGCCTCGCGGGCAACCAACTCCAATTCGACGTGAATCGCGACGTCAACCAAACTGCCGCCATCGTCTACGACGCCAAGCGCCATGGCCGCAACTCCAGCGTGTTCATCCTCGGGGGTGGCTCGCCGAAAAATTTCATGCTGCAGACCGAGCCGCAAATCCAGGAGGTCCTTGGCCTCGATGAGAAGGGGCACGATTATTTTCTCCAGGTCACCGATGCGCGTCCGGATACAGGCGGTCTCTCCGGCGCGACGCCCGCCGAGGCCGTCAGTTGGGGCAAGGTCGATCCGAAAAAACTTCCCGACGCCGTCGTCTGCTACGTGGATTCGACCGTCGCGCTGCCGCTGATTACCGCGTACGCGCTCGACACCGTAAAACCGCGTAAACCGAAACGGCTCATCGATCATCGGGATCGGATCCTCCAGCGTGTCGCCCGCGATTACGAAAAATCGCCATTCTATAAGAAGTTCCTCGACCGATAATCATCCGGGCCTCGCGCCGCGAACCCATGAAAATCAGCGATATCCTCAAAACCGCGCGGCCGACGATCTCTTTCGAGTTCTACCCGCCGAAAACCGACGAGGCGATGACCGGTTTGCTGGAAACGCTCTCCCGCTTGCATGAGTTGCGTCCATCCTTTGCCACGTGCACCTACGGCGCCGGCGGGAGCACGCGCGCCCGCACGCTGGAGGTCACGCTCAAGATCAAAGAACAGTTCGGCCTCGAAGCCATGGCCCATTTCACCTGCGTCGGCCAAACCCTGAAAGACATCGACGGCATCCTCGAGAGTTTCGCGAAGCATGGCATCGAAAATGTGCTCGCCCTTCGCGGAGACCGGCCCGCCAACCTGCCCGAGCCGCCCGAAGGTTGGTTCCCCGATTTCAAGAACGCGGTGGATTTGATCCGTCATCTTCGCAAACAGTTCGGCAATACCTTCAGCATCGGTTGCGCTGGCTACCCGGAAAAACATCCCGAGGCGCCCCATCTGGAAGCCGATCTGCGACGGCTCAAGGACAAGGTGGACGCGGGTGCTGACTTCATCATCACCCAGCTCTACTTCGCCAATGAACATTACTTTCGCTTCATCAACCGCTGCCGTGAAATGGGCATCACCGTGCCCATCATCGCCGGCATCATGCCCGTGACCAACGTCGCCCAGATCAAAAAGTTCACCGCCATGTGCGGCGCGGCCATTCCCGAACAAATGCTCGTCGAACTTAATCCCATCACCGACGACACCGAAGCCGTCATGCGATACGGCATCGAGTGGTCCACCCGCCAATGCCGCGAACTCCTTGCCGCCAACGTCGATGGTCTCCATTTCTACACCCTCAATAAATCCATCGCCACCCGCCAAATCGTCGAAAACCTCCGTCGGGAAGGTGCGTTGAAATGAATATTCTGTTTCGTAGGACTCTCTTTTTCTTGTTGCTGGCCGCTTCGACGGCGAATGCCGCCGACTTCTTTTTCCACGACGGCGACCGCGTTGTCTTCCTGGGCGACAGCATTACCGAGCAACGGCTCTACACCACTTACATCGAGGCCTACGCACTCACGCGGTTCCCCGAATGGAAGCTCACGTTCCGTAACGCCGGCTGGAGCGGCGACACCTCCTGGTTGCGTAATCGCTTCCACACCGACGAGGCCAGGCTCTTCGCCGCCAATGACGCCGACCAGCAACAAATGATCGAGACCGCCGTCACCTCGGGCCTCGGGCGCGATGTCTTGCCGCTTCAACCCACCGCCGTGACGATCGATTTTGGCATGAACGACCACCTCTATCAGGCCTTCCGCCCCGACGTCTTTCACGCGTATGTCCGCAGCGAAACGCAGCTGACCAAGGTCCTCAAAGAACACGGCGCCCGGGTCGCCTTGTTGACCCCGCAGCCGATCGAGGATCATCGCCCCGACCCGGACCACGACATGCGCAACCAAACGCTCCAAAAATTCGCCGATGGCCTGGACGGCGTCGCGACAAACAACGGCGCGCTCTTCGTCGACCAATTCGGTCCGTACATGGCAGTCATGTTGCGCGAGCGGGCGGCCAACTCCAACGCGTTTATCGGCGCGGGCGATGCCATACATCCCGGGCCGGCGGGTCACACCATCATGGCCTGGGCAATTCTCAAGGCCCTCGGCGCCCCATCATTGGTCTCCAGTGCCACCATCGACGGCGTCCATGGAAAAGTCGTGACCACCGCCGGCTGCAAAGTATCCAGCCTTAAGGTGGATGCCGGTGCCGTGAGCTTTGATCGCCTGGATCAGGCGCTGCCGATGCCCATCGCACGCAAAGCCGAGCCCGCGCTCCACCTCGTGCCGATTCTCGACGACCTGAGCCGCTATGAGCTGCAAGTCACCGGCCTTCCCGCCGCCAGCTACGAGTTGACGATTGACGGTGTCGTGGCCGGGACATTTACCGCCGAACAGCTCGCCAAGGGCTGCAGTCTCGCCATGGCACCCGGTCCCATCACCGAGCAGGCGCAGCACGTCCTGCAACTGGTGTTCGACAAGAACAACGCCTACTTCAACCGCTGGCGCACCGTCCAGCTGTTCCAACTCCCCGACTGGGCCAATGGTCCCGAGGTTGACGCGAAACGGAACGCGGAAATCGCCCGGCGCGACCGCCAAATTGCCGACTTGGAGGCCGGGATTGACGCCGCCCGCCAGCCCAAGCCGCACCATTTCGAACTCAAGCCGGCGGCGAAGTAACCCCCGTCGTCAGGTCAGAATTTTTCAAAGAACCTCAATAACAGCAGCGCAACACCGTTATTGAGAACATGGAGGAGGATCGGCAGGCCGAGCGAGCCGCTCTTCCAGCGTGCCCAACCGAGCGCAATCCCCAGGCAGAAGATGGGAATGAAATGCACTACCTGAAGATGTGCCAGGGCGAAGAATAGCGAACTCACCAGGATTGCCCCCGCAACATGGATCCGCTTTTCCAGGGCCCCATACATCAGGCCGCGAAATAATATCTCTTCCGCCATCGGTCCCACGATGACGATGGAGAAAAACGCAGCCACCGGGTTGGCGCTCAACGCGTACTTGATCAGCGGAATGGTTTCCTGGACCGGCATCGGCCGATGGAGCAGCTGCGCAATCCACTTCACGCTCCACGAGCCAATCGACAAGGCCACCACCATCCCCAGCAATGACAGCCCGATCACTTTTACCGTTCCCAGCCGCAGTGGCCACGAAAATGGCTGGCCCCACGGTTGACGCGGAAACGCCAGCGCGGCGGCGAAAATCACCGGGATTCCGGCCAACGTGACACTGAATAAAAAGTTCTCGGACACTTTCAGCAACGCAAGCAACGCCAGGCAAACGATCAGGGCGATTTGCCCCTGGAAAAACACCGCCAGCCACGCCACGGAGAATCCAATCCGCGGTGATAGCTCGGTAGAAATCTTGAAACTGGAACGCAAGAGAGTGGTCAGCCCGATGAGGTAACTCAATAGGAGCGCGCCCCCGCCGAATGCGCAGACCGACGGGTAGAGCCGATACGCCTTTCCATATTGCGCCGACAAGAGATAGCAGCAAAACAGCGCCCGCTCTGTCGTCTTGTCTTTCTTGATCTCATAGACCTGTTCAATGCTTGCCGTGGCCTCGTCGAATCGCCCCATCCGCAGCAAAATATATCCGCGCCACTCATTCGCCTGGAAATCATTCGGGTCAATCCGCGCCGCCTCCCGAAACGCGTTGGCGGCCTGGTCGTACCGCCCCAGCGCGGCGTAACTCCGTCCCAACCAGTAATACCCTTCGTCGTTCACCCGTTGTAATGATGTGCTTTTTTGGAGCGACGCGACCGCCTCCGCATACGTCTTCTCGTGGTAGCGGCACACCCCCAACCATAGGTATGCGTCGGGGTCCTGCGGGTTCATCGACACCGCCTTCTCCAGGGTCTTGTCGGCTTCGTGGTATCGACCCAGATCGGTCAGGCTGCAGCCCCACGCAATGTAGTAAACCGAATTGGTCGGATTCAGGGCGATTGCCTGCCGACACGCTTTCTCCGCGTCACCGTACCGCTTCAGCCGGGCCAACGAATAGTACAGTTCGTAGTAGGCTCGATCGTTTCCGGGATTCAGGGATAGATATCTCTGGTATGCGTCCACGGCCCGTCCATACTTTCCCAGTGAATAATAGTCCCCCGCCAGGTGAAGCCACGTGTTCGTCCGCAGCGGGTTCAACTCCAGTGCCTTCTCATAGGCCGTCGCGGCCTCCTCGGGGTGGTGCAATCCGGCCAGAGTGAATCCCAACCCGGCATACGCCGCGGAATTCGTCGGCTCGATTTCAACGGCCTTGCGAAATAAACTCTCCGCCGCGTTCCAGTGGCCGGACGCCAGGTCATTATGCCCGCGTCGGATCAATTCCTCCGCCGAGAGAGGCCCGGTCTCGTCGCCGTAGACCGGTCGGGCCAGCAGCGCCACGAGTAGCACACTCGACCACCGTAAAAAGAGCCTCTTCATCGCCGCCGAAAGTACACCCCTTCAAGCCGAGGATTGCAAGCGATTGGACCGGGACCGAACCCAAAATACGCGTCAAAAACCTCACTTTCCTCCCTCCCAGCATATTTTCTCCCCTTCAACTTGGGTTCGCTTCGTCGACCGAACCCATCTTGCATTTTACATAAAAACTTCATGGCGAGCTAGATGCGCTGTTTTAACTTGGGTTCGGTTTTCCAAAAAGGGGTTTTTGGGGGAAACCGAGAAGAGGCCGTGTCGTTTCGGCACCCGCAGGGCGACGCGAACGGGCGTGAGCGTTGTCAAAAGGACCTTTAAAGAGAATCCCCATGCCAACCGAGCCGCCCTCCGGTGTAGTAGCGGCCATCCCGGCCGCCCCTGTACACTTCCTTTCAAACCCCTCTGCCGTCGCCCTTGTCGTTGGTAGGGACGCCTCTCCGAGGCGTCCGCTCCGAGGCCGTTTGCGGTGTGCGCAGCCTTCGAAGCGGAAGACCCACTTCAGCGAAGCAGGCCCGACTCGTTCATCTTATGTCAAACAACCGCCCCACCCTACCACCCCCGACACACCGCGTCCAGTAATATTATCGATTTTCGATATCAGAGCTTGACGACACGCCGCATGCCTGCTGGTGTAGCCACGCCTCTATGAGGCGTGTTCGCCTCGCTGCGCCGTCCGCCCTTGTCCCTCCAAAAACAAACCGCCTTCCTTCGGATGCGTTGCCTTTTTGTGAGCTGCAACTAAAGGTCTCGCGCCTCAAGTATCCCTGCCGCTGGAGGTATGCGCAAGTCGTTCCGAAAGAGGCAAATACTATCGGAGATCACTTAAAACGCCGGCGTCTGCGACTCCATCTGTTTCAGGCCGACGTGGCGAAACTTCTCGGCGTAGACATCGGATCCGTCCGGAAGTGGGAAGAAAACATCTCTCAGCCAGCTCAAATCTCCCTGTTCCGAATCATCGACTGGCTCGGTTATGACCCAAGACCCTAGTAGCCCTGTTGGGTATTGCACAAGGGTAAATCCGCACGTGCTCCGTCACCCGCATACGATAATTTAACGGCAAGGCTCCACTGGCCACCACTCTGAATGAAGCTCCCTAGCCCACAAAGATTGCCCGGTCCTGCAGACCTGCGGTGATCTTCTATGGAGGGGCGTTTGCGGGGATGTATTCCACTTTGATTTCCTGGAAAATGGTATTGGTTGCCGCCTGACTTGCCAGTTGCGGACGGATGGCAAGCCCGTCAAAACTAAAATTGGTGGCGTTGTTGTCGGTTACGGAAGTCAACAGCGTCGCGCCGTTGGTGGCGTCCAGCCAGAAAACGGTGATCGCCATCACATTGTTGGCCGTTCGCTGGAACGCATATTGCAAGGTGTAGGTGGTGCCATTCGCGAACCCGCCAAAATTATTCGTATTGCCGGGACCGGTCCCCAAGGACTTGTAGTCACTCGTTGTTCCCAACAGTGAAGTGTCTGTCAGATTTGTACGGACACGGATGTCCATCGGGGTGGTACTGTTGAATGTTGCGCCCATATTTTGGAACAGTGCGTATCCTGGCACACCAGCGCCCTGCGAACCGCTGCCGGTGAAGTCCGCGCCGACCCGGTTCGAGCCAAATTCATATATCCCCAGCCGAAACCCTTGGGACGTATTCTTAGCGGCCACGCCGTTAAAGCTAAGCGTAATAGTCGTCAGCAGGGTGTCTCCCACGGACAGTTGGACGGGGCTGTCGGCATTGGTAGTGAAATAGGAAACCGCCAGAACGGCGTTAGTACCAGTTGTGAGGGTCATCAATCCTGTCGTGGCGGTCAGCGTGCCGCTGTTGGAACTGTAGTACCACGCTGCGTCCGTTGGTAGACTTGTATTGGTGCGCGAGCCATCCGCCCAAGTGTCATCAAGAATCAGGGCCGCGCTGGGCAATGCGAGACCGGCCGCACCGATAACAATGTTCGTGGAACTGCCGCCATTGGCGGTGGTGAAGATCACGGAGTTGGTGAAGCCGCCGACGCTGGAAGGCACGAACTGCACGACGATATTGGTTGAGCCACCCGCCGGCACAGTGAACGTGCCGCCCGACACGATGCTGAACGGTCCGCCGGTGACGGTCGCCAAGCCGTTGGTGACCAATTTGCCGCGAGTGTCGCTGACCACAAATGTCTGCTGCGTCGTCGCACCTACGGGAATTGACGCAAAGTTCAATACCCCTGGGTTCACAACCAGGGACTCCGGCGGCACCATCGCGACGCGATAGTAACGAGCAGGCCGATTGGTAAAGCCACCGACATCAAGGTAGTTCGTCGTGACGGCGCTAATCCCGGGGATGATGATATCCGGGCCAATATCGGCGAAATTGTTCGAGTAACTGCCGTCCGCCGCCCCATTCGCCGCCTGCACCACATTGTTCGCACCCCCAAACGTCGTCCACGCAATCAACGCGTCACTGCCCTGACGCTGAATCGAAAGGATTTGAAAAGGTGGCTGAGGGGAGATTGTTAACACGAATGTGACCGCTGCCCCCAAGCTCGGCGTCCCGTTGTTGCTCGCCACTACTGTTATGTAAAAGGTGCCCGAAGTCGAGGCGGTCGGCGATACTTGTAAGAGACCGGTACCATCCCCGTAGTCGGTAAGAGTTACAAATGAGGGGAGCGATGATGCCGATAGTCTAATGGCGTTGCCACTTGGGTCGGTAAAATCAATGGGAATGTTGAGCAATGTTCCCGCAACAATCGTTTGGTTAGATATCGGAGCCGGAATTGGCGGGAAATTTGATATCTGGACATTTACGACCACGCTTGTCGTCACTCCGCTATTGGAGATGATGATTGAGTCCACGCCGTTGCTGACAGCCGTGACCGCGCCGTTGGTACCCAGAGAGACCACCAAGTTGGAGCCACTTGCGGTTGAATAGGATGTGCCCGCATTGGTCGACGTGATGTCCCGCTGAATACCGTCGCCGTAATTGCCCAGCACGATCAACCCCGCCATTTGCGACGGAAAGTTGAAATTCAGAGATTGCGGCGTCACGCTGATCGAGTTGAGTTCCGCCGACGGTTGAACCACAATGGAAGTCGATGCGTAGTAGTTTGTTGGACCGGCACCATAAGTGAGTGCCTGAATGCTGACAGCACCAACGGCGTCGTTGTCGACAGTATAGGTGAACGAAGCCGGTAGCGGCCCGTTTGTCACATACAGCATGTTCCCCACTGCAAACAGCGTCCCGCTGACAGCGTTGCCGCCTGTCACGCTCAATGTCACGGTTACGCTCGCTCCTGGCTGAACAACCGTACCGTCAGCAGGCGTAAGTGAGATGCTGGTTCCTGAAGGTGCTCCTTGCGGCGTTAGGAATTGCGACTCTAGAGACGCTTGACTGGGCAGCAGCGGGCACACGTAAGGCTGTATGGGTGAACCGTTGGGCACCAGCGGCGGGCATGACGCGAAATCACCGGACGAAATCGGTTCCCGCAATAGACGAATGATCTCATTCCACACATCCATCGAGCCTGTTTCACCGATGTCTGGGGGCACACCCGGTATGGGTATTAGCTGTATCTTCGCGTGCACCACTCCCTCAATTTCCGTTGTTGGGAGTCCATTGAGACAGTAATTGAGACAGTCTCTCTGGCTTGGAATTGGAACAATCGTATCGTGCTGGCTTACACCACCCAGCACACCATCGACCGTGGCGCCCATCTCGCCAATGTTTAGAAGTGAATTGAGCACTATTTCGGTTTGAGATAATGCCGGAGCAACACCGACGATTGCATGCGTTGGCACCGGGGTGGCTCCGATGTCCGCCAGCGCCGCCGAGTTTGGTTGAAATCCGTAGATCGCCGGGCCGATCGGGTGTCTACTAAGGGCAGCGTATTGTTCGACGTCCAAACGGAGCAAAAGCAAGCCAGCGAGGGGGTTTTCGGTGAAAGCAGTGACGAGGATGCTCGCGCCTACCAAGTAGTTACACTTGTTCTCAATCAGCACATTCGCCAGGGGGGTACCCTGATGGGGCGTACCAACCGTGATCAGCTTGTGGAAATCCCCTTGGTTGAAGTTCTCGGCACGATTGTAAAGTGGAGACGGGTACCGCACCCGCGAGCGCGCGACCAATCCGCCCATACTATGCCCGATTACGTCCACCTGAGTGTCGGCAATGCCTTCGTTTCGGTATGCAGTGACTGCCGCTGTCACTCCATTTTCGAGCTGCATGACCGGGTAGTTGTTGAGCGATAGCGGATCAAAATCAGGCGCGGGTTGCGACATCCCGTAATCCACGTTGCATCCAATACAGACGTTGGCTCCCTCCTGCGCGCTCAGGTAGTTGACAAAGTTCGTCCACGCCTTGTAGGTGTCCCACACGCCATGGATGAGTACCACAGGCGGCTGCCATAGCTGAAAAGATACGTTCGTTGTCCCGCCCCCGCCGCAGGCTCCTGACACCTGAATTTGAATCGTCCGGCTGTTGACGTTCGTTGGTGTGCTACAAAAGTCCAACGGAGCCCAATAAATCGCAAATGCCCAATACGTTCCACCAGACAACTGTGTCGGTACGGTCACGCTGGTGACGGTGTCTGGCCCGGTGCCGCCGACTTCTGTCAGCCCGCCATCCTCAAAGCTGGTCAGTGAGAATGTCACAGGATCGCTTCCTGCCGGTACACGCAACAACACCGGCGTCACTCCATCTGCCGTCGCGCCTGTTACGGTGTCACCGAGGGTCGCAAGCGAATCGGCATCTGTGACTACATTCCCGCTCGCATCCAGAAGCAGCGGATTGGGATCGATGAACTCCACAGTTGCTGCAGTCGGATACAAGGAAAAATCATTCGTGGCCACTGAGATTCCTGTTGGAAACGTCACGGTGTTGGTCAGTGTTAAATAATTGCTCGCGCTGACTATTGCCGTGTAAGTTCCCGGAGGAACATTGCTGATTGTGTAATTGCCACCGCTGTCGCTAATTGCCGAATAACTTCCAATTTGTACAGACGCGCCAGCAATTGGAGATCCGTCGCAAGCGGAAGTGACCTGACTGAGAAGGGGCCCCTGAAATGTAATAGTTGCGTCCACCTCCGTCCAGTTATAGGCTGCGGGGGTGCCGCCGTTCCAAGCAACAACGAAATCCAGGTATGCTCCGGCTTGGAGGCTTTGCGTGTTGGTATGCGAAGTGAAGCCGCCGCCCTGGATGCTCACTGAGTATTCAGGTGAGCCGCCAGTCACGATCCATGCTTGAACATTCACACCCCTTGGGTCCACCCCGTTGAAGGAACAGGCAACAGTGTAAGTTCCCGACGTTGGGCATGTCCACCGAACGACGGGATAACCGCTCGAGTTATCATACGCCCAGAGGGCTGGACCGTTTACCCCGAAAGGGTTTACCCCAAAATCAGACCCTTGTATGCTAGGCCAGTAGCAGGTAGGACACAAAAGCCAGAATGGGCCACCACCACAATCACAGTGGGATGGCATCAGGTCGAAGCCGTCTCCGGTTACTGACAATCTGCGCCCGTAAGACCACGCGCCGTTGGGGTTGCTAGTCGGTGACCACTGGCTATTAGAATTCCAAGTTTGAGAGTGCCCTAGGTTAGCGAAAGCCATTAGAGCTGTCGCTGCCATGAGCAATGCCAAGGGTTTAGTTCTCATATGGAAAGACTGACCGAGTTTGCAACGCATGCTCTCATCGTTTGATTCTCTCGACGAAACCGTTCTCATTCCGCGACTGGATAATGCCTCCATAGATCCATCATCTGGCGGCAGTCGCCCGGAACGTCCAATGCCCTACTGGGAGCCGGTGGGTGGCGCGGCAGGGGCAACCTACGCACAGCCCGACTGAAATAGCCTCGAAGCGGTGGCTGACTCAACATGCGACGCACTTCTCCAAGGCGCGTATTCAAGCAGAGCATGCCTCGAACGTAAAGCAAATTTGGGCCTTCAAGGTACTTCCGGAAACAAATTGGGGTCACCCATTAAAGGTTCCGATCAAGACAAAAGTTTCCTCCACTGGCTTTCCCAGCCTTCGTTGGTTCTTCTTCGGTTGAACCTCGCACCGCGACCCGAGTTCGCTGTCCGCGCCTGGGTT
>Ga0265338_10004518_pt1 | contig 18755 bp, 15 predicted proteins | sample 42126metaG_FD_193579 | JGI IMG/M metagenome (GOLD analysis project Ga0265338, IMG submission 193579) | Rhizosphere microbial communities from Carex aquatilis grown in University of Washington, Seatle, WA, United States - 4-21-26 metaG | ecosystem: Host-associated > Plants > Roots > Rhizosphere... | reverse complement strand
GCGCATGAGACCCCGCGGATATTCAGCATCGTGGTGGGCAATGACCCGGCCAGTCTTTCGTATGCCTCTTCCCAGCAAAAAACCGCCCAGCAGGTGGGGATCCATTATGAATTACAGCAATTTAAGGACGATGCTGCCCAGGAAGATGTCCTGAAATTGATCGATGAGCTCAACAGCTACGACCATGTCCACGGCATCATTGTCAATAAGCCCCTGCCCGCTCAGATGAACTTTAAAGCCATTATCAATGCCATTTCACCTTACAAGGACATTGAAGGGATGAATTTGACGAATTTCGGGCTTTTGTTGATGGGAGAAGACGGCATTTTCCCCTGTACACCTGCAGCTGCCCTGGAGATCCTGCGTTCCTCCGGCGTCAGTTTAAAAGGCAAGCACGCTATCGTCATAGGCCGTTCCGAAATTGTGGGAAAGCCGGTGGCCTTGCTGCTCCTTAAAGAGGACATGACGGTCACGGTCTGCCATTCCAAGACCATTGATCTGCCCTTCGTGGTGCATGATGCGGATGTGGTGATCGCTGCCTTGGGCAAACCCGGTTTTGTAAAAGGCGAATGGATCAAGAACGGCGCCATAGTGGTGGATGTGGGGATCAACCAGGTGGAGGGGAAGCTTGTCGGTGATGTGGACTTCGCTTCTGCCAAGCTAAAAGCCTCGCATATCACGCCGGTGCCGGGAGGGGTTGGTCCGGTGACTGCGGTCATGCTCATGAAGAACGCTGTTAAAGCCTTTAAATTGCAAACAACCTCATTATGAAAACCCTTGTCGTTGGAAATTCCCTGGAAGTCCTTCCCATTATCGAAAGCATCCTGAACGAGCAGGGCCAGGAGGTCACGCTTTTTGCAACTGAGGGCCTTTTGCCCTATGACCGTTCTGCCTTGCCTGCATTGGTCGCCGGCGTTCAAACAGAAGAACGCATCTATAAAGCCTCCGAGGCGTTTTTAGAAAAGTTCCATCCGCAATTGGTCACAACAGAGGTTTTAAACCGCATCAGCGTCAAACGCAAATACCTGACAACGGAGAAAAAGAACCAAATTGAATATGACCGCCTGGTGCTGGTGGACACGGGCAAGTTGATATTGCCGAATGTCCGCGGCCATCAAAGGACAGGCGTTTTCGATTGTTGGCGTTTGTCTTCCATCAAGCAATTAAAAAAGCACCTGCCGTTCGCAGACAGCGTAACAGTGGTTGTTTCCAATGTTCAGGGGCTCAACATGGCCTGTGCTATCAGCCAGCTGAAAAAAGAAGTGACCGTGGTATCGGCCAGGGCTGGGCTTTTGCCTGATATTTTCGATGAAGAAACAGGGATGTTGCTCAAACAGATCCTGGAAGGCAGGGGGGTGCGCATCTTTGGGGATAATGCGATCGAAGAGATCTTAGGTGAAGGTGACCTTAAGGCCGTGCGGTTAAGATCGGGGAAGGTATTGGCTTGCGATACGGTCATTTTCGACGAGGCCAGGGCTGATATCCGCATGCTCTCCGAACCTACCCTGACGGAAGATGATAAAATTTGTGTTGAAGATTGTTTCAAGCCTCCTGTTCTGCCATTTGCTCCCGCGCATTTCGGGGTTCCTGTCCTGAACGGTTTTTATGCCGGATGGACCAAGCTTCCTGAGGGCGGCCGGGAATACCTGAAATTCGACGGTCCCCAGAATATTTACAAGAAAATTTACGTCCATGGCAATAGCCTGGCAGGGATAGTGCTGTTGAATGCGCCCCAGGAGACCGAGCGTCTTTTGGGGATCCTGCAACGCCGGGACAACATCACCGGCAGAGAAGAAGAAATCCTCTAAAAGAGATATGGCCAACCGTGTTTTTCTTATCGATGCCCATGGCCTTTGTTACCGGGCTTTTTATGGGGTCAAGGCTTTAAAGAACTCCAAGGGCCAGCCGACCAACGCGGTTTTCGGTTTCTGTAATATCCTGCACAAGTTGCTCGCTGACGGTAAGCCGACGCACGTGGCCGTTTGCTTTGATCTGGGAAGACAAACACACCGCCAGAAAAAATATGCTGATTACAAGATCAAACGCCAGGCCATGCCTGATGACCTGGTCGTTCAGATCGCGGTCATCCGCGATCTTGTGCGGGCTTATGGTTTCCTGATCTGTGAGAAGGAAGGATTTGAGGCCGATGATATGATGGCGACCCTGGCCAGGCGTTTTGCAGGGCAGAAGACGGATGTTTTCATTGCCACGGACGATAAAGACATGGCCCAATTGGTCGGCGAACATATCAAATTATACAGTCCTCGTCAGGAAAAAGTGATGGACGCCGGGGACGTGAAGGAAAAATTCGGTGTTGACCCGCAACAGATCACGGACTATATCGCCCTGGCTGGCGATACTTCGGACAATATTCCCGGCGTTAAAGGTATCGGAGAAGTAGGTGCCCGCAAGCTTATTGACGAATTCAAATCTTTGGAAAGCATTTATAAGCATATAGACCAGGTTGCACCGGCGGGGGTGAAGGAGAAATTGTTGGCTTCTAAAGATATGGCTTTTTTAAGCAAGGAATTGGCCCAGCTTGATGCCCAGGCGCCGGTAGATGCCACCATCGATGATCTGGCCTTCCCGAAGCCGGACCGCGAACAATTATATACGCTTTTTACCGGTTTGGAATTCCGGAAATTTGCCCAGGAATTTGCGCCTGAGGGAGTGTCTCTCCCGGCTGCCGGGGAGGTGAAAAATTGGGTCAAAACTGAGGAGGGGGGAAAACCGATCTTTATCGCCTATGACCTTAAAGCTTTGCGTAAGGCAGGCCAGGTCAAAGAGGAGCACTTAAAAGCCCAAGTCTTTGATGTTTATCTTGCGGATTATCTATTGTCCGGCGGTCAGGGCCAATATCATTTACCCACCTTACGGGCCAGCGACGAAGGGATGCGCGAATTGTATGCGACCCAAAAGCGCTTATTGAAAGAGCAAAACCTTGACTTTCTTTATAATGATGTGGAAATGCCTTTGTCTGGTGTGCTTTTTGAAATGGAAGCCGATGGTGTCAAGCTTGATATACCGGTATTGGAGAGCTTGTCCAAGGAATGCGAAAGCAAGATCGTCCAACTGGAGGGGTCTTTATTTAAGATCGCGGGAGAACCGTTTAATGTCAACAGCCCCAAGCAATTAAGCGAAGTTTTATTCCAGCGCCTTAAGCTGCCGCCGGTTAAAAAGACCAAGACCGGGTTCTCAACGGATGAAGAGGTCCTGACAAAGCTTTCTTCCCAGCATCCGTTGCCTGCCCTGATCCTGGAATACCGGCAGATGGCCAAACTAAAGTCTACCTACATCGACGCCTTGCCGCTTTTGGTCAATGCTGATACCAATCGCCTGCATGCGACCTTTAACCAGGCCGGCGCTGAGACCGGGCGGTTGAGTTCGAACAATCCCAATTTGCAGAATATCCCGATCCGCACACCATTCGGTCAGCGAATCCGCCGGGCCTTTGTGCCTTATACAACAGATCATGTCCTTCTATCCGCCGACTATTCGCAGATCGAATTAAGGATCTTGGCGATGCTGGCCAAGGATGAAGAATTGCAAAAAGCCTGTCGCGGGGACGGGGACATCCATCGCTACACCGCTTCCCTGATGTTTGAGGTGCCTGAAGCACGAGTGGATGAAAAAATGCGTTACGCGGCCAAACGGATCAATTTCGGTATCGTTTATGGCATGGGGGCGTATAGCCTGGCCAAGGATTTGAATGTTCCTGTGTTTCAAGCACAGGATTTTATCGATAAATATTTTTTGCGTTATCCGAAAGTGCGTAAATTCCTGGACGGGGAGATCCAAAAGGCCAGGGACTTGGGGTTCGTGACGACCTTTTTTGGCCGCCGTCGCTATTTGCCGGACATCAATAACCGTAATATGGGTTTGCGGCAGTTCGCCGAACGCCAGGCCATCAACGCTCCCATGCAGGGGACCGCGGCGGACATCATCAAAATAGCGATGGTCAAGATCAGCCGCCGGCTCTCCAGGGAAAAATTATCTTCAACGATGATCATGACCGTGCATGATGAGCTGGTTTTTGACGTGCCTCAGGAGGAGGTCAAAACCATGGCTTCCCTGGTGCGTGAGGAAATGGAAGATATCAAGGACTTGTCCATGCCCATGAAGACGTCCATTGAAGTGGGCCCTAATTGGCTGGAGATGAAGAAGGTGGGTCTATGAAGATCGTGATGTGCGCCTCAGAAGTGGTGCCTTTTGCCAAGACCGGCGGCCTGGCGGATGTGTGCGGCGCCTTGCCCGTGGCCATGGAAAAATTGGGCCATGAGCTTGTCATCATCACCCCGCGCTATAAAACTTCCAATGTCCAGGTGCCGGCGCCTATTGTCCGTATCGGCGAGAATATCCGGGTTTGTTTTATCGAACACCATCATTTTTTCGGCCGGGAAGGACTGTACGGTGAGGCAGAAGGGGATTATCAGGACAATCTTGAGCGTTTTGCTTTTTTTTGCCATCAAAGTTTCCAGGTCTTAAGGGACATCAAATTCTCTCCTGATATCATCCATTGCCACGACTGGCACACGGCCTTGATCCCGGTTTTGCTCAAGATCAATCATCGTCATGATCCCTTTTTCAGGCATGCCCGCTCAATGCTGACCATCCACAATCTGGCCTATCAAGGCTTATTTTCCAAATATCAGTATCATAAACTGGGCATCAGGGGCAATATCTTCCACACCCAGGGAGTGGAGTTTTACGACAAGATCAATCTCCTTAAAGGGGGGATCATTTATGCTGACATGATCACCACCGTCTCCCCGCAATACGCCAAGGAGATACAGACCAGGGAATTGGGTTGCGAACTGGACGGTGTTTTGCAAAATCGCAGCCATGATGTTTACGGCATCCTCAACGGTTTGGATTATGAGGCCTGGAACCCCAAGGACGATCCGTTCCTGGACTTTCCATTTGATTCCTCTGATATCAGCGATCTCAAAGGGCAGAATAAGCTGGTGCTTCAGGCGGCTTTGGGGCTGCCTTTGCAGGAAAAAACGCCGGTCTTCGGGTTTGTTGGCCGCTTATGTGCCCAAAAAGGGTTGGATATCATCATGGCCGCTATTGATGAGATCGTTGCCCAGGATGCCCAGGTCATTTTGACCGGTGTGGGGGACAGGAAATATCATCGCATGATCGAGGAGGCGGCCCAGCGCCATCCGCATCATGTCGGCAAGCACCTGAAATTTGACGAACGTATGGCCCATAAGATCTATGCCGCCTCGGACTTCTTTTTAATGCCTTCTGTTTATGAACCCTGCGGCCTGGGCCAGATGATCGCCTTGCGTTACGGCTCCATTCCTATAGTATACAAGACCGGGGGGCTTGCAGACTCCATCCACCTTTATGATCCCATCCATAATACCGGCAATGGTTTTGTTTTTACGGACCATACGGCTGAAGATTTTCTGAAGGCCGTTGGCGAGGCCTTGAAAGTTTACAGGCACAGGGCCCTGATGGATGAATTGGTTTCCCAGGCCCTGCGCTACCGTTTCTCCTGGGAAAAATCCGCCAAGGAATACGAAAAGGTTTATCAAAAATGCACATCATAGGCATTACAGGGAACTTGGGGTGCGGTAAAACGACCGTGTCCCTCATGTTTGCCAAGCGGGGGGCCAAGCTCATTGATGCCGACGCCATCACCAGGGACCTCTTGGCCCAGGGCAAGAAAAGTATAAAAAAGGTGGCAAAAATCTTTCCAGGTGTTATACTATCGACAAGTACGATTAACCGCTCTGAATTGGCCAAGATTGTTTTTAGTCATCCGCGTGAATTAAAGAAACTCACCGACATCATTTATCCAGAGGCTCTCAAAGAAGTCAGACATAAGTTATCCCAGTACAAGCATGAATCATTGATCGTCTTAGATGTACCTCTTCTATTTGAATACGGATGGGACAAATTCACTGATATAACCATTGTGGTAAAGGCCAGGCGTGCTCAGCAGATCGAGCGTGCTCAAAAGCGTTTAGGGATGACCCGCAGTGATGCCATCCGCCGCCTTAAGAACCAAATGCCGCTAAAGAAAAAATGTGACATGGCTGACATCATCATCGACAACAGCCATGACCTTGGCAAGACGCGTAAACAAGTCGATGCGATCATTAACACTCTGCGCCGCAGGCGTCAGACAAGGAGAAACCAATGAGCAGGACAGAAACAAAACAGGAAAAAGACGATCTTAAAGAGAATGGGAACAGTGATTATAAGCCCGCCAACCCTCAAGGGAAGACGATTAATATAGAAGCGCTGAAAGACATGAAGATGGCGGAGCTGACCAAACTCGCCCGCGAGATGGACATCCAGGGGGCATCGGTCCTCAAGAAACAAGATTTGATGTTCAAGATCCTGCAGGTCCAGGCGGAAAAAGAGGGCCTGATGTTCGGCGAAGGCACCTTGGAGATCCTTTCTGAAGGTTTTGGTTTCTTAAGAAGCGCCAAATACAATTACCTGCCTTGTCCTGATGATATTTATATCTCTCCTTCGCAGATCCGCCGTTTTGACCTTAAGACCGGGGACACGGTTTCCGGCCAGATCCGGCCGCCTAAAGAAGGTGAGAAATATTTTGCCCTTTTGAAGGTTGAAGCTGTTAATTTTGAGAATCCGGAAAAGTGCAAGGATAAGATCTTTTTTGATAACCTGACACCCCTTTACCCCAAAGAGCGCCTTAATCTTGAAACCACCCAACAGGAAGTATCCACCCGTATTATCAATTTATTGACGCCTATTGGCAAAGGCCAGCGCGCTTTGATCGTGGCCCCTCCTTACAGCGGTAAGACCGTGCTCATGCAAAAGATGGCCAATGCCATTGTGCACAACCATCCGGAAGTCATCCTGATCGTGCTTTTGATCGATGAGCGTCCCGAGGAAGTTACTGATATGCAGCGTTCCGTCAAGGGAGAAGTCATAGCTTCCACCTTCGATGAACCGGCAGAACGCCATGTGCAGATCGCCGAAGTGGTCATTGAAAAAGCAAAACGCCTGGTTGAGCACAAACGTGATGTGGTGATCCTCCTGGACAGCATCACGCGTTTGGCCCGTGCCTACAACACCGTGGTGCCGCATTCAGGCAAGATCCTCTCCGGTGGTGTGGATTCCAATGCCTTGCATAAGCCCAAACGTTTTTTCGGCGCTGCCCGTAATATAGAGGAAGGCGGTTCTTTGACGATCATCGCCACTTCGTTGGTCGATACCGGAAGCCGTATGGATGAGGTCATTTTCGAGGAATTCAAGGGTACCGGTAACATGGAATTGCAGCTTGATCGCAATCTGTTCCAACGCCGTATCTATCCGGCCATTGATATCAAGCGTTCCAATACCCGCCATGAAGAATTGCTGGTCCCGGAATCCGACCTGCAGCGGGCCTGGCTCTTGCGTAAGGCCTTCAATGACCTTAATTCCGCTGAAGCTATGGAGCTTTTGATCGACAAGATATCAAAATACAAGAGCAATGCAGAGTTCTTGCAAAATATGAATAAATAAGGTATTATATCCCTTCAAAAATTTTATAAGGCCGTTTTTCTAAATCAAGTTAAGGTAACGGCACAATCTGGATTACAAATTTATTAAGATTTTGGAAGGAGAAATTAAACGAATGAAAGCCGAAATTCATCCCAAATACGAAGACGCCACCATCACCTGCGCTTGCGGTAATGTTATCCATACCCGTGCGACCAAGAAATTGATCCGAGTGGAGATCTGTTCCCAGTGTCATCCCTTTTTCACCGGGGCCAAGAAGTTCGTGGACACGGCTGGTCGCATCGAACGTTTCAACAAGCGTTATGCTAAGACCAAATGATGAAGCAAAATTGGTCAAGGCCCAAGAACGTTACGTCGAGCTAGAGACCCTTTTAGCTGACGAAAAAGTCCTTTCCGACTCCAATCAATACGGCAAACTTGCCAAAGAATTCTCGAATCTCGGCAGTCTTATCGGGATTTACCATTCTTACCAGAAGACTTTAGCTCACATCCGTGAGTCCCAGGACATCGTTAAGTCCAAGGGGGACGCCGAACTCAAGGAGCTTGCCCAAAGCGAGCTTTCTGTTTTAGAGCCTAAGTTCGAGGAGTTGACCCGTGAGCTTACGGATCATCTCGATCCTTCCAAGAACGAACCAGATAGGGACATTATCGTGGAGATCAGGGCAGGCACAGGCGGCCTTGAGGCGAGCCTATTTGCTGCGGACCTTTACCGTATGTACACCAAGTATGCGGACCTCAAAGGTTGGAAATTGGAGCTGATGTCCTATACAGACACTGAAGCCGGCGGCGTCAAGGAAGTGGTTTTTTCTTTAAGCGGGCCGGAATGTTCCAAGCGCCTTAAATGGGAAAGCGGCATCCATCGCGTGCAACGCGTGCCCACCACGGAGGCCTCGGGCCGCATTCATACTTCGGCTGTGACCGTGGCGATCCTTTTTGAGCCTGAAGAAATAGATCTGGAGATCAATCCCAAAGATTTGAAGATCGATGTGTATCGTTCTTCAGGTCCAGGGGGGCAAAGCGTTAATACCACGGACTCAGCCGTGCGCATCACGCATTTGCCGACCGGTACCGTGGTCGTCTGCCAGGATGAACGCTCACAGTTAAAGAACCGCGCCAAGGCCATGCGCATCCTGCGCGCCCGCATCCTGGACCACATGCACCAGGTGGCCTTTCAAAAAGAATCAGCCTTGCGTAAGTCGCAGGTAGGCTCGGGCGACCGCAGTGAAAAAATACGTACCTACAATTTTCCTGACCGCAGGGTCACGGACCACCGCATTGGTTTTACAAGTCATCAATTGGAGAGCATTTTAAACGGTGATATGAATGACCTGACCAATGCCCTGATGGCCGCTGAAAAAGATCTTAAAGAGCAAGCCGAAAAAACCTAACAAAGGGAGGCTTGGCTTGAGAGTTTCAACAAGGCTACAAAATCTTGGCAGGTACTTGTTTTTAAGATCAAATTTCTTCCCGCTTAGTCTGTCTCACGATTTTTTCCTTTCCTTGCCCTTGCGGCTCACTGTCTTTTTCTTAAAACAATATAAAAAGGTCAGATCCATTTATCTCATCCGTGGGTTTGCCAAAAAAGAGGCCATTTTAGGTTTAAGCGATATTGACCTTATGATCATTTACCATTCGGGGGAAGATGACCTGGCCACCATCGCCAGGATAAAGACGATCCTTGCCCGGGTACGCTTGATTTTTCCGGGTTCACTGGCCCCCTCCAGGGAAATTGGCATCTTGACCAAGGAAGGCCTTGAAAAATACAGTATCGATCGATATTGGTATGCCTTTCGCCTTGCCGAAGGGTTTTTGACATGGAAACTTTTATTCGGGGAAGATATTTTACCAGGAATAAAGCGGGTAGGCTCCGTTGAATCCATGCGCGAATCTATTATCTTAGAATTGAATTTATATTGGGGTCTCCTGGTCGATTCTTTCCGTATTGATGAAAAAGTTCCGGGTTTTATCCGTAATTACCAGTGTTTAAAAGGTATTTGTGAAATTTGCCGGATTTACCTTTTGGTCTGCAAGGGGACAATGACCATTAACCGGATGGAAACGCTTGAGAAAATGGATAGGGTCGACTATCCGCAGTGGAAGGAAACTAAAGAGGACCTGCTTTGTTGCATCAGGAATAATTTCTTCAAATTAGATCTTTTTACAGAAAATATCTTTCAATTTGCCCAACCTATGATTTCAAAGGTTTTGGATACCATCGAGGGCCTGCCTGTTTGCGCGGAGGGCACAAAGAATGTTTCATTCAACACATCATTGTCTTTACGGGATTTTTTGCCGGAAAAATTGTTGTCGGATATCCAGGAACAGATCGGATCTTTTTCTAAACAATGGTTCCGGGAAATCAGAGGAGTTTACCTGGTGCCGCAAGTGGAATTCAGCTATAACCATTCCGAACTCGATGACTATTATAATCGTCTGAAGTTCAGCCAGATGATCAAGACTTCCGGAAGGTCTTTGGGCAATCTGGATGATGCCGAATTTTTCCCGGTCTATTTGGTTATTCATGCCCGGCAGGGCCTTCCCGATGCCCTGATCAATGATTTGCTGCTTCTTATCGATAAACTTAGGACATCTGTTGAGATCTATCCTTATCTTTCGACCGGATCAATAGCATTCCCGCTCATCAAGAATTACAAACAGGACATCAAACTGATCAAAACTCTTCTGAATGACCCTGTTTTTTTCTATTTTTCTTCAAAAAAATCTTTTCGTATATCTGTTGAAGAGGATGGGGGGCAAGAACGCTGTCAAGAAATGAGGATCTCTCCTTTGGTTTTCAACGACGCCCAAAAGTACATGGAATTTCTTGATTTTCAACTTAAAGACACGAGCCTCGTCAGGACCTGCATCCCTGGTTTTTACAAGGTCTTTCTTACGGCCCTTCGTTCCAAGATATTCCTTGAGACCTTTGCGCAAGGAGAGCCCCGCATTTACATTACCCCTATGGAAATCTTCGAATGGGCTTACTTAGAATACCCACAACACCAAGAATGGCTGAAACGTTTTTATGGGCAGCTTATGTTGAATTGGGAGGGCCATTATTCAGATTCGCCGTTGTTTTTCAGCAAAGCCCTGGACCTTCTCAAGGGACAAAAGGACCAAAAGCCAGCGGTCGATCCCAACGCCAAGATATCAGTGATCATCATTACAGCCGATCGCAAGAAGGAGATAGTGGAGTGTCTTGATTCTCTTCTTCTTCAAAGCCGCATTCCTGATGAGGTCGTCATTATTGACAATGGAGTTAAGGAATTTGTAGATGACGTGGTTGCTGATTACATAAAAAATTTGAATATTAGACATTTCCATAAGGAAAATAAGGGCATTCCTACGGCCCGTAACGCCGGTTTGGAGCACGCCACAGGGGATATTCTCGTGTTCATCGATGATGATTGCGTGGCCCATCGAGATTGGTTGGAGAAGCTGGTGGAACCGTTCTTTGAGGACAGTTCCATCGGTATCGTAGGAGGATATCTGTCAGGCATAGGCAGGACCAATAAGATCGTTGAAAGATATTACGATTTTACTTTATTGACAAAATTCGGCCTGGAAAATTAAGTTATGTTGATCCAAATATTCCGTAATTCCTACGAACAGGGTATTTTAAAAAAAGAACGGGATGGTTCCAGCATCCTGGCTTCTTTCATGGGAGGGGCAAATGTGGCCTTCCGCAGGGAGGCCATAGCCCAGGCCGGCATTTATGATCCCCGGTGCCGTACAATGGAGGATGCAGATATTTGTATCCGGATTGGAAAGCTGGATTGGGAGCTTTACCGTAACCCGAAGGCCGTGGTCAGGCATAAGAATCCCACCACCCTTAAGAGCTTGATCAAACAGTGGAAGGGATACATGACGTATATGCCATATCTTTACCGGAAGCATAATACCAAGGCCATCGAAATCTTTGCTTTTGACGCCAACGCCGGGAAGGTCCGTTGTATTTTCTTTAAACCTTTTGCGTTTCCCGTGCTGATCGTCCTGAACACAACATTGAAGATAAATCTTTCGTTCCTGTTTTTTTTGATCTTTGCCATAATAAAATGGTGGGCCGCCGCATATATTATTTTAGGATATGGCATGTACTGTTTGGTGTCCTATTTGTTCAAGCTAGGCCGACACTTTTATGTCAACATGAGACGGTTACGGTATTTTGAGGGACGCCAACGATCAGAGGTCTTATGGACACTGGCCCAATTTTTGACCATCAGTTGTATTGAGAATTGGGCGATCATTTACTATAGTTTCTTAGGTGGGCTGCGTCAGAGAATGTTATTTTTGTATGGAGACCCTTCACACTAAGTTTTATTTAGTGCTTTCTTCGGAAGGCGGGGCACTTTTTTATCCGTATTTACTGATGCAATAACCGCAGTTCAATTTACAGATATCGGACAAACCGACCTGTAACCATGTGTCATATTGTGGAAGTCAGGGTTTGAATAAGAACATATGTATCAAGTTGAGTTCAATTTCTTAAATAATGAAAAACGAGCGTTATGAAAGACCATCCTAAAGTTTTTAGGATCGATCGAAGGTTCAGGCGCAAAAGCACTGAGATCATACAGGTAATATTTAAGGCCGGTAATGGCGCCTGTTTTTAATGAGTATTTTACCGTACGGTCAGTGTACCAAGCAATAGATGAGGGTGGGATAGTATTCGAATAGATCAAGGCATCGGCAGGTAAGCTGTTTTTGATGAAATCGAAACAATCTTGATATTGAGGCGTCAGGGAAATAATTTTATAGACGGCAATATCAGTTAAGGGAAAGTTATTGAAGATCAGTATGCCCGCCATAAAGAGCGTTCCGATGGATTTATTCATGGATAAAAGTTCTTTGGAGCCGATTATTAGGACCGGAGCTAAAATGATCAGTCCAACGCGGGCATCCATTTTCATGCGGAATGCCAATATGGAAAGCGGAAGGATGAAAGAAAGGACCAGGAATTTTAATTTGGGATCAAGAGAGAGTTTTTTTCTTTGTTTATAAAGAAAGATGATAAATAAAAGGAATAAGGGAAGGCCGAAGAAAATAGGTATATATACAAGCCATAAATAAGGGGCCTTTTGGAAAGAATACCCAAAATTGATCAACCGCAGGTATGGCAGCCAGGAAAGATGGGTGTGGGGGCTCAGAGGCACATATCCCGATCCTTCTTGGACCATTTTGATGTGCAATAAAATTCGACCGAAAGGATTCCCAAATCTAAGGTAGTTATCGATCAAGTATGGCAGGGTCGCTTCCAGAGCGATCGGTATTGATAAGAGAAAATATTTCATATTTATTTTGCGGTACAAAGCCGTTCCCCATACAAATAAGACCGGTATAAGCAATAAATTAGAGTCCCTTACCAAAATTGAGATCCCCCCAACGAACCCGCCCAGAAGAAACAGCCAAGGTTCCTTTAGTCCGGAAAAATATAGAAAGAGGCAGAGCGTAAAAAGTAGTGCGCCTGGAATATCAGTTAGTATTTGGGTAGAGGCTTCAATAACAATGGGTATGGTAAGCAAAATGAAACCAGAAACCAGGCCGACTTCTTGGGAGAATAAGTCCTTACCCATTTTATAAATGAGGAGATAAAATAAGAAAAGAAAAGCAGGGGACAGGAGGTTCCAAAGGACCGGGGGCACGTTTAAACAAGCCAAGAGGGCGATGATCCAGCTTAGCATCGGGTGTCTTTCGTGGGCCACATATTGTCTCATGATAGGTGATAAATGTTTCCCTGCGATATCCATGCCGTTCAAGAGATAGGCGGTCTCATCCCAGGAATGAATTTTATCGTTCAAAGCAATGAAGATGATGGCCATGAATTGAAGGGTCGTTAATGTTAAAAGCAGCCTTTTTAAATTTAAACTCATGCGGATTATTTTTGGGCAATGATAAGGTTTTCTTTTTGCCCGAGGATTTTAAATTTTTCTTCTGAAAGCATCTGGGAGGCCTCCTCGTAAGTAGGCTGCCAGCCGCTTTGCTGTTGGGTGCCAAGGACACAGAACGCCTGCAGCCCGGCCCAGGCTGGTCCTGAGAAGTCATCATTAAAATAAAATTCGCTGAGGAGAAGCTTCCCCTGAGAGGGCATGGCGTTATGAATTTTAGATAGTATTTTGCGGCCATCGGCAGGGGACCAATCATGCAAGACATTGGCAAGCAGGACGATATCGGCCCCTTGGGGAAAATCATTTTCAAAGAAGGACCCGGGCACCATACGGACCATTTCTGTTTTCTCCATCATTGACTCAGCCAAACGGCAAACTTGAGGGATATCAAAGACAAGGCATTTTAAATGGGGAAAAACTGTCCGTATTCCCAGGCACCATCCGCCGCAAGCGCCTCCAACATCGAGTAAGGTGCGGTGTTCCGAGAAATCATATTGCTTGGCGAGCTCCTTTCCCCAGAAGACCCTTCTTTCATACAACCATCCTTTAAAGAACGTTTCACCGATTTTTTGTTTTTTATCCCTGATTTTATACCAATCTTGGGACTTGGGATTTAGGATTTTGCTTTTTAACCCGTCTCTTTTGTCCCTGCTGACGGCCAAGAGGTCTTTGAGCCAGGCCACATCGCGATCAACGAGGTATTCTTGGGTAAGAGGTGAATTGTAGAATTTGCCATTAGTATATTTTAAAAGACCGAGCATGCATAAATATTGTATAAAGACACGGGATGAAGACAATGGGATCCTGAACAGGTCGCTGAATTCCTTTAAGGAGAGGTCCTTTTTGTCTATTTTGTTGAATATGTCTAAATCAATAGCGATTTCAAAAATGGCCTGATTGAGGCCACCGGTCATGATTTGGACAAGGTGTTCCGGGTAATCATATTTTGCAAAGTTTGTCATGGAAACTTAGGGTTTAGTGCTTTTTGAGATTTAAATGTCTTGCGTGTTATGATAACCTTTTATATATTGATTATTATAAGACAAGAAGAGAGATGTTATTAAGGAAATAAATTAATATGACAGAAGATGAGGTGTTCTTATCGCATATTTTGAACTGCCAACCCATTGATTTGGCCCTTAAGAAGCCTGTCTTAAGCCCTCACCAGCAAAAACTATTCGAGGAATACAAGCAACGCCGGACCAACAATGAACCCTTGCAGTACATTTTAGGGACCTGCAATTTTATGGGACTGGAGTTGGAAGTCGATCCTTCGGTGCTTGTCCCAAGGCCTGAGACCGAGCAGTTAGTGGACCATGCACTTAAATGTTTTAAAGTAGGGCGGGCCCTGGATTTAGGTACTGGCTCAGGCAATATCGCCATTGCTCTTGCTAAATTTGTCCCCTCATCCCAAATCATCAGTGTCGATATTTCTCTGCAGGCTTTGGGGTTGGCCCAAAGGAATGCCAAACGGCATAAGGTGGAGGACAGGATACGATTTATTAATGATGATTTTCTTATGCCGTTATGTCGCATAGATGCACGTTATGATTTGATCATTTCCAATCCTCCCTATATACCGACAGGTCAATTAAGCGCCTTGCCGCGTGATGTTCAAAAAGAGCCTGTCAGGGCCTTGGATGGGGGAGAAGACGGCTTGAAGTACAGCCGGATTATTATAAAATATAGTCCATACTTGCTAAGAGAAGGCGCTTGTCTTATGATGGAGTTTGGCGACGGGCAGGCGCAAGCCCTTAAAAAACTCATCAAAACCCAAAGGCTCTTTTCAGGCGTGGAGGTCATCCGGGATCTAGCTGGGCGGGAGAGGATCATCAAAGCTATCCGATAGAAAGGTATTCATGGACAAATTTGTCATTGAAGGCGGTAAGACCCTTAAAGGTGAGATCAAGGTCAGTGGTTCAAAGAACGCGACCTTGCCGATCTTAGCAGCGACATTATTGACTGACGGTGTCTGCGAGATCCGCAACATCCCCAAGCTGCGCGATACCCTGACCATGTGCAAATTGCTGCGTTCCCTGGGCAAGACCGTTGAGATCGGTCCTCACAGGGTGATCATTTCCGGCAGCGTCAACAATCATGTGGCGGATTATAAATTGGTCTCCACCATGCGCGGTTCTTTCTGTGTGTTGGGACCGTTGCTGGCCAAATTGGGTAAGGCCAAGGTTTCCATGCCCGGCGGTTGCGTCATTGGGGTACGTCCCATTGATTTGCACATGAAGGGCATTAGCGCGCTTGGCGTTAAATCGAATTTTGAAGGCGGTTATGTCTATGCCGCGGCCAATCGTTTGAAAGGCGCAGAAATGTATTTAGGCGGCACTTTTGGCTCCTCTGTACTGGCCACGGCTAACGTGATGATGGCGGCCAGCTTGGCGCATGGAGAGACGGTCATAGAATCCGCAGCCTGCGAGCCTGAGATCGAAGAGCTGGGGAATTTCTTAAGCAGCATGGGCGCTAAGATCAATGGTCAGGGGACCCCTCGCATTGTCATCAATGGCGTGCGTAAATTGAACGGTATCAGTTACAAGATGGGCTCTGACCGCATCGAAGCCGGGACATTCTTACTTTTGGCTGCGGCAGCCAAGAGTGATATTTTGGTCAAGGATGCCCAGTATAATCAATTGTTGGCTTTGATCGATAAATTACAATCCATTGGCGTCGATGTGCATAAGGAGGGGGCGGACATCCGTGTTAAATGCAAGAAGACCCTGCGGCCTGCCAATATCGTCACTCATCCGCACCCCGGATTTCCGACGGACTTACAGGCCCAGTATATGGCCCTGATGGCGATCACGCCGGGTGTCAGCATCATCACAGACCGCGTTTTCCCTGACCGCTTCATGCATATCGCAGAACTTAACCGTATGGGCGCTGCGATCCGCAGGGACGCCGGGGTGGCCATTGTCGAGGGGGTCAAAAAATTATACGGAGCGCCGGTGATGGCCTCTGACCTGCGCGCCTCAGCCGCCTTGGTGATCGCAGGATTGGTGGCGCATGGCAAAACTGAAATTTACCGGATTTACCATCTTGACCGCGGCTATGAAGACCTCGATGGGAAATTGACCAATATTGGCGCCAAAGTTTACCGGGAGAAAGAATAGACCCATGATCTTAATGATCGACAATTATGATTCTTTTACTTATAACCTTGTGCAATATCTGGGCGAACTAAAGGCCAAGGTTAAAGTATATCGAAATGATGCCTTGACGGTTGAGAAGATCCGTAAGATGAAGCCTGAGAAGATCGTTATCTCGCCGGGTCCCGGACGTCCGGAAGACGCCGGTATCTCGATCGATATCATCAAACAATTGGGTCCTGAGATCCCTATCCTGGGTGTCTGCCTGGGCCATCAGGGGATCGGTTATGCTTTTAACGGCAAGGTCATCAATGCCAAACGCCTGATGCACGGCAAGACTTCCATGATCAAACATGACGGCCGGGGGATATTCAAAGGCCTGCCCAATCCTTTTGAAGCGACCAGGTACCATTCCCTGGTCATTGACTCCAAGCATGTGCCGGATTGTCTGGTCGTTACAGCCAAAACCACGGATGATGGGGAGATCATGGGTGTTATGCATAAGATCTATCCTATCTACGGCGTGCAATTTCATCCGGAATCGATCTTGACCAAACAGGGCATGAATCTCCTCAAGAACTTCCTTCGGATCTGATGCGCGACTATATTTCACAAATACAGCATGGCAAGAATTTAAGCCCGGATGAGATCACGGTGGTCATGGAAATGATCATGACCGCCCAGGCGCCGTTGGATGACATCAAGGATTTTTTGCTGGCCCTTAATAAAAAAGGTCCGACGGTCGAAGAAATCACGGCCGCTGCCTGCATCATGCGCAAATTCGTGATCCCTGTCAAGACCCGTCATGAAGTTGTCCTTGACGTTGTGGGGACAGGCGGGGACCATAGAGACACATTTAATATATCGACGGTGACAGCCATTGTCGTAGCTGCTTGTGGGGTGGCCGTGGCCAAACACGGCAACCGCCGGGTTTCCAGCCGTTGCGGCAGTGCGGATGTCCTGGAAGCTTTGGGCGTCAACCTGAATGTGGAAGAGAAACATCTGGGGGAATGTTTGGACAAGATCGGACTGGCATTTTTATTTGCCCAGCGCCTGCATCCCGCCATGAAAAATGTCGCTTGTGCCCGTCAGGAATTGGGAGTTAAGACTATTTTTAACATATTAGGTCCATTGACCAATCCGGCGCAAGCCACCCACCAGGTCATGGGTGTCTACAGCCGGGAATTACTTGATCCCATGGCCAGGGTCTTGAAAAATTTAGGGCTCCAGCGCGCGCTTGTGGTGCATGGCAATGATGGCTTGGATGAGATCACCACGACCGACAAGACCTTTGTAAGCGAGTTTGATGGACAGGATATTATCAGTTATGACATTGATCCTGAGGAATTGGGCTTCCCTCGTGCACGTATGGAAGATTTGCGCGGCGCAGATGCGGCCCACAATGCCGGCCTGGTACGCGCGGTTTTGGGGGGCGAGACAGGGGCGCGCCGGGATATTGTTCTGCTTAATGCCGCCTATGCGCTTTACACGGCCGGGACCGTTGAAAATTTGAAGCAGGGCATGAACATGGCCCAACATGCCATTGATTCTGGCCGCGCTTTGAAAAAGCTCCAAGAGCTCAAGGAGTTCACCAACGATGTCTGATGATTTCTTGAGGGTCATGATCGAACATAAGGTCTCGCTTTTGTCGGCCAGGAAGGTCTATTATCAGAATCTGATCAAGAACATGAAGCCGGCAGAGTACAAGCGCTACGAAATCTTTAAAAAAGCCGTTTCTAAGCCGGGGCAGATCAATTTGATCGCGGAGATCAAAAAAGCATCCCCTTCCGCCGGGCTTATCCGCGAAGATTTCAATGCCGCTAAAATTGCGTCGATTTATGTCAAGAACAATGCCGTCGCCATTTCAGTGCTTACTGAAGAGAAATATTTTTTGGGAAAATTTTCTTACCTGGCCCGTGTCAGTGAAAATTGCAGCGTCCCTGTCCTGATGAAGGATTTTATTTTGCATGAATTCCAGATCTATGAAGGGCTTTTTTATGGGGCTTCGGCTGTTTTGCTGATCGTCGCCATGTTGTCGGACCATCAGCTCAAAGAGCTCATGAAGACAGCACATCGTTTGGGTTTGGATTGCCTGGTCGAAGTGCATGATGAGGAGGAGATCAAGAGGGCCGTTTCAGCCGGTGCACAGATCATAGGGATCAATAACCGGAATTTACAGGACCTTAAGGTTGATTTAAACAATGGCTTGAAGCTGATCCCGAAAATCCCTAAAGGTATTATCGTGGTTGCTGAAAGCGGGCTTAAATCCCATGAGGACATTCAACGGGTG
>Ga0265338_10004517_pt1 | contig 18755 bp, 7 predicted proteins | sample 42126metaG_FD_193579 | JGI IMG/M metagenome (GOLD analysis project Ga0265338, IMG submission 193579) | Rhizosphere microbial communities from Carex aquatilis grown in University of Washington, Seatle, WA, United States - 4-21-26 metaG | ecosystem: Host-associated > Plants > Roots > Rhizosphere >... | reverse complement strand
ACAACCTGTAAATCGGCCTCACAGGAAATGCAAAAAGCGGAATGAAGGATGCAGGATTCCAAACCGGCGAACGTGAAGGTATTCAGGTTTCTTCATTCTGCCTTCTTCCTTCTTCATTTATTCCTCACGCCGGCACTTTAAGCTTCTTCAGGATGTCCCCGACGACGATGTGTGCGGCCACGCCGGAGAACCGCGCCTGGGGCTCCAACACCAACCGGTGCGCAATGATCGGCACCGCCAGCGACTGAATCTGTTCCGGTGCAACAAAATCAAATCCGTCGAACAGCGCCAGCGCCTGCGCGGTCTTCATCAGCGCGATGGACGCACGCGGGCTGGCTCCGAGCTGGACGCCGCTCGCCCCGCGCGTCGCAGCGACGATGTCCACGGCATAGCGCTTCAATTCGTCGCTGATGCGCACGTCTTCCACCGCGTGTTTCAACGCCAGGACATCGGCCAGCGTCGCGCACGGTTTCAATTCGTCGAGCGGATGGTTGTGCTGTTGCGCGGTGAGGATGGCCGTTTCCTCCTCCGGCGGGACGTAACCGAGCGTGAATTGCATGGCAAACCGGTCCATTTGCGCCTCCGGCAGCGGGTACGTTCCGCGAAATTCAACCGGATTCTGCGTGGCGATGACAAAAAACAGTTCCGACAAATTCCGGCGTTCGCCTTCGACACTCACCTGCTGCTCGCCCATGGCCTCGAGCAACGCCGATTGCGTGCGCGGTGAGGCGCGGTTGATTTCGTCGGCGAGCAAAATGTTTGTGAACACCGGGCCTTCGTGAAAATGAAACTGCTGGTCGCGCTGGCTGAAGATGGAAACGCCCAGAATGTCCGACGGCAGCAAATCCGGCGTGAATTGGAGGCGCTTGAACTGTGCGTCAATTGAGCGGGCCAGCGCCTTGGCCAGCGTGGTTTTGCCCGTGCCGGGAAAATCCTCAAGCAGCACGTGTCCATTGCTGGCCAGCGCCGCGAGGAGCTGGCGGGTCGGACCGGTCTGGCCCCGCATGATTTTGGAGATGTTATCGGCGATTTTCCGGTAGATTTCGCGCGCGGTTTCAAATGAGGTTGGTGTCATGGCAGGTCCTGGCAATAGAAACAACGACAGCGGGGGAAGGTTGCTGCGGCGTTTGCATCGTCCCACGCAGGTTAACAAGCCTTTTGGTTACCCACGAACAAAATATTTCCATTCGCTCATGCGCTTCGACTGCGCACGGTCAGGCGCGACACCATGGCGACCAATCCCCAAAGCACCAGAAATGTCCCCGTCAGCGACAGAATTCGCTTCGGCCAGCTGACCATCCGGGTGTTGGCCGCCTGCATTTGAATCGTCATTGGTTTGCCAGGTTCGGTCTGCAAAACCTGGGTGAAGGAATAATGTACCCCGCGCACGGGCAGGTTTACGTGCAGGGGCCGCGCCTGCGCGGCCACAATTTCCTGCGCCTGCTGCAGTTTCACCCACTGCTGTTGGGCAGCGGCAGCGTCGTATTGCACGCTCGGGCCGCCGGCCTGCCCGGGGGCGTTCATTTCGCCCGCAACCAGCCCGTTATTGCGCCAGCTGAATTCACTTTGCGCATTGATTAGGTTGCTGGCCTGGGCGTTTTGCAGATCTTTCTCCAGCTGTTTCACACCGTCACCCGTCTCCGTTCCTTTGGCCGACTTCACCTTGGCCCGGTAGAAACTGGCACTGGCCTCACGTACGTCGCCGCTGGCCAGTTGCTGGCGGGCTTCGCTTACGTCCCGCTGGACCTCTACTTCGGCCTGCTCCTTGTTAACTTGTTCCATCCGGGAATAGTCGAGGATGGAAAAACTCTTCGAGGAGGTTTCCGAGGCGACGGCGGTTTCGCGTGTCATCGTGCCGTCAAAATCCTGATAATCGTAATCGGGCGGCAGATAAACTTTCCAATGCGCATTCTTCAGCGGCACGTCAAATTTCGGTGACACAAACCCCACCGTCCCATGAGTGCGCGGGAAGGTGCTTGTGCCCACGTAGGTCAGGTCAACCCCGATGGCACCATCGCCCGTACCGGATTGCTGGATGGGTAGAAGGATTTTACCGTCCCTCAAACTGGGCCGCACCGGCTGTCCGGCGACGAAGGCCGACCAGACCGTTGTGCCCTCCGGCAGTCCGACTTCGAGGAACTGCCGACCGTTGTTTCGCATGGACAGCGACATCTCGGTCATCATCTGGCCGTCATCGGCCATGACACTGGTGAATTGTGCGCTGTCGACGAGCGCCTGGAGCACCTCCGCTTCATCAAACCGCCGCACGTTGAGCGCCAGTTTGTAATCCGGCCGCACATAATGATACGTCAGCGCGGTTGAAACGTCGGGTTCACCAGCCCAATCGGGAAAATCACTCGTGTCCACACGCTGCAAATCCGCGGCATTCAATTCGCTCACCTGCAAGGGCGCCCTGGCCGAGATGGACAACAGGCCAGTTTCGCGTTCGACACTTTCCGCCGACACGCCGACGATTTCCATCGCGTTGTTTTTGGCCGGGCGCGGACAATCCCACGTGACGGTGAGCGTGTAGAAGCCCTGCATCGGGCTTTGCAATACCACACGCCAGACTACGTCATTGACGTCGGAGGGATGAGCTGCGCGAGTCCCTGACTGGCCGCCGTTCGAGGGACTCGCGTTTGGGTTATTGGGACTCGTATAACTCGTCCCTCCGAGCAATTCCTTGCTGCGGATGTTCGGACCGGCGATTTCGAGGTTCTTGAACGTGGCTGGCACCCGGATGCGGAGTTCTTTCACCGGCGCGTTGGCAATGTCATAACGCACCAGCGCGCGGCCGCTGACGAGTGTTTCGGTGAAGGTGAACGTGTTGACCACTTCGGCCCGCACCCAGGCGGCGACGGCTTCGGTCGCCACACTCAATTGCCATTCCGGTACGGATTTCGGTTCCGCGGAAATGCATTTATAGGCCAGCACATTGCCCGAGCCGGCCACCGTCGCGTAATCCGGCAGCGACACGGCCGGAATCTCCGTGAGGCCGTCGAAGGTTTCCGTTTTCACCCCGACACCTGGTGTCGGAGAAACCGCGATAAAGCCCGTGAGTTTCACCGTGTCCAGTGGATGCACGCCGGCGATGGCCAGGGATTTGGGCAGTTCCTTGAAACTCCGTGTCAATTCAATGCGCAGGGTATAGGCGCCGCTCGTACGGTCTTTCAGTGTCACCTCCAGGATGCGCGGGCCGCTCGCAGGTGGAGCGCCGAGCACCGCCTCGGCCTGTTTCGCATTGTTACTCGTTCGCGCCGGGGCGGTGCCCGGCGCTCCCGACCGCTCGGTGTACTGCAAAATGTTGTTGCCGGTAACGCGTTCCACGCGGTAGCCGTAGGGCAAAGCGACGCGCAACGCAAACAACCCCGTCCGCTTGACCGTATAATCGATCGTGGCCGAAAGCGCCACCTGCTCGGCGCTCACGCGGAAATTATTCCGCACCATGGCTTCAATCTCCGGCTGGATGGTTTCCACACGCACGCGCAGGGTAACCCCCGGGTTGGCAAACCGGAACACGCTGAATAGCCGGCTGGTCTTGTCCGCTCCCGCCTGCGCAAACTCCTCCGCGTCCACCCGCTCCAGACCGGACACAGACTCGACCGACAACCCCAATTCCTCGGTTCCCTGCAAGGCTACCAGTCCCGTTTCGCGCTTTACGTCGAGCGCATGCGGCACGGCCACCGCTTCGCTGGCCGGCAGCACCGCCAGGATCTTTTCGGTTTCAACTGTCAGCTTCCAGGATGACGAAACGCCCTTGAGTAAATCCACGACCAACACCTGTGCGCCATTTTCGTTTCCGGTTTCCCAGGTCCGGATTTCTTTTCCTTCAACGCGCAGGAGGCGTTGTCCGGGGGGCAGTTGCACCCGTGCCTGGCGCAATTCACCCTGCGTGATCTGATAATCCAACGTCGCGCGCACGTTCACTACGCCGCCGCCAAAAGTCACCAGCGCGGCGTTCCGGCAAAATACCGTGGCAGCCACTTCCGCGGCCCGCTTCACCCGCGGCGTCCAGAGCAGTTCAATCCGGTCGCCGGCGCCGACCACGGCTTCTACGCGGGTCTTGTCCTTGTCCAGAGTGCGTTTGAACGAGATCGCCGTCGGAAAATCCACGTCCGCCTCGGATTCGTCCAGCGCGAGCGCGATCTGGCTGGACAACGCGGGTGGAATGCCGAACGTGAGCCGCCGTTTGGTCACATCACCGGCAATTTTGACGAGCAACTTGACTTGCAGCGTCACGCTGCCCCGGCTGTTGAATTGCACGGCAACACCGTTACCGTCGCGAATGAGTTCGGCGCTGCTGCCTTTGAACGTGAATTTCTGCACCGCCACGTCGCCGCCAAAGAGCGGAATGGTCTGGCCGGCCGTTGCCGAAGAAAATTGCAGTGTGGCATTCAGCAGCGCCACCCGGTCGTTTACCGTGCCGGAGTAAACGGCGGAAATGATGGAGGCGCTGGCGATGCCGGAGTCCGGAATTCGGAGTTCGGAACTTGCGGCGTGCGCGCCGGCCACGCTGAGTGCGAGCAGCAAGGTGACGATGGTCATCACGGGCGGCAGGCTTGAAGCCGGCCTGGGCGGCCCGGCCGGCGGTGGCTCCGCTGACTTCGGTTTGAGGCTGCGCGGCCAGTAGCACCAGACGAGCCAGGCTATGACGGCCAGGGTCACGACCGGGAACCCGATGATGAGCAAATCATGCAACGTTCGCCATTGAACCAGCAGGCTGCAGACTGAGCCGACAATCAGCGCCAACGCGACCGTGAGCATGAAAGTGTTTCTATCCACCCGGTGCCACTGCCACCACCAAACGACGAGGCCAAGCAAGAACGCCACCGTCTGCCACATCATTTGAATGGTCTGGAAGGTGTGCAGCGACATGATGCGCGCCCGGATTGAAAGCGGTTCGTCACGGACGTTGAGTACCTTTGTGAACAGGAACGGCTGGCCGGTCTGCGGCAATTCGATCCGAAGCGAGCGGATGCCGGCAACGGCCATCACGGGCGGCGGAGCGGTTATGGCTGAAACTCCTGCCGGCGTTTGTTCCGGTATCGCCGGTGCACCGCCTCCTCCACCAATAGAACCCCCGGCGGTCACAGAATCGCTGGGTTGCGGCACTGCAAGCGCAACAGGCGGCGGATTGGCGAACTGGCCGCGGGCGATGGCCTGCCGCTGCTGTTCCGCGGCAATTTCCTGCGGCGTGGCCGCTTGCACCAGGCCGCGTTGGGACAATTCCGCAAACCTCTCGGCGGTCATCTGTTCGACACTGCCGTCGGCGAAGAGCACTTCGCAATGGCCGTTGACAATCGGGCTGTAAGCGAGCACGGAATCGGGTTTGAGGTTGCCCAACGACATGCCGGCGCCCAGGTAGGTGTAACGCTGGCCGGTCTCGCTGTCATAGGTGATTTTGTCCGTGCCCAGTTCATTGGTCATTTCGTCAAATGACATCGGCAGGCGATTATTGTTGTCGCCGGCAAAAAGCTGCGCGGCGATTCCGATCTGCCTGAGGTTGCTGACCGAACTGATTCTTTGCGCCTTACGCTTGGCAGCGGACAGGGCGGGTAACAGCATGGAGGCGAGTACCACCAGGATGGCCATCACGACCAGCAGAGTGATGACGCCATTCCAACCGCGCCGGACCGCGGAAATCACCAGGGCGATGACCAGGGCCGCCAGGAACCCGATGAACAGGATCGCCCCGCCGGCTTCGCGCAGGACCTGGACGTAGAACGCGAGGAATTTCTCCCACGCGTCGAGCAATCCGTAGGTGGTGCCCTGGGCGATATTCATGCTGCCGCCGAAGTGGGAGAGTCGGAACGTGGGCGGCACCAGAAGCTGCCATTCCGCGTAGGTGTTCGGTACATCGGTGCGTGGGGCGTGGAGTTCGAACGTTTTCGGCCAGAGCGACGCGAATGTGCCGTTTGTCTGTGCATACATGATGTCCACGGCGAAGGCCTGGTCACGATTCAGGTCACGTGGCAGCGGGACAAGAACCCAATCGGCGTCACGCTGTGGTTTGGCAGGCTGGCCGTTGACGTAGCAACCCCAGAGTTTCGCGTCGGTGGGCAGTTGAAAGCGTTGGAATTGTTTTTCGTTGTTCTTCACCATGAATGAAGCCTGGGTAAGCATTTCACCGCTCTCGGTGAGCACGGAGGTAAGCTGCGTGCGGTCGGCCACGGCCTCGAGCACCGGTTCTGTGGCGTAACGCTGCACGTCCAGCGCCAGGTCATATTGGTTGCCGGTATATTGCCAGGCCAGCACCACGGCGCGGCTGATGAACGAACGGTCGGCGGCGGACAACTCGGTTTCGTCCACACGCCGCAACGTGTCACTCGCGTTCTTCGGGTTGAGCTGCAGGCTGGCGGCGGTGGTAACGGCGATGGAACCGGTCTCGCGTTCCGCGTCAACGGTGTGGATGCCGCCGACGGGCAGGCTGGCGTTCCCCTTCGTGGACTCAAATGGATAATCGTACGTGACGACGAGCGTGTAACCGCCCCAAACCTTGTCCTGCAACCCGATCGTCCAGACATCCCCGGCTTGTTCCTTGCGGCGGATGTTGGGACCGGTGAACTCGACATTTTTGAACTGCGCCGGAACCCGGACTTTGAATTCCTGCACACCCTGGTTCACCAGGCTGTAACGAATCGTTGCGCTGCCGCCCACCACGCCATCACCGATGGTGACAAGGTTGAACACATCGGCCACAACGCGTGCGGCCAGCTTTTCACTGGCGATGGCCAGTTGCCAGTCCGGCTGCTCGGCGGTATAGGCGAGAATTTCATCCCCGCGATTTGGCAGGCGGTTGGCAGGAATTTCGCGCAAGCCGGAAAGCGTGCCGGTTCGCAGCCGGATGCCGGGGGCGGAAGCCACGCCAATCTGCGCGGTTTCTTTTGCCGCGCCGATCACGCGCAATGGGAGGACTCTGATCTGGTCGGGAAAGCTTTTAAGCGCCTGCTCCAGTTGCACCTCGATCTGACGCGGGCCAAGCACGCGGCTGGAGAAACTCACCCGCACCCCATCATCGCTCACCTTCCAATCTTCGACGCCATCGCCGCGAATGTCGGCCACGGCAAACCCGGACTGCGGTGCCAGTTCGAGCGTGTAGATACCGGCCTTCTCGACGTTGAGCGTGAGGTTGTGCGCCACCACCAGCCGAGTCTCCTCGAGCCGCGCGTTCACGCGGTCCGCCACGTTGATGATCGGTTCGACCGGTTTGAGCCTGAGGGTCAGCGTGAACGGACGGGCGTTGAAACGGTAGGCGGCGACGGCATTGTCCGGTGCATTGACCTGGCGCAGACCGGTGAGCGATTCAATTTCCACCAGCATGTCCTCGGTGGAAACCGTCAGCGACCCCGATTCACGGTCCACGTTCAAAGGCTGCGGCGGATTCAAGGTCGCCGCAACAGAAGTGTCGCTGCCGTCGACGGCCTGCTCGGAGTAAAGTGTGAGGTCATAGATATTCTCCACGGGCTTGATGAATTCGATGCTCAACACCTGATGATTGCCTTCAGTAACCGTGTGCCAGTCGCGGATTTGGTCGCCTTCGAGGCGCGTGAGCGCCTGCGCGGCCGACAATGCAAGCGTGAGTTGCGCAGCGTTGCCCTGGACGACTTCGTAATGAAACCGGCTGGTGTATTTGATGACCGTCGGCGTGATGTGCGCGCCGATGGTGGAATCCACGGTCAGCAGCGCCTTGCGCGCGACCTCGGCGATTTTGCCCTGCCAACGCAGGGCGACATTCTGGTCGGCGCCCAGAAAACCGGTCACGCGCGAAATGCCGTTGGTCCTGACGGCTTCCACCAGCGTGCCGTTGAGCAATTGCACTTCCGTGTTCGTGCCACCGGCCTGGGCGGTCACGGAAGCAATGGTCGCGGCCGGACCCGCAAAGGAAATTTGGTTCCACGGCTCATCGCGGTGGATTTTGGCGACCACTTCGAGTTGGAACTGGAAATGCCCCGGACGTGACGCGACCAGCAGATAGGAGTTGCCCTCGCGAATGATTTTCAACGCGTCCGGCAATCTGGCCGGGAGCACGGCCACGTCGCCCTCGAGCAACAATGCCGAACTCTTGCTGATGGCTTCAGCGTCGATACCTACCGTGAACTGCGCCTCGTCATCGGCCAGCCGTCCAGCGTAATGGACTTCACGGAAAGTCAGGCCGCCGGCCGGCGAAGCCGCTTCACCGGCGCCAACGGCCCGGTAAATTGCGCGGATCTGGCGCGGGCTCAACGCGCGCGAATAGAGCGCCATTTCGTCAATCATTCCGTGAAACGGACCGTTGCCACCCGCCTGGTAATTGCCGATGCCAATGCCCGGGTTCTGCGTCGGATCCAGGTCACCCAGCGGGTTGACCGTCGTGTTGGTCGCTGCCAACTGTTCTCCGTTGACAAAGAGTTTCAGGTTTCCCTGCGCGCCGAAAGTCGCGGCGACATGCTGCCATTGATTGAGTTGAATCGGCGCTTCGAGGCGCACGATCTGGTTTTGGGGATCCATGATCTGGAAACCGACAAACCCCGTCGTTTTCAGGTCGATTTGCCACGGGTCCAGGCCCGGACGATCATCGCCGCGAAAGAAAATAATGCCGCCGTATTGCCGGGGATAAATCCATCCTTCGATGGTGAGCCCCCTGGTCAGTTTGAAGTCCGGGCTGTCCGGGATACTGACGCGCTGGCGGCCGTCGAAGTCAAAGGCCTGCCCGATTTTGCCGCCGGCGTAGCTCATGCCGAAGGGCAAGGTGCCGTCATGCCGTCCGGTGCTGTCCTGCGCATTGCCTTCCGCCCGCCACCAGCCGACCAGGCCGTTGGAGGGAATGGACTGGGCACAGCCGGCGAAAGCCAGCAGACAAACCATCGGGATGACGATTGATTTTTTCATGGAGTTTCCGTGGTTACAGGTTGAAAACCGGCGAATGAGATTCGCTTCATGTCAGAGCGCTTAGCATAAGGAAGGCCATGTTGCAATCCCGTTGAAAATCCGTGGTTTGGTCCCAAACCGCCGGTGGCGGTTTCGCAGACCCTGCGTGGAATGCACGCCGGTTGCAGATTTTTCACGCGCTCGTACGACCGGTTCATGATGAGTCAGACGGAACGCCGCGCCAAATGCTCCCGCGGAAATTCTGTTCAAACGGGCAGGCTTGAAATAGATTCAACGCCGCATGGATTCAGAAGCGGCACTTCTGGCGCGTTGCCGTCGCGGCGAAATGAACGCGTGGGACGAATTGTTCGATCTGCACTACGCGGCCGCCGGGCGTTTCATTTTCCAACTTTCGTCCGATTTCACCCGTGAAGATGCCGAGGAAATCTGCCAGGAAGCCTTCTTGTCCGTCATCAAAAACCTCGGGTCGTTCCATGGCGAAAGCCGGTTCCAGACCTGGCTCTTCCGCATCGCCGCCAATCAAGCGCGGGATTATCGGGAAAAGCGGAACGCCGCCAAACGCGGCGGCGGCCAAACGACCATCTCGTTGCAGGCCGAAGACCCTGAAACCGGCCTCGCGCCCGACCCCCCCGCCAACGCTCCCGGTCCGGACGACCTGGCAATGAACGCCGAACAGATGGCTGGCGTGCGCGCCGCCCTCGACCAGGTCGACGAACCGTGCCGCGAAATCATTGAGTTGCGCTACTTCGGCGACTTGAGCTACGACGAACTAAGCCGCACATTGAAGCTGAATCCAAAGACCGTCAGTTCGCGCCTGAGCAAGTGCCTGGACCGGTTGGAGGAAATCGCGCGCGGTCTCGCGTTGCGGGATGCGTGGGAAAACCCGGATGTTTTCCCGTCTAACTGAGAGAATGCATGGAACCGGAACGCAAAATTGAGAAGCTGCTGCGGGCTTACGCGCGGAAACGCCGCACCGATGCCGGCGAACCGCTCAAGCTGCATCCCGCGACCAGGCGCCGGTTGCAGGACGAAGTGTTGCGCCGCGCGCCGAAACCGGAAGCGGAAGAAGCTTCGCTTTCGCTCTGGCAACTGTTTCGTCAGCAATGGGCGTTCCTGCTTGGGTTTGCGCTCGTGGCGTTCTTCAGCGTGACATTGCTGTTGCCGGCGTTGAGCGGCGCGAAGCACAAGGCGCAAAGCATCAGTGCCATGAGCAACCTCAGGCAAATCGGCGCTGCCGCGCAAATGGTCGCCGGGGAAAACGACGGCAAATTGCCGGCCTCCCTCGACATGCTGACGAACGGACCCGTCCCGGAACAAGCCCTGACCGACCCGGTGAGCGGCAAACCGTTTGTTTATGTAGCGGGTGGGGAGATTCTGGACAACTTGCAGAGCAATGATGTTCTGGCGTATTCGCCGGTGGACAAGGACGGCCGGGCCGTTTTGCTCGCCGACGGCCGCGTCGAATACGCGAACCGTGCACGCTTTTCCGAATTGACCAATCAAAAATCCTTCCAGTTCGCGCTGACGGATAAAGTCGCACGTAAACAACTCGCGAAAACAGCCGTCAATGCCCCGGTCGCCACGGCGACACCCCCCGCCGCGCCGGAGGTCGCAGGCAGTCTCGGGGAACAAAGGCTGAGCGTCGCCGGTTCACAATCATTTACCCAGACCGCCGCCGCCTCCGAATTGCAAAATCGGTACCGGAACGTGTCCGTTGCCGCCCAAACCGCGCCCGTGTTGCAATCGTTCCAGGTATTGCAAAACGGTGACGCGATCTCAGTCGTGGACCGGGATGGCTCGCTTTACCAGGGCTCCGTGCAGGCTGCCCCCGCGGCGGCGGAACGCAACGAGCCGGCGCCGTTGCAAAGCCAGGCCAAGGAGGTTCAATCCGCCGTTAATCAACAGCAGGTGGCGCTAAACTATTTCTTCCGCGTGGCGGGAACGAACCGGACGCTGAAGCAAAACGTGGTGTTCACCGGCAACCTGGAGGCCATCCCCGGCGCGACCACCAACGCGCCACCAACTTTCGGTGGCATCGGCGGTGCCGGCGCCAGCGGGGTTGGGCAAAACAACCTGCAAGCTTCCACTAACCAACAGCAGCGACTGTTGTCAAATTCCCGCGTGGTGGGAACGGCAGTGATTGACCGTACCAACCAGATCGAGATCAACGCCGTGCCGGTCATGCCGTGAGAAGTCAGTGTAGTGAGCATACATGACGTCCCGGAATTGAAGCCGCCGCCGGCCAAAAAGTTCCCGGTGACTACTATGTGGAGGACGTTACCACGGGAAGACCGCAGAGCCGTAAAACCAGGGACGGCCCGGAGGCGCGACAGATGTTGCACGCCAGAAACGAGGTGGTTCGATGTATCGGGACAGAATGGGCGTGACGACAAACCGGTTAGAAGCTCCTGATTAGTAGCTCAAAGATTCCGTTCCTCACATGCGCCACGAGGCCTTTTATTGCGAGGATAGAAAAGTCACTTGAGCATTGCGTCGAACGGGATCAATCATATACTTGGGAGCGCAGCCCGAAACATGATTCTAAGAACAACTCAACGTCCCAGATGCCATGAACAGAAACCAACAAAAACTGCGATATCTACTTGCTACTGCTCTCATTGGCTGGCTGTTAATTAATTCTGCCGCTGTTTCGGAGGCAGATCCGTTCAATTTGACCACCCGAACATCGCCCGACTGGCTTCGGAGTGCGGTCGTGTATGAAATCTTTCCCCGGAACTTCTCCAAAGAAGGGAACCTCAATGCCATTACCGCCCGATTGGATGAATTGAAGGATCTTGGTGTGGATGTTCTTTGGCTCATGCCAATCCACCCGATCGGCGAAAAAATGAAGAAAGGGTCCCTCGGAAGCCCTTTCGCGGTGCGTGACTTTTACGCCATCGACTCCGACTACGGTACCACCAACGATTTCGAGCGACTCATTAAGGAAGCCCACAAGCGTGGCATGAAAGTGGTCATGGACATTGTGGCCGGCCAAACTGCCTGGGACAGCGTGCTCATGGAACATCCGGAGTATTATCTGCACGATACGAATGGGGTGATCATCCCGCCCGACCCCGCCTGGACGGATGTGGCCGGTTTGAATTATGCGAATCCAGACGTGCGCCGCTACATGATTGCCATGATGAAATACTGGTTGCGGGACTTCGGTGTAGACGGGTTCCGTTGTGATGTGGACCCTAATGTGCCCCTTGATTTTTGGGAGGCATCCCGGGCCGAGCTTGAGAAGATCAATCCTCAAGTCATCATTCTTGCTGACGCCGGCGCCAAGCCCGAACTGCTTACTAATGCCTTCGACGTGGATTCCTCATGGAATTTCTTCTCCATTTTGGACAAGGCCATGAGCAGCCAACTACCCGCAGATTTCATCAGAGAATCGTGGAAATACACCCAGCAGCAATTTCCCAAGGGCGCGTTACACCTGCGTTTCACAGACAACCACGAGAAAAGCCGGGCGGTTGTGCGTTACGGAGTGAATGGTGCGCTCGCGGCACAGGTGTTGGTGTTGACGCTCGACGGCGTGCCGCTTTTTTACAACGGCATGGAAGTGGGTGATGCCACCGAGTCCTCCGACCCGGCCTTGTTTGAAAAAATGCCGGTATTTTGGCACCCCGGCGGACGCCCTCCGCTGCGCGACATTTACCGGGATCTGATCAAGCTTCGTAAGCAATATGCCGCGTTCTACAACGGAGAGGTTGTCTGGCTTACGAACTCGGCCCCGGGAGAAGTCGTCAGCATCCAGCGGTGGGATGCGAAGGACGAGTTCGTTGTCTTAATCAACCTTTCAAGCGGCCGCGTGACCGGGTCGGTTGAATTGCCAGATGCAGAAGGCTTTGAGCCGGTGAAAATCAGCGGCCGGCCCATTCCGATTGGCACCTCCCTCCCTAACTTCAGCCTCAGCGGCTACGAGTGGTGCATCTATCAACGGACCGCTCCTCGATAAGTCTGTTTGCTTCAGCATGAACATGCGCGAGGTTTTTGCTGACAGCTTGCGGCTGATTAACAAGAGTACCCCGGTTCATGAAATTGAACTTTCGATTGCGATATCGTTCGCAGTTTGGGCAATCGCTCTGGTTGGCCGGGAGTCATGCTTCGCTTGGCGGTGGTAGAATTGAAAAGGCCGTCCCACTCGAATATCTCAACGACGAATTCTGGCAGGCCGCGATTGAATTACCGCCGGACGCTACAAACACCCCGATCAGTTACGATTATATTTTGCGGACTGCCGACGGTTCACAGGTTGCGGACTGGGGCCGCGACCGGGCGCTCATCCCTTCCGAATTTGGCCGGGACGAATTGATGGTGATTGATGCGTGGAACAGCGCCGGCTCCGCGGAGAATGCCTTTTACACCGAGCCGTTCAAAAATGTTCTGCTGGCAAAGAATTTCATCGAAGTTCACTGGCCCGCACGGGCCAACCCGACACATACCTTCCGGGTCAAAGCGCCTTTGCTGGCCAGGGACCAAACACTTTGTCTACTCGGCGACGGCGCGGCGCTGGGAAATTGGAACACCGCAAAGCCCATTTTACTGGACCGGTTGGCGGACCAAAATGATTTGAGCGTAAAACTGGATTTGCGGGGTCAGTCTTTTCCAATCGCCTACAAATACGGGGTATTCGACATCGGAAAAAATTTCTTTGTCCGCTACGAAGACGGCACCAACCGCGTCCTGAACAACTTCGCCGTGCCAAACGGGCACACCCTGGTCAACGACGGGTTTGTCCGGCTGCCGGCGGACACGTGGAAAGGCGCGGGGGTGGCGATTCCGGTATTCAGCCTGCGGAGTGAAACGAGCTGTGGGGTGGGGGAGTTTGAGGATCTTAAGCTCCTGGCCGACTGGAGCGGGCAGGTGGGGTTGAAACTGATTCAGATTCTTCCGGTCAACGACACCACCGCGACCCATACTTGGAGAGACTCGTATCCGTATGCCGCAATTTCGGCATTTGCGCTGCACCCGATTTACCTCAACCTTGATTGTGTCGCCACCGGCCGGAATAGAAGTCTGTTAAAAGAATTGGAACCCGAGCGGCAGCGGCTCAATGCGCTCGACACGGTGGATTACGAGGCGGTGCTGAAGGCCAAGCTCGGCTTCATCAGGCAAATTTTCCCGTCGCAAAAGGCAGCGACCTTTCGGAGCCGGGATTATCGGAGGTTTTTCGCCGACAACCGGCATTGGCTGGAACCTTACGCGGTGTTCTGTTATTTGCGCGACAAGTCTGGAACGTGCGATTTCAGCCAGTGGCCGGCCTTTCGCAGCTACCGGGCGGAAGAAATCGCCGCTTTGTCGGCGGACAATTCCCCGGCCCACGCTGACATCGCATTGCATTATTTCATTCAATATCATCTTCACCGGCAGCTCGAAGCGGCGGCAGAACATGCCCATGAACGTGGAGTGATTTTGAAGGGCGACATTGCCATTGGCGTTTATCGCCACAGCGCCGACGTGTGGTGCGAGCCGGAGCTGTTTCACACGGGCACCCAGGCCGGCGCGCCGCCGGATGCATTTGCGGTCAAAGGCCAAAACTGGGGTTTCCCCACTTACAACTGGCCGCGCATGAAGGAAGACGGTTTCGCGTGGTGGAAGCGCCGGTTCGCGCAGATGAGTTGTTATTTTGATGCGTTTCGCATTGACCACGTCCTTGGCTTTTTCCGCATCTGGAGCATTCCCGCTCATGCCGTCGAGGGTATTCTGGGCAGCTTCGTACCGGTGATTCCCGTGGAGGCCGGCGAATTCAGCGCCCGGGGCATTGCGTTCGACCACGATCGTTACACCAAACCCTTCATCACCGGGGCGGTGCTACAGGAAATATTTGGCGATGAATCCGAAACCATCCGCCGCGAGTTTTTGAACGCCGGAGCGGACGGCCAGTATTCGTTGAAACCCGGATTTACCACACAGCGCCAGGTGGAAACCTGGTTTGCTGCCCGGGAGCAAAACGCGCGCAACGCGAAACACAAAACCGGATTGTTTGATCTGATCAGCAACGTGATTTTGTTCGAGGCCGAAGGTTCGCAACCCTGGCAATACCATTTCCGGTTTTCAATGGCGGACACTTCATCCTTCAAAAAACTTCCGGCTCAGACCCGGGCGCAACTCCAGGAGCTGTATGTGGATTATTTCTTCCGGCGACAGGATGATTTCTGGATGCGCGAGGCGATGCAAAAGCTGCCCGCGCTCAAGCGTGTGACCAACATGCTGGTCTGTGGCGAGGACCTCGGCGTCGTGCCCGACTGCGTGCCCGTGGCCATGAAACAGCTCGGTTTACTGAGCCTCGAAATCCAGCGCATGCCCAAGCGGCTCGGCCAGGAGTTTTCCCGGCCCGCGGACGCGCCTTACCTCAGCGTGGTCACGCCGTCGTCGCACGATATGAGCACCATTCGCGGCTGGTGGGAGGAAGACGCAAAACTCACGCAGAAATTCTACAACCAGGAATTGGGTCAACCGGGCAATGCTCCCCGGCGCTGCGAGGTTCGGATCAACCGGGCCATAGTGAATCAACACCTCGCGTCACCGGCGATGTGGAGCATATTTCAGTTGCAGGACTTGCTGGGCATGGATGAAAGCCTGCGGCGCGAGGATGCTGCCGCCGAGCGCATCAACGTGCCCGCCATTCCGAATTATTACTGGCGCTACCGGATGCACCTGACGCTGGAAATGCTGCAAAAGGCGGATTCATTTAACGCGGAACTCCGGCGGCGGGTGGAACAGAGTGGAAGATGATCGTTTGCGGTGCGGTCTGGTTGACGCCAGGTAAAATAAAAAAGCCCCGCTTGCGCGGGGCTTGATTAAAAATAAGGCTGATTTACTTTCGCCGGCGAATGGCCAGCAGGGATGCCAGACTGAACAGTCCCAAAAACGCCATCGTGGCAGGTTCGGGAACACCAGCTACGGTGAAAAATTCACCGGCAGTGTTGGCAAAGTTAAACTGGCTGCTACTTGATCCAGTATAGGGTCCGCCGCCACCTACATTACCCGTTCCTACTGCTAAACCTGGAAGGAATTGGTTGGCAAGATAGCCATCACCGCCGCCGTTGATGTCGGCCAGGACCATGATATTTCCACCCCCGTATCCGATCGAAGAGAGCGGGATAACCAGTTCATATCCGGTGGTCGTGCTGGCACCACCACCCGTCGAGGCCGCACCGGCGGCGCCCATTGTGCTGGCGTTGTTGTTGTTGCCGTAAAGGCTTATGGTGCCAACGGTACTTTGGCCGGTGCCATCGATTCCGGCATAAATTCCCGTGCCGCTGTTACCGAGAGACCCGACGTAACCGCCGGTGTTAGCAATCAGGTTGTATTCTTCGCTATACTGGGTGCCCGAGAAATCGTTCACGTCGTAGGCGAAGGTTGCGTTGAAGCCCGAACTGAAAATGGAGCCGTTCATGGTTGCCAACGTGCCGGTGGCAGGAGCATTCAAAACGTTCTGCCCGCCCGCCGCTCCGCCAGCAATAAATACATTCAGGTGATTGCCGTTGTTTTCGACGTTACCCGCCAGGAACAGGTATAGATTCCCACCGGAGATCCGACCATAAGCAGCATCCAACTCGGAACCACCGGCTGAATCGTTGCCGCCGGCGGCATTACCGAAGCCGGTATTGATGGTCTGAATGGCCAACGGACTGCCGTAGAAGCCGGCATTCACGGTTCCGTTCAGATTTTGAGCATGCACGCAAACGGCTGCGCTCAAAAATGCCAGGGCCGCTCCAGTCGCAAGAATTGTTTTGAATTTCATAATAATGATGCTGGTTACTGATTATTGTTCAGGATTGTGCTTAAGATTATCGTTTTTCTAAAAAATTTACTACCGCATGTTTGTGTGGTAAGCGCCAATCTGACTCAGGGTACGATTTCGATTTCGTAAAACTTCTGCGGTGCAGGCGGTGAGGTATCGTATAAGGAAGCGGAGAATCCATTCGTCGTAACGATCTGGCCGATAGGCGCAAACGGCTGGGTCAGATTCGTGGTGGCCAGGACCTGATAATTAACACCCGGGGTACTGCCCCACACGATCAACGGATTGGCACTGGCATTGGCCAGGCTCGTGATTTGGAGCGGCAGCGTGACAATCACGGTCTTGTTATCACTCAGGACAATGCCGTTACTATAGGTCGCTTGAATGTTATAGACGCCGCCCGAAGTAATGTTCCAATTGTAGAACAGTGAGTTCATGCCGGGACAACCAGGTACGGTGCCCACCGGACGGATGAAGTAAGAGGATTGCGGCTGGAGCACACCATTGATCGTAATGTCGAAATTGGAAACGGCCGAGATCAGGCTGGTGCCGAAGCAAGTCTGGATCAGATAAACCAGATTGCTGCTGTAAGGGACAATGGTGTTGTTGGTCGCGGGGCTGGAAATGATAACGGTCTGCGGTGGGGCGAGTGTGTTGACCGTGCGGGTCAAGGTCGTGACCTCATTGGTATAAACGCTGGTCGCATAATCCGAAAGCCGCACGCTGATAGCGGCGGTACCACTGGAGGCCACGTTGGAATAGACAAGGTGGAACTCCTGGGGATCATTCGGGTATTGCAGATTCAAGCTTTGGTTGGGCGTGACCCGGGTGGCGCTGACAAAAATGGGATTGCCGTTGGTATTGTTTCCGTTGCCGTTGGCCTGATGGGTGTTGCTGTCGTCATTGTTGGGGTCGGTGTCCTGGATGTTAAATTGAACTCCGGTCACGTTGTTGTCGGTACGGACGACCAGCGCAAGGGTACTGTTGGAAACCGAGGTGCCGTCGGTTGCCGGGGTGACAATCACGCCGGTGGGCGGCCCGGCTTCGTAATAAAAGGTTTGAGCGAAGGTATTGTACACCTGCGCCTGGTTGGCGTAGACGTAGTTCTGGTTGGTATAATTGATCACCGGCAGGAAAGTCCTGGCGCGGAGGATGTGGAAACCGGATTGTAAACCGATGGTGGTGTTGGCCGGGTTGAGATCGTTGTGGAGCCAGACCACGGCGGTGCCCGGGTTGAAATTCGTGATGGCCGCCTGGGTCAGGCCAAAGAGCTTGGAGCGGGAAGGCTCGGCGCAGGAAATCGGCTGAACGCTGCTGAACAGCGCGACCTTGTAACGCACCTGCGCGCCATTGGCCTGGCCGGGAATCGTGCCTTTCCACCAGTCAACATTGCCTTGCGCGTTGTCATAATTCACCCGCTGCGCCTGCGCCACCTGGGTCGTGCCTTTACCGGTGCCGAACGCGCCTTCAGGATTTGATCCGTCCGTGGTGTAGTAAATGTAGCAGGTGTTGATTTGGAGCGAGTAGCCGACCCTCACCCAGATGTCCACAGGTTGGCCGCCCGCCGGATTGGTTGGCGACATTTGATTGGCCGGATCCACGGGTACACTGACATTGGTCAAGACTGTCACGGGTGCGGACGGATCATGATAAACCCAGGTTGCTGTCTGATTGGTGATACCGGCGCCAAAGCCACTGCCGGGAATGACCGTGTTCGCGTCGCCGATGGTGTAATAATACGTCTCCGCGCCCAGCGAAACGATGTTGTTGCTCAAAATATTCCGCGCGGCGAATTTCTCCGGGCCGTTGCGGAACTGGAAGGCCGTTTGTTCGTAGCCGAGGAAACGGTCGTCGACATAACCGGGCTTGTTGTCGCGCAAGTCGGGGAAATTGGTCGGCGCGATGCCCGGCTGGAAATTCGTCGGGCCGAGCCCCATCTGGCTGTTAAGGTCAATGCCGCCGTCCAGTTTAACCAGCGTGTTGGAGGTCGAGGCGTCGCTGCGGACCAGGATATCGAACGACGCGTTGGTCACCACGGGGATGTTAATGGCGTAGGTGAGATTGGAGACGTTGCCTTCGCCCGCAGCGACGACCGGCTGGCCGGTGTAGGGATCGACACTGCCGCGCATTTTGA
>Ga0265338_10004516_pt1 | contig 18765 bp, 16 predicted proteins | sample 42126metaG_FD_193579 | JGI IMG/M metagenome (GOLD analysis project Ga0265338, IMG submission 193579) | Rhizosphere microbial communities from Carex aquatilis grown in University of Washington, Seatle, WA, United States - 4-21-26 metaG | ecosystem: Host-associated > Plants > Roots > Rhizosphere... | reverse complement strand
GCTTAACCCGTTGGCGTCCAATTGTCGAGGCTAATTTGGATTGTTGGGGCCTTGTAACAACAGGGCAAAGGAATATTGTAGGCTACTGGCATTTCAATGCATTGCGAGAGAGATTTTTCAAAAAGGCCTTGCAGGGGAGTTTGCATGATGGAGAACTAACCCTCGACGCGATTGAAATTTTAGTAAAACCCGGGCATTATCATCTATATGTATTCATAGTTGCAGTTGTTATTGAGCATCGTGGATGCGTTGTCAACAGGCTGCTACTTGAAGGATTTTGCCGAAAACTGATCGAATTTGCTGCGCTGGGCATATTCTTTGACGAGATAGTTGCCAACGCTTATACAGACGAAGGTTTGGCTTTGTGCAACCATTTAGGTATGGATTACGTTTGCGACCACAAAGATCATGGGAAGATTTACCGGATTGTCATGAATCCTTTACCAGATTGTTTTGCTCTGGTTCCAGAATTGAGAAATTATTACTTAAAAGTGCGACAATCGTAGCAAAATCGATCATTGCGAGTCAGATGTGAATTATTTCTTCATCGGCCAGTTGGCCTTGACCATCGCCTTGTAGCCGCCTGCGAGCGAAAAGATATTTTTGTAGCCCATCTTCTGCGCGGCGTCGCAGGTGAGCGCCGAGCGGAAGCCGCCGCCGCAATACATGATGATTTCCGTGCCGGCATCGGGGTGCAGCTTCTCCAGATCGCGTTCCAGAATTCCCTTACCGAGATGGACGGCCTCCGCCGCGTGGCCTGCCTGCCATTCGTGGTCCTCGCGCACGTCCATCAGCACGGCCTTGGGATTTTGCTTCAAGCGCGCCTGCGCCTGCTCGATGGAAACCTCATGGACGCGCGACTTGGCGTCATTGACGATTTTGAGAAATCCGGGTGAATGATCCATGCGGGCAAATTAAATCACGGTGCGGAACGGTCAACCAAATTCCATCCGGCAGACCTGCCAGGCAGAACAAGCGGGCAGACACAAAATACTTATTCAGCCCGGACTTCACGGCTAGAAAGATGTTCGGTTTGCGTCTGAAAAGAAATTGACATAAATGGTCCATTGTAGCATACTAATGTCTAATCGGACAGCGAATGAAGATGATCACCAACGCACTGTTGGGTATTCAGCCACACCAATGGAGGAACCCTGATATTGTCCCAATATCGAAGCTTAATTGTCGGGACAATATTTTCGCGTGACATCAGTAATTTCCCGCTTCCACAGAAGGGCCTCAAATGAAAACACACCGCTGGATGAAAATAATGGGAATGTATTTAGTCGTGCTGGGACTGCTCCAGCCTGTTAGCGGAAGCGCCCAGACATTATTCACCACGAATGACTTGTGGTTGCAATTCGGAGGCACGACCAGCGCCTTTACTTCCAACGGCACGGCCAATTTGTCAATCAACGCGCCATGGAACGTAACCAATGGCGTCTACGACCTGTTTTCGACGACCAATCTTGCGCCTAACGGATGGCTCTGGGTAATGCGGACGGCGCCTGGGCAAACCAATTTGATCATGACCGGACTTTCCGGGCGGAATGAATATTTCATTCTCGGCTCAACGTTGCCGGCCGATGATGGCAGCGGTTTGACAGTGGCCTATGAACATCTTGTGGGCATCGCCATTTTCACGCAGCCGGGCAATCAGTTGGCAATCCTAACCAGCAACGCAACATTCAGTGTGACGGCAGCGGGAATAGCCCCATTAAGCTACCAATGGTATTTGAATTCGGCGGCAGTTAACAACGCGACCAATTCGACTTTGGCCCTCAATAACATCCAAACAAACAATGAAGGCGCTTACTTTGTCGTTGTCAGAAACAGCATAGGTGCAACGACCAGTTCTAACGCCGTTCTGGCCGTCCTGTTGTCGCCGTTTTCGATTACCAACCCGCCCAACGACGCAGTTTTTATTGCCAGCCTTACCAACATAACCTTGCAAACAACCGCCAGTGACATGGCGGGAACCATCAGCCAGGTTCAATTCTTCCAGGGAACGACCAGTCTGGGGATTGCCACCAATCCGCCTTATACGTTGGTTTGGAGCAATGCGAGTCTTGGAAGTTACGGTCTGTCGGCTGTGGTGGTGGACAACGGCCTGACGGCCACTTCACAGGTCGTCAATATCAGTATAACGTCGCTATTTGCCACGAATACTTTGGGGCTTTGGTTGAAAGCGGATTCGATCTCCGGTCTGACCAACAACGCCCCGGTAAACACATGGTATGACAGCAGTGGTTGGAGCAACAATGCAACGCAAGGAAGCGCGAGCCAACAGCCGGTTTATGTGGCCAACCTCGTCAACGGTTATCCTGTTGTGCGGTTCAACGGGTCGAACAGTTTTTTCAGTCTGCCGAACTTTTTGGCCGAGGCGACGGGCATGGAAGCGATGGTGGTGTTGAAAGCGGCGGTGACGCCGTCCGGCGAGAGCCACGGGTTGTGGTATATGGGCGGCAGCGGAACGGGCAACGGGTCGTATACAGACCATGGCATTGCGGATGATTTTGGCAGCACGGTTCTTTACACGGTGGGAACCCCTTCGCAGCCGTTGACGGAGTATCACATTTATGAAGTGGCATCGCAGAGCAACCGATGGTCGGCATGGATCAATGGATTGCCGTGCTATGACACGTTCAACAACACGGTGGTTTTTATAGGAAAATACCCCACTGGACCATACACGCCTTTTTTGGGCGGCACTGCGGGCGATAGCGGGAATGGCGGGGCTGGCAGTTCCCTTCTTTCCTACTTCAATGGAGACATCGCAGAAGTGCTGGTCTTCAACCGGACCTTGACGGCCGGAGAACGGACAACGGTCAACAATTATCTGAACGGCAAGTATGGATTGGTTCCGGCGGTTCCGGCGACTCCGAGCAATTTGGTGGCCGTGGCGGTTTCGACAGGTCAGATCAGCCTGACGTGGAATGAAATGCTTGATGAAGGTGCCACTCGAATCAGCATTGAGCGCAAGTTAGGCAGCGGCGGGACGTATGCAATGGTGGCACAAGTGACCAATGGGCTTTCCTATGTGGACACTGGTCTGACTGCCGGGACGGAATATTACTATCGGGTGCGGGCAATCAATGTGAACACATGGTCGCCATATTCCAACGAGACAAACACAACAACATTAATTGCCGGATCGGACATACCGTTCAGTCGTCTGCAATTATGGCTGAAAGCCGACAGCGGGTTGCCTCAAACGCGCACGAATGCGCTGGTATCATTCTGGACGGACCAAAGTGGCAACAATAACACCGCGGTGCAAACCGGCTCAGGAAATGAATCGAGATTGGTGCCTGGGGCGTTCAACGGATATCCTGTTGTGCGGTTCAACGGGTCGAACAGTTTTTTCAGTCTGCCCAACTTTTTGGCCGGAGCGACAGGAATGGAAGCGATGGTGGTGTTGAAAGTGGGGGTGACGCCGTCGGGCGAGAGTCACGGATTGTGGTATATGGGCGGCAGCGGAACGGGCAGTGGGTCGTATACAGACCATGGCATTGCGGATGATTTTGGGAGCACGGCTCTTTATTCGGTGGGAACCCCTTCACAGCCGTTGACGGAGTATCACATTTATGAAGTGGCATCGCAGACCAACCGATGGTCGGCATGGATCAATGGGGTGCCGTGCTATGACACGTTCAACAACACCGTGGTTTTTATAGGAAAATACCCCACTGGACCTTACACGCCCTTTTTGGGCGGCACCGCAGGCAATTACGGGAATGGCGGGGCTGGCGGTTCCCTTCTTTCCTACTTCAATGGAGATATTGAGGAAGTGCTGGTCTTCAACCGGACATTGGCGGCCGGTGAAAGGGGAGCCGTGCGAAGTTATCTGAACAACAAATATGTCTTGGTGAGCGTGTTGCCTACGGCGCCAGAATATTTAACCGCCACGGCCGCATCCCCCACACAGATCAATCTTGCATGGGTGAACACGTCCCTTGTCTTGTCGGGTGTCCAGATTGAGCGCAAAACTGATGTGACAGGAGTCTATTCAGTGGTTGCCGAAATCGGAGCTGGTGTGACAAATTATTCGAACAATGGCCTGGTTTCCGGTCATGTGTATTATTATCGCATTCGCGCCTCGAACCTTGCCGGCAATTCGCCCTATTCCAGCGAAGCCGGCGCCTCCGTTGACACGTTGCCAACAGTCAGCTTGACCAACCCAACGAATGGCGCGTTATTCATCAGTCCGGCGGCGATTCAACTGAATGCGATGGCTACCAACGGCGACGCCGCCATTGTCAGCATGGAGTTTTTCTCCAATGGAACAAATAGTTTGGGGTTGGTTGCCAATGCGCCTTACAGCCTGACTTGGAGCAATGTTCTGGGCGGGGTGTATTCGTTGACGGCCCAAGCGACCGACATTCTGGGTGCAGTCAGCAATTCAACCCCGGTAAGTATTACAGTCAGCAATGTGCCTCCTGCGGTAAGGATGACCGCGCCAACCAACAACGCGGCATTTATTACGCCGGCCACCATCACTTTAACCGCCGCAGCCAGTGACACAAACGGCACGGTGTCCGAGGTGGATTTCTTCTATGGCTCAACCACCATCATCGGCACGGTTGCGAATGGCACCAATGGCATCTATGCATTTAGCTGGACGAATGTCGCTCCCGGTAATTACCAATTGATAGCGGTTGCCGTGGATAACGAAGGCGGAACAGCAACTTCCAGCGTGGTCAATATCACCGTGAGCAATACCCCGCCCACCATCAATATCGTCACTCCGACTAACAATGCCATCTTCCAGGCGCCTGCCGCCATTCCATTGACGGTCAACGCAAATGATGCAAACGGCACGGTGGTCAAGGTGGATTACTATTATGGCGCCACGAGCCTGATTGGAGAATCAACCGCCAGCCCGTTCGGACTTGTCTGGAGCAATGTTGCCGCCGGCACCAACTCCATTACCGCCAAGGCTACAGATAATGATGGCGCCTCGACGACTTCCATCGCTGTGAAAGTCATAGTCAACGCCCAACCCACCATCAGCATCACAAATCCTGTCAACAATGCCACCTTCAGTGCCGGCGCCAACATCACCAATCAGGCGACGGCTCACGATGCGGATGACACCATCAGCGGGGTGGATTTCTATTATGACAACACTAATCATCTTATCGGCTCGAAGACCAGTGCGCCCTACAGCATCGTTTTGACCAACGCGCCATTCGGGACATACACCCTGGTTGCCGTCGTCAGGGATAATCGGGGCGGGGTTGGCATTTCAAGTCCGGTTACCATCAGCGTGAGCACCAACCTGAACGACATGGCCGACTCGTATGTTCGCGGCGGGAGTTTTTCCAATTCGAATTATGGGTCAGCCACATCGCTTCTGGTTCAAACCAATGCCACAGCCGCCAACAGATCTGATGCCTATTTCAAATTTGATACCACAGGAATCACCAACGTGACCGGCGCAAAACTGAACATTTATGCCGCAGTGTCGCAAAATAACGTTCACGTGGGGGTCTCTGTTTGCGGCACTGGCACAAACTGGACTGAAACCGGCATTACCTGGAGCAATCGTCCGGCTTTGGGAACGATTATCGGAACTACAAACATTTTTGGACAATCATCCACTCGGTATGTTGTGGATGTGAGGAGTTATGTGCTGGCTCAAAAGGCCCTTGGAAACAATTCCATCAGCATGGCCTTGCATGCAACTAATGCAACGAGCGCGAATGTCACCATAAACCCCAAAGAGGCTGCTTCGAATCGCCCGTATTTGCAAATCAACACCTCCAATCGACCGTAGCGGACCCTATTTTCCCACTCCATTCTGTCCTTGCCCTGCTTTGATGGCGGTTAGTTTGCTGTCAAAACGTCAAGTAATCTGCACTTTCGCAGGTCCAGCCGAAAAGGCTTTCAGTTCCGCGCCAGCCAGCATTTCATCATTCATCCTTTGCCTTCATAAATTCCCAATGTCGCTGGCGGTGATCCGTGTCCGTCCGCGTTTAAAATCTCCCGTCGAAAATTTCATTCGCAACTTTTGCGCTTTGGCTTAATTTCGCGGCGTGTCGCAACCGAAAAACAACGCCGTCATCGCCGGCAGCCTGCTGTTTACCATTTTTCTCTGGGGTGGCAACAACGCCGGGACGAAATGGCTGGTGATGTCGTGGCCGCCGGTATTCACCGGCAGCATCCGCTTTCTCCTTGCCGGAATCCTGTTGTTGACCGTGCTGCGCTTCACGACGTTTCTTGGCGTATTCCAGCCGTTAACACCGGAATTGCGCCGGCAGCTCTGGCTGCGCGGCGGTTTGTCGCTGGCCGTTTATATTGTCGCCTTCAACTGGGCGTTGCGGCTCACGACGGCGTCGCACGTGGCACTTTACCTCGGGGCCTCGCCGGTCTGGGCGCTGCTGTGGGAGGAGAAACCGCGCCGGACGCTGGCGAGCGCGCGGCGTTACGGCGCGGCCCTGCTGGCGCTGTCCGGCGTGGTGGTCTTGTTTTGGCCGGCATTGCAGACGTTGAAGTTGAGCCTGCTCGGTGAAGTCCTCGGGTTGGCGTCGAGTGTTTTATGGGCGACGTTCAGCCGGCAGGTGCGCGGTTTGAGCATGCATCTCGCGGGAACCGAGGTCGCCGCGCACACGATGTGGATGGCCGGCGTCTGGCTGCTGCCGTTGGGATTGATTGAAGTGGCATTGCACGGTTTTGCGGTCGACGGCAAGCAAGCCGGCGTGCTGGCGTTTTGCGTCGTCCTTGGCGGCGTGGTGCCGTATGCGCTCTGGAACAGCGCGTTGCGCCATTGGCGCACCAGTCAGGTGATGCTGTTCAACAACCTCATTCCGTTGAGCACCGGGGTGTGGGTGTATTATTTTCTCGGCGAACCGTTGACGCACACGTTCTGGGCGGCAATGGTCTTGATCGTCAGCGGAGTGATTCTCGGACAGGTGGATTGGACAAAGATATTTGGCATGCCGGAAAGTTTTTGAATTTGAATCTTATGGACATAAAAAATCTGAGCGAGGTCGAGTCGTTCATCACCAAGGACGGCTCGGAAATCCGCGAGTTGCTCGCGCACCGCAATTCCGCCATCCGCAATCAAAGCCTGGCCGAGGCGCGGCTGTCGGCGGGCGCGAGCACGCAGGAACATTTTCATCCGAAGGCCGAGGAGATTTATTACATCACTCACGGCACCGGGCGGATGCGCATCGAGGGCGAGACGCGCGACGTAAAAACCGGCGACGCCATCGCCATACCGCCGGGATGCAAACACAAGCTCTGGAACACCGGCAACGAGACGCTGCGATTGCTCTGCTGCTGCGCGCCGGCCTATTAAAATGACGACACCATCATCAACGAATCGTGAATTGACCTTCGCATTGCCAGACGCTTAACTATGCCCATGAAATTGTCCGTGTTCTTATCCCTGTTGATTGCCGGTATTCTAGTTTCTGGGTGTGCTTCCAAAAGTCGGAAGCCCGTTGCGCCCGCTTCGGGCGACACGCAAACGATTGTCACGCCGGACGCGTCGCTTGCCGCCAGGGTGGTTTCCTACAATGAAGTTGGACGCTTCGTCGTGTTGAACTTTCCCGTAGGCCAGTTGCCGAAGGCGGACCGGACGTTTTTTCTTTATCGCAACGGGTTGAAAGTTGGAGAAGTCAAAATTGACACATGGCAGCTCGACAATCTTACCGTGGCCTATATTGTCACCGGCGACGCGCAAGTTGGAGATGAAGTGCGTAACGAGTGATCAATCCTCGCGTGCGGGTGTTTTGCCAATGGCTTTCACCGTCTTCGGCAGCGCATTCTTCTGGTAGGGCGAGTGGAGGTTGAAATAAATCCCGCACATCGGGCGCGGCTCATCACCCTGGCTCAAAATCACCGTGACCCTTTTGTCCAGCGCGATGCCGTGACGGAATCCCTCGCCGCGGTTCTCGTAGGCCTTGATCGCCTTTTGCATCAGCGAATTCAGCGACGCCTCAAAATCCTCCGGCGTCTTGTCCAGGCAGACGACGTATTTATCGTAGGCCTTCACCGCCGCCGCGATTTCACGTTTGAACAAATCAATCGTCACGGCTTCAAGTTAAATCAGTTTGCGGAGAATGCAGCAAGATTTAATCAGTCGGGAGCGGGGCAGGGGATTCAATCATCAAACCCCGGTTCCTTCGTTGCCGGATTATTTAATTTCCGCCTTGGTCCGAACAACGCCGTCCCGATCCGCACCAGCGTCGCGCCTTCCTCAATCGCTACCTCGAAATCGCCGCTCATCCCCATGCTCAAATGCGGCAGCGGTGCGCCAAGGGTTCCCTCGCATTGCAATTTCAATTCCCGCAACCGGCGAAAGTGTGGGCGCGCCTTTTCCATTTCCGGCGCCCACGGCGGCACGGTCATCAGTCCCTGAATTTCGATTCGCGGCAACTTGTTCAATTCTTTCAATTCCGCCAGAAGCTTTTCCGGCGCGTAACCGGACTTGCTCGCCTCGCCCGCGACGTTGACTTCCAGCAAGACCGGCATTTTCTTTGCCGCCTGCTCGCAGCGTTTGTTGATTTCCTGCGCGAGCGACAGGCTGTCCACGCTTTGGATCATCCCGAACAACTCCACCGCATCGCGGACCTTGTTCGATTGCAGATGACCGATGAACTGCCAGCGGCATTTACCCGGACACAGGGGAATCTTCGCCTTCGCCTCCTGGATTTTGTTTTCTCCAAAGAGCAACTGTCCGCAATCTGCCGCCGCGCGAATCGTCTCCGGTGGATGCGTCTTGGATACCGCCAGCAGCGTGACTGAATCCGGCGCGCGCCCGGCGCGTTCGCACGCGGCGCGAATCCGTTGCTGAATGGAATTCAAATTGTCCGCAAAAAGGCTCACGGACAGATTTTAACCACGGATGGACACGGATGAACACTGATAAAAATGCGTCCGCGAATATCGCAGGCAAAAAATCCGTGTTTATCTGTGTTCATCCGTGGTTAAATTTCCGGCATGAATTATTGGATCGTCAAATCCGAACCTGAAACCTATTCGTGGTCGCAATTGGTAAAGGACGGCGTCACGGCGTGGACGGGCGTGCGCAATTTTGCGGCGCGGAACAATCTGCGCGCGATGAAATCCGGAGACCGCGTCTTCTTTTATCACAGCGGCGAGACGAAGGAGGTTGTTGGCCTCGCGCGCATTGCCGGGGAGTTTTATTCCGACCCGACGGCGGACGAAGGTGATTGGTCGTGTGTTGACCTTGCGCCGGAGCAAGCACTGCCCAAACCCGTCACGCTGGCGCAGATCAAGTCCGACAAAATTCTCAAGGAGATGGTTCTGGCTAGACAATCGAGATTGTCCGTGTCGCCGGTGACGGAAACCCAGTTCAAGCAGTTGCTCAAACTGGCGGAGAAGTAATATTCATTTGGAAAATTTGTTTGCCTCACGTTCGATTTGTGTTAAATGGGGCGCGTTCCCGTTCAACCAACAACCCATAAATCACATGAGCGAACCAACTGTGACTCAAATCAAGGACACCACCGCCAATCCCGCGCCGCTGGGCCTGCTCGGCTTCGGCATGACGACCGTGCTGCTCAACCTGCACAACGCCGGTTTTTACGAGCTTAACGCCATGATTCTGGCGATGGGCCTCTGCTACGGCGGCACCGCGCAGGTCATCGCCGGCATCATGGAATGGAAGAAGGGCAACACCTTTGCCACCACGGCCTTCATTTCCTACGGCTTCTTCTGGCTGTCGCTGGTGGCCTTGCTGCTGCTGCCGAAAATCTTTCACGGCACCGTCTTTCCCGACGTGGCCCCGGCAAACGATGCGGCGATGGCAGCTTATTTGGCGACATGGGGTTTGTTCACCGGCGTCATGTTCATCGGCACGTTCCGGCTGAACCGGGCGTTGCAGGTTGTTTTCGGCACGCTGACGGTCTTGTTCTTCCTGCTGGCGTATGCGCACTATGCGAAGCCCGGCGAGGGGTTTGAACATTTTGCCGGCTGGGAGGGGCTGGTCTGCGGCTTCTCGGCTATTTACACTGGGCTGGCTCAGGTGCTGAACGAACTTAACGGTAAAATCGTCCTGCCGCTCGGCCCGGTGAAGAAATAACCGTAAATCGTTCAACGCAGAATTGACGCCACCGCTTGGCGTCTTCATTCTTTCCGCATGAAATTCATCAAGACAATCTTCACGCTCGTCGCCGCTGTTTTGTTGCTGCAATTTTCCGCCATCGCGCAGACCAATGCGCCGGGCACCAATGCCATCGCCGTTGTGGCGGTGGTTCACACCAACTTCGCCATCATTCCCGTGCCGCGAACCGGTGGTGCCACCAACCGGCAATCGCTCGTGCTCCAGCGCGCCAGGGAAAATCCCGGCGATTATGACATTGAATTCATCGGCGACTCCATCACGCAGGGCTGGGAAGGCGCAGGAAGCAATGTGTGGCACGAATTTTACGGCAACCGCAAGTGCATCAACATGGGCGTTGGCGGCGACCAGACCCAGCACGTCCTCTGGCGTTTCGAGCAGGGACAGCTTGACGGCATCAAGGCCAAGGTAGCCGTCGTCATGATTGGAACCAACAATTCCAACAAGAACAGGGATGGCACGGAAGCCTACACCGAGGCCGACATCCTCGAAGGCGTTCAAGCCATCATCCAGCAAATCCGCACGCGCCAGCGGGACACAAAAATCATCCTGCTCGGCATTTTCCCGCGCGGCCAGACGTTCAGCACGCAGCGTGGAAAAATTCTCCAGGTCAACGAGGCGCTCGCCCGGCTCGATGACGCGAAAAGCATCTTCTACATTGATTTCGGCCCGCAGTTGATTGAAAACGACGGCTCGATTTCCAAATCCATGATGCGCGATTATCTTCACCCGGGAGAAGCCGGCTACAGAATCTGGGCCAACGCCATCGAGCCGAAGTTGAAGGAGCTGCTCGGCGAGAAATAATTCCCCGGTGGGACGAACATTCCCGCGAGCCAATCTAGAATATTTCCTTAACCGCCTCGCGCAGCGCGGAAATCATTTTTTGCAACTGCGCCTGTGTGGTGCAATAAGGCGGCATCAACACGATGACATTGCCGACAGGGCGGGTGAGCACGCCGCGCCGGACCATCGCCTCGCAAACGCGGATTCCGGCGCGCTCGCGCAGGGCAAATGGCTCGCGCGTGCGCCAATCCCGGACCAGTTCGATGCCCGCAATCAAGCCCACTTGACGGACGTCGCCGACACTCGGCAATTGCCAGAGTGATTTCAATTCGTCGCACAGATTGTCTTCGAGATTTCGCCTCGCGCGAATCGATTTTTCATTTTGCAAAATATCCAGGCTCGCGAGCGCCGCCGCTGCGCCAAGTTGATTGCCGGTGTAACTGTGCCCGTGAAAGAAAGTTTTGAATTCGTGATATTCGCCGAGGAAGGCGTCGAAGACTTTTTGCGTGGTAAGCGTCGCCGCCATCGGCAGATAACCACCCGTCATTCCCTTGGCCAGACACAGAAAATCCGGCTGGACGCCTTCATGTTCGCAAGCGAACAAATTATGACCGTGGGAGCCGGCGTGAGAAGGCTTTGATTTTTTTTCTTTTGAACGGGGACTCCTTACATCGTCTCCTGCAAAACCAGTTCTCCCAAATCCTGTCATCACTTCGTCTGCGACGAGCAATGCGCCGTGGCCGCGCGCGATTTCGGCAACCCGTCGCAGCCAGCCGGCCGGCTGCGGGATCATTCCCGCCGCGCCTTGCATTGCCGGCTCGAAGACGAAGCCAGCGTAGGAATTCCCTCTTTTCTTTCGCGCGGAGAATTTCTTTTCAACCAGGCCAACACATTCCCAATTGCATTTGCGGTATTCCCGCGCGTCGGCGCGCTCCGGCTTGGCGCGATTGAAGGGACAACGATAGCAATACGGCGACATGACCTTGTCGGTTTTGAAGAGCAGGCCGGCATAAGCCTTGTGAAAACAATCAATGTGGCCGAGCGCGACCGCGCCAACGGTGTCGCCATGATACGCGCCTTCGAGGGAAAGAAATTTAGGTTGAGCGGCCCGTGAGGATGCCCGCCCCGCCGTCTTGCCGCGGGTGCGCCGGGTGAACTCGTAAACGAGTTTGAGCGCGACTTCCAATGCCGTCGAGCCGTCGTCGGAAAAGAAGACTTTTTTCAATTGCGGACTGCGGATCGCGGATCGCGGGTTGGCGGCTTCGATCAGCTTTTTGGCCAGCAAACTTGCCGGTTCATTGGCCAGGCCAAGCGCGGACGAGTGCGCGATTTTCTTGAGCTGCCTTTGAATGGCTGAATTGATTTTGGGATGGTTGTGGCCGTGCAGATTCGTCCAGATCGAGGAATTGGCGTCGAGATATTCACGGCCATGAACGTCGCGGAGCACAGCACCTTTTCCGCCGGTAATGACAATAGGCTCGCGTTCCAGCCAGTCACGCATCTGTGTGAACGGGTGCCAGACAAATTGACGATCAAATTTTGCGAGCGGATTCATTCAAGCAGGAGAGTTCAAGGCGTCGGCGAGTTGTGTAACGTCTTCGGACGAATGGGCCGCCGTCAGCGTGACGCGCAGCCGCGCCTTTCCGCGCGCGACCGTCGGATAACGGATGGCGGGGACGAAAATGTTCCGTTCGCGCAGCTTGGTCGCGGCATCAACGGTCTTGGTCTCATCGCCGATGATGATTGGGATGATGGCACTTTCGAGTGCGGAGTGCGGAGTGCGGAGTGCGGAATATAATTCCGACACGCGGGCCGAAAGTTGTTTCCGCCGCGTTTCGCCTTTGGCGGATTGGACAAACTGAATACCGGCGGTGGCAGCAGCTGCTGCTGCTGGAACGGGTGCGGTCGAGAAAATAAAACTCCGGGCGCGGTTCACCAGATAATCGATCAACACGCGCGAGCCGCAAATGTAGCCGCCGCTCGCGCCAAGCGCCTTGCCGAGCGTGCCCATCTGGATCTCGATTTGATCGCTGACGCCAAATTCCTCCGTGAGGCCGCGGCGATTTTTTCCGTAAAGACCTGTTGCGTGTGCCTCGTCCACCATCAGCCAAGCACCGTATTTCTCCTTGAGTTGCGCAATCTCTTTCAGCGGCGCGGCATCGCCATCCATCGAAAAAATGGATTCGGTGACAACCAAAATGTGACGAGTGACGAGTGACGAGTGGCGGGATTCGTCCGATGCCCATTTCAATTTGTCTTCGAGGTCATTCAGATCGTTATGTGAAAAAATGCGGAGTTTCGCGCCGGACAATCTCGCAGCGTCCACAATGCTGGCATGGACGAGTTTGTCCAAAACAATGATGTCGTCTTTGCCGAGGAGCGCGCAAATGGTTCCGATGGCCGTTGCGTAGCCTGTGGAAAAGGTCAGTGCGGCTTCGGTGCGCTTGAAATCGGCCAGCGCTTCCTCCAATTGATGAAAGGGTGCCAGCGAACCGCAAATCAACCGCGATGCCCCGGCACCGGCGCCAAATCTTTCAATGGCCTTGATTGCGGCTTCCTTCAAAATCGGGTCATTGGCGAGGCCAAGATAATCGTTGGACGAAAAATTAAGGAGGATTTTGCCGCCGATTTTTATCCGCGGCCCCTGCGCGGAATCCACGCGGCGCAATTCGCGGAACAGTTTTTGTTCGCGAACGGCGTCGAGGCGATGCTTTAACTCCGGGTTGAAATTATTCACGGCGCGATTGCCCATTGTCCGTCAACCATGCTGGCGGAAACGGTTGACGCATGATGCACCACGGCGTCGAAAATGTCCGCTTTTTTTCCAGCGAACGGAATGGCAATCAAATCGGCGAAGGCGTTTTTGGAAAGCTCGCCAATCTGACCGGCCATGCCGAGGGCTTTCGCGCCGTTGACAGTCGCCATGCGGACAATTTCAACCGGCGAAACAGTTTTATCGGCAGCGGCAAGCTGGCGCATCTCTTCAAACAGGTTCAGTTCGAGCTTTTCCTTTCCTGCTTTGCGGATGGTCGAAAGGCTGTCGGTCGCAAGGCAAAGGTTGATGCCGGCATCGGCGAGTGACCGGCGCGGAAATGGCGGATGTCGAAAATAATCGTGGCTGCGCGGACAATGGACGACGTGGGCATGATGCTTGCCCAAGAGTTCAGCGTCGCCGGGCGCCAGCAGATTGACGTGAACGGCCAGCAGATTTTCACCGAGCATGTTGTTGCGGGCGAGATGCGCGACGGGCGAGCCGAGGCCGCAGTCGGAGTTGTTGCGTTCATTGCGCCGTAGCCAGTCGAACATTTTGCCACTCCCGTCCATGAACATTTCAAATTCCTGCTCCGATTCCGCGACGTGCGTGGTGATCCGCCAGTTTCTTTCGCGCGCAATCCCGGCGCTTAACCGGAGCAACTCCGGCAGGGTGGAGTAAGGCGCGTGCGGCGAAAGCGAGGTGGAACATCTGGGATGCGAAAGCGAATCCACTTTTTCAAGGGCTTCGCGGAGGATTTCCTTCGGGTTCCGGCGCGCGCGGATGCCGGTCATTTCAAGAAAGGAAAAAACGCGCAGCGGCGTGGCATTCCAGACTTCCGGGAGCAAATCGGGGACGGCCTCGATGTCGGCGACGGTGGTGGTGCCGGTGCGCAGCAGCATTTGCGCGCCGTTGAGCCACGAGCGGGCGTATTCGGAATAATCCCGCGCGGCCTTGGCGGCGGTGATGAGCGGTATCCAGTCGGTGAAGGTTTTTGGCGGCGGCAGCTGGCCGGCCATATCGGTGTAATCGAGATGGCAGTGGGCGTTGACGAGGCCCGGCAGCATAATGACCTCGCCGAGGTCGAGGATTTCCCCGGCGGCGCGCGCCTGCAAATCCGGCCACGAGCCGACGGCGCGGACACGGTTTTCGGAAATGACAATGGCGCCGTTTTCGATGGGCGGCCGGGAGACCGGCAGAATCGTTCGGGCGCGTAGAATCATTGGATGGCGGCTGGCGGCAAGGGGCATGCAACAGAAAAGTTCCGGAACGGAATCATGTTTCCGGACACTCGCGCTTGCCGGGCTAGATGGCCTCGTCCTGGCGGCGCTGTTTGGTGCGGGCGGCGACCTTGTGTTTCTTCGCCTTGTGTTTGCTGTGCCGTTTGTGGATCTGCTGCTCGATTTTCTTCGTGACGCGATCAATCGCCGCATACAAATCGCTTTCCACATCCTCGGCAAAAAGATCCGGCCCCCGCACGTTCAATCGGATTGAGCAGCCGAACTGTTTTTTTGCCACGCGGGTGTGGTCGTGTTCGAGTGTCACGCGGGCGTCCACGGCGCGGCGGTCAAAATGGTCGAGTTTCACCAGGCGGCCAAGGATGTGATCCTCGATGGCCTTGGTCAGCGTCACATTATGCGTCGAAAGTATCAACTTCATGCTCCCAAGATGCAACCAGTTGGCGGCAAAAGCCAGTTTTTACTTGGCTTTGCCCGGGTGTAGCGAATGTCGTGCCAATTTCCTTGTATCTGGGCCGGGCTGTATTATAATGAAACGTAGATGGCGCAAGGCTTACAACTATCGCAGCGGCTGACGCAATCGTTGGTGCTGTCGCCGCAATTGCAGCACTCGCTGGCATTGCTCCAGGCACCGACGCTCGAACTCAAGGCGCTGGTCGAGCACGAGCTTGAGCAAAATCCCGTGCTTGAGGAAATCGCCGAGCCGGAAACCGAATTGGCCGACAAGCCGGTGCCGGAAGATGATGACGCGCCCGCCGAGCCGCCGTTTGAAGCCGCTTCGGAGCAGGGCGTCGAGGCGCCAGTGGATGATTTTCAAACGGAGTTCGACCGGCTGGTGCAATTGGACCAGGAATGGCGCGACCATTTTTCACAAACAAGCGCCCCCGTCCGCCGGTCACCCGAGGAGGAGGAAAAGCGGCAGTTCATGTTTGACTCGCTCACGGTCGGAACGTCGCTGGCGGAGGTGTTGATGGGGCAGGTCCGCGAAGCGGAGTTGACGGACGAACAGCGCGGAATTGCCGAGCTCATTGTCGGCAACATTGACGATTTTGGCTATCTCAAGGCCACCGTTGCGGAACTGTCCGCCTCCACCAGCCTGCCTGAGCAAAAAATTTCCGAAGTCCTGAAAATCATCCAGTCATTCGAACCGCCGGGCGTCGGCGCGGGCGATTTGCGCGAATGCCTGCTGCTCCAGCTTGAGCGCGCTGACCGGCGGGAATCCCTCGAATACCGCATCATCCGCGATTTCATGGAGGAACTGGGCCGTCGACGCATTCCGGAAATCGCGCGCGGCACCGGCCATCCTGTTGAAGAAGTGCAGGACTCGCTCGCCCGCATCGCGCGCCTGGAACCGCGTCCGGGCCGGGCGTTCCTGCCGGACACCGACCACTATGTTTTGCCCGAGGTTTTTGTGCAAAAAAGCGGCGACGATTTCGTTGTGACCAGCAACGACGAACAGATTCCGCATTTGCGCATCAGCAACACTTACAAGGACCTCATGGCCGGGGGCGGGAACACGACCGAGGTGAAAAATTACATCCGCGAAAAAATCCGCGCCGGGAAATTCCTCATCAAAAGCCTGCACCAGCGGCAGCAGACCATTTTGAACATCGGCAGGGAAATTGTGAAACGCCAGGGCGAGTTCATGGACAAGGGCGTCTCGAATTTAAAGCCGATGACCATGGCGCAGGTCGCCCAGGTTGTGGGTGTTCACGAAACCACCGTCAGCAGGGCCGTTTCGGGCAAATACATGCAGACACCGCAGGGCGTGTTCGAGATGAAATTTTTCTTCACCGCCGGCCTGCACAGTGCGACCGGCTCCGACGTCTCCAACGCCAGCGTGAAGGACATGATTGCCGAAATTTTCAAGAACGAGAACCCGGCCAAGCCGCTGGCGGATCAGGAAGTTGTGACAATGCTCGCTGCCAAGGGCATCACCATCGCGCGCCGCACCGTCGCCAAATACCGCGACGAACTCCACATCCTGCCGTCGAATCTGCGGAAGGTTTATTGAAAGTCTTGCAGCCTATCCTCGTATTGGGCGGCGAAATCGTCATAACTCAAATCAGCCACAAAACTGGCCTAGCTTGATCAAGCCTGCAAATAACAGGAAAACGATGGGAGGTGCAAGAACGCCTGACAACCAGTCTGGAGTGCCTGCATACCGTTGCAAATAAAAGAAGCAGATAACACAACAAACCAAGAATGCGACGACAAGCGATGGACTCCTGTAAATCGGCCAGCCAGTCGGATAAGCCTTTCCGCAGTGCGGGCAAATTTTGGCTCTTGCATCCAACTCTTTGTGGCAATAAAGGCACTCTTGCATACGCCGCCTAACGTCCAGAGTTCAGGCACGCGGGGGCATGACGGACGCCAGATAACTGACGACAGACATCTGGTCTCTGCCTTCCGTGCCCTGCCTGCAGCGATTTGTTAGACTGCTTCATGTGTAACAGAACTCAAATATTCAGTGGCCCACTTGTGATACAAACATCCCGGCTTCAGGACGCGGTCAACTGCCGCGAGGCTCTGTGCTGGTGTAGCAAATTGGTCAAACCATGCCAAGGACTGCTCAATCTCGCCAAGTGTGCGCCGCACGAATCGGGTGATGAAGAATGAATATTTCGGCAGTTTGATGAATGCGTCGTCCCGACCAATAAATCTTGCGCCGTTCCTTTGAGCAAAGATAAGGCGAGGCTCGTTGCTTTCAGGCGGCTGGTATGGAAGATAGGTAATGAGGTGCGGGTCGAAAACCCAACATGGAGCTTGCTTGACACTAAGGTAGATACCGTCCGTAATCCAATGACGATCTCTTTCCCACTCTCGCTTCTCCTTCCGGCGAAAGCCCCGCTGCACGAGCTTGTGGTTCAGTTGGTCAGTGAGCGCGGATAGCGCATTCTGTTGATTTTCCCAATTGAAGGCTAGAAATGACATGGCGCGGTCATAGCAGTCTAACGTCCAGAGCTCAGGCACGCGGGACCAAATGACGTGAACCGCGAATCCGCCTGCGCCTCGGCTTCAAAACCCCAAATGAAGCCTACTACTAAACAACCCTCTTTTGTCGCACTACAAATGTGAAACTAAACTTTCCCGGCAACTGCATAAGAACTGTCTCTATTTTGGCATGGTTCTTTTCAACAAAGCTTCGGCGAACCTCCGTGCATCCCATCTTCAAGTAGAACGGAAGCGCAGTAAGGGTCGCATCGAATGGGGCTGGAATAGCGCCACTGGCGCGAATTAACGCCAATGCGTGCTCGAATAAGGCTCTACCAACGCCTCTTCTCGTATGATCTGGATCAACAAACAGCGCTACGCCCGAGATCGGAACGACGTGACTAAAACCACAAATGACACCACTCTCTTCAAAGACATACATCTCCTTCTTCGCGATTCCCTTGTATCCGGCAGGCGACCGGCCCCAGAGCCAGCGTCCGATCACCTCTTTAGGATAGTCACGCGCACATAACCCGCGCACGGAGCGGGTGTGAAGGTTGTGAATCGCTAGAGCGTCGTCTGGTAATGCGATGCGTATCATATTAAGGCTAACGTCCAGATATAGGTTATCCGAAGTTATTCATGAACTGCGAGCGGGCCTAAAAGGTCAGTCCTTGGCACTGAAGTTTTGAATTTCATTTCTTCAGCAACTCCGCCTTGGTCGCCGCCTGCAACTTGTCCAGTTCGTCGCGAAATTCCTCCTTCGTCTTTTTGGTCATCCGGTCAATGAACAGGATGCCGTTCAAATGGTCCATCTCATGTTGAATCGCCCGCGACAGCAGGCCGCCCGCGCGAAATTCGACCGGCTTCATTTTTTCGTTCAGCGCCTTCACCTCCACGGATTCGGGCCGGGAGATTTCCGCGAATATTTCCGGGAAGCTCAAGCAGCCTTCACCGACGGTTAC
>Ga0265338_10004515_pt1 | contig 18768 bp, 32 predicted proteins | sample 42126metaG_FD_193579 | JGI IMG/M metagenome (GOLD analysis project Ga0265338, IMG submission 193579) | Rhizosphere microbial communities from Carex aquatilis grown in University of Washington, Seatle, WA, United States - 4-21-26 metaG | ecosystem: Host-associated > Plants > Roots > Rhizosphere... | reverse complement strand
ACGTAAAATAAAAAAGTCTCCGATCGCCTTTACACCCATTCCTGTTTTTTGTCAAGGGGCAAAACAGAGAAAATTTTAACCGTACCGGGATTCTTGGCAGGATACCGGTACGGTTAGGGAGCGTCGTAGATGGCAGCGACGCGCTGTAGCTTGGGGCTACTCTTGCAGTGTAGCGGATGGGGCGGTAGATGTCAAGCGGTTTCGCCGGACACCAACGCGTTGCCGCACACCCGCGCGTTGCCGGACACCCTCGCGTTGCCGGACACCCTCGCGTTGCCGGACACCCGCGCGTGGCCGTACACCCACGCGTTGCCGCACACCCACGCGTTGCCGAACACGCACGCGTTGCCGCACACCCTCGCGTCGCCGTACACCCTCGCGACGCCGCACACCCACGCGTCGCCGGACACCCGCGCGTTGCCGGACACCCACGCGTCGCCGTACACCCGCGCGTTGCCGAACACCCTCGCGTCGCCGTACACCCACGCGTTGCCGGACACCCTCGCGTTGCCGCACACCCTCGCGTTGCCGCACACCCTCGTGTTGCCGTACACCCGCGCGTGGCCGAACACCCGCGCGTGGCCGCACACCCACGCGTTGCCGAACACCCTCGCGTTGCCGAACACCCTCGCGTCTACATCTAAGTAAGCTGTCGAATCAACGGTGCAAGATTTATGTTTCAATCCTCCGCCATTTTCATGTTTCGTCCAATCGTTCTCGATTGAATCTGGTACAAGTGCTAGTGTTTCTTCTATTGTCATTTCGATAGTCCTTTCACACGCACAAGTTAACGAACCAATCGATCATAGCGACCACGACAGAGCGCAATCGCGAGTAGTTAAGGCAGTCACGCGCAACGATGTAGGCGTAGATCATTACTCCCATCCATACGGAGTTTTGACAAGCCCAAGTGAGCGCATGGCATCATAGCGTTCCCGGTTCGCGATACGCGATTGCAGTTTGCGGACTTCATCTCTCGCTGTAGAGCGAGCTATAAAATCTGTTTCATTTTCAGCGCGACACTTCGCGTTTACTAACATTTGCTGCAATGTTCCGATGCTAATTTTGCTTGCCATGTGTTATGTCCTTTCCAACAAAGATAGTGTCTCATGTTTAGTATTCCCTGTCAAGCATTATTTAGAATCTCCCTGTGGAAATCCCCGTGTAAAAGTGGAAACAAATCCCTTGACATTTCCCCTCAACTATGCTACAGGTCTGCCCCGGCAGACCCTATACCACCTATAGTGTACTCGCGAGGGACACCCCCACATCTTGTGGCTTGACATGGTAGGCTGACCGGTCTATGATCGCACCTAGCAGCACTTAACTCGTTTCCATTCTGCAACATACGGGTGATTTGGGGTACTCTGATTCTTGGCATCTAAGACGGCATTACAGAGGTTACGGGAGAGCGAGCGGGAACTGGAATCCCAACTCGCCAAACTTCGCAGACAAATAAGTACAGCGGAACGAGGCGAGAATAAGCGCATCAAAGATGCGAACAGGTACATAGCACGTACGTTGCGAACGATAGAGCGTACTAGCAGAGCGCAGGAAAGGCTACAAGAAAAAGAGCTATCGAAGCTGGAGCGTTTCTTAGGTGAGACGTTCGAGACAGTAGGAGAGGCGAGAGAGGCACTTAGTAAGCAGACACGAAAGGCGACGAAGCGGGAAAAGTTATCGGAAGCGTTAAGGCTCAGGCAACGGCCTAGCAAGGCAGCGCAGAGAGAGGCAACGAAGTTAGAGCGCGAAGTTAAGGGCCAGAAGTTAGACCCTAACAGGCTCAAGTATTCCATCCGTCAACTGAGCGAGATTGAGCATCAGCAAGTAATTGATTTTCTCAGCGACAAGAAAACGTTTCAAAGTGTCGGACTCGATTACTTACAAACGGATGAGCGTATCACTGTATCGGTTCCGTATGAGTACATGGGAACAGATGGAAGACATCATACAGGATACGGAGTTGGACGCAAGATATTCCGTACATGGGATGAGTTACAAGCGTACATCAGAGTACAGTATTTCAGTGAGTCGCCTAACGAAGAGGATTGGTTAGGACAGATTGAGATAATCAAATTTCCAAGCGAGTACGAATATCGTGTAGAGAGAGGACGGCAAACAGATACAAAGAACACGCGACGCAAGGCAGTTAAGAAAATGTTTACGGAACGTGTTAAGAAAGCAGCACTGAAAGCGAAGGCAAGCGAGAAACGGAAAGTCGCAAAGCTGAAGGAACAGAACAAGGAACTAAAACGCCAACTGAAAGGACGAAAACAATGATTTATGTATCAGGACCAATGACCGGATATGAACAGTTTAACTATCCGGCATTTGAAAGAGTTACAAAAGAATTACGCGAACTAGGATTGGCTGTTATCAGTCCGCACGAAATAAACCCCAACGATGGGAGCGTCTCATACGAGGATTGTTTAAGGCGCGATTTGCTGTCTTTGCTTTTATGCGATTCGATGTATATGATGCTTGGTTGGAACGCATCAAAAGGCGCGACGCTAGAAAAACACATCGCCGATTGTTTGGGTTTCAAAATCGAATTTGAAAGGACGAAATGATAGGTAAGAAACAAATGGAAAGAGAGTTACGTTGCTTGCGTTTGGCAATGATGCAATATGGACTGCTCATTGACCTAATAGAGAAGAGAGCTAAACAATTAATCAAGAAAGAAATTGAAGATGAAAAACTAGAACGTCAACTGAAAGGACGGAAATAACGTGAGTCACATACGCTTAGAAGACGCTATGCTGTGCGTGAACTGTAACACAGTTCATAACCACGGTCTGTGTCCGATATGCACAAGCGCCCACAGCGTATCATTGGCAAAGATACTCAACAGGGAACCGAAAAGGGAGGTTAAAAATGACATGCAAGGTAAACGGTAGCGGTATCGTTTGCATGAAAACACGACCTAAGAACAAGGGTCAAGAACAGGATTGCATACACTGTGACGGCGCAGGAATTGTCAACAATCGTTTATGCAAAACGTGCAACGGCCACGGCGTCGTATTTTGCATGAACGATCACAACGGTTTCCGCGTCATGGAATACGCGCCAACAAAGGAACAGTTAGCGGCGATGGAGACGTTAGGCGGCGTCGCATGAGCGACGAAACAAGATGTGTTCTTTGTTTATGTGTTCTTTGTTTTGTAACAGGTTACGCAATCGGGCAAATCTCTGTTTTGGTTTATCTGTACGCGAAAGGACGGCGCAATGAAAGTACGCGAAGTAACGGCAATTCTCGAAAAATGTGATCCTGAAATGGACGTAGCAGTTGAGCAGATATTCCGCGAGAATCGGAGCATCGTTTTGCGGAGTGTTGAGATAGTCAACAATTGCGTTGTGTTCAAGGATCACACAGTACGCACATCGCCGCGAAGTGTATTCGTTGCGGTAGACGGCGCAGTGTTCGATGTTCCGCACGAATGGGAAGCGTTAACAAAATGAAACCGATTTACACGTTTGATATTGAAACTGATCCGTTCCAATATATGCGGATACCGCAACCATTCGCGTGCGGGTTCTTTGACGGTGAACGGTACACGTATAAATGGGGAGCGGATTGCATGGAACGGATGCGCGAATTTATAACAGATTTACCGCCGGGTATTATCTACGTTCACTTCGGCGGTAAGTTTGATTTTTACTACATGCTGGATTGGTTCGACGGCAGAATGTCGATTATCGGTAGCAAGATAATTAAGACGTATGGAATCGGCCACGAGTGGCGGGATTCGTATGCAATTTATCCCGAAGCATTGAAGACGTTCAAGAAAGACGAAATTGACATTACTAAATTCGAGGCAGATACACGCGAAAAATACAAGGACGAAATCGTTTCATATCTCAAGGGCGATTGCGTTTATTTGCACGAGTTAGTAACAAAGTTTTGGAATGAGTTTGGAGACAACTTAACCATCGGCGCAACTGCGATGAAAGAGATTAAGAAACGGCACAAATTCGAGACGCTTAGTGCGGAGGATGATTCGAAGATTAGGAGCCGGTATTACTACGGTGGCAGAGTACAATGTTTTGAGAAAGGTATCATCACACCTAACAATGGAGAAAGGCTGTGTTGTTATGACATCAATCAATCTTATCCAACTAGTATGCGTAATTATCTTCATCCTATTGGCTTTCCTAGTTTTGACATACAACCGATTAGGGATTCGACTTTCTTTGTTACAGCGCAGGGTTATTCTTACGGCTGCTTTCCTAAACGGGACAGTGATGGTGGTTTGTTCTTTCCCATCGGCGACGGTATTTTTAACGTTTCTATTCACGAATATAATGCGGCATTAGATACAGGACAGTTTGCGCCATATAAAATCCTTGAAACAGTCAACTTTGAAAAGGTTGGTAACTTCGCTGAATTTGTCGACCACTTCCACGGCCTACGGAATCAAGCGAAGCGTCACGGCGATGAGTTATTTTCCACGTTCTACAAACGTGTCTGCAATTCCGGGTACGGCAAGTTTGCACAGAGTCCAGACAATTACAAAGACTACCTTATAAAGCCGATTGGAGTTACGCCGTTAGGCTACGTTGAAGATGCTATCATCGGCAACATAGTAATTTGGTCAAAAGATTCCGAGGATGTGTCGCGCTACAATGTCGCTACAGGAGCGAGTATAACCGGGTGCTCCCGCTCATTCTTAATTCGCGCACTAGCGACGGCGCAACGGCCCATCTACTGCGACACTGATTCGATAATCTGCGAATCGCTCGGACCTGATACAGATTACGACGAGTACAAGCTAGGCGCGTGGAAAACGGAAAAGATGGGCGATAGGTTCGCGCTTGCGGGCCGCAAACTATACGCGCTATTCGACGGTGATAAGTGCGTTAAGATGGCCTGTAAAGGTGTACGACTAACTCCACACGAAATCGAGACAGTAGCGATGGGCGGTAAGGTAACATGGAAGAAAGACGCTCCCACGTTCAGCTTATCTCGCGGCACTAAATTCATTCACCGCGACATCCAAATGATTCCTTAAATAACTGTTGACAAACGACTTAGGATGTGCTAGGGTCAGTATAGGTCGGCCTATGACTGTACTCCTCGCGATTGCGACTTATGAAGGGTTCAATAAGACAGGTTCGCGCGCACAGCGCAATAACAATCCCGGTAACATCGATTACTCTGCAATCACGAAGCGTTACGGTGCTGTACTCGAAACTGTTCCAGCAGGGTTCGACGAACCGGCACGCTTCGCGTATTTTTCAACCTCCGAATTAGGGTTTGCTTGTCTGCGCGAATTGCTAACACAATACTACAAAGGAATGACGCTTATTGCCGCGTTCAATAAGTACGCACCGTCAAGCGAAAATAACTCGAACGCATACGCTGAATTTGTCTGCAAAGAAACCGGACTAACTTTCGATTCAATTCTCACAGCGGAGAACATAGGTTAAAACATGAACTGGAAAAGTTGGGTGTATACATTGGTCGCCGGTGCAATTGGCGGCGCTTCGAGCGCAGGATTAAGCATCATGGTTATGCCTGATATTTTCAACTTTACAGGCATAGGTTTGCAGCATCTTTACAAGGCAATGTTCATTGGCGCTATCATCCCTGTTTTTACGTTCCTGAAACAGTCACCATTGCCCGATGGTTCGTACATTGCGAGTATCACATCTACATCTACAACGATACGCAAAGCGACACCATCGGGGGTAGATGAAGCGCCACACGTTCCAACTGGCGAATGAAGGGAATTAACATGGCAAATTTTACATCGATTCTTTCTGCAATCGGAAACGGATTAAAAAAGTTTTTCGGTATTGCAGTCAATGTCGCCGTAGCAGCGGAGCCAATTATTGACGTTGTGTTTCCGGGTATTGCAACGTTGTATAACTTGACAGTTAATGAAGTTGCGAAAGCGGAAGCGGCAGCGATTGCGGCAGGTTCACAGACCGGGACCGGAGCGCAGAAACTTGCTCTTGTATTGCAAGCGATTACTCCCGCGTTTCAGGAGTATGCAAAAGCAACAGGCGTTCCCTCATCCGCAGAGGCGGCAACAATCACAGCATGGATCAATGGCGTAGTCGCGACGCTTAATGCGATTCCGACAGTAGCCACAACGCAAACCGGCGAAATGCCGATCACGTTAAAGTCGAGCTAACATGAATATCACATTTGCGCTGAAAAACACGAGTCGAGGCCGTATCGCATACGCCGATATTGATTTTTCATCTATCGGCTATTCGGGAGCCGTTCTAAACAAGAATTATTTTTCAAGCGGGGGTTCGTCTGTTGTTCAGTGTTTTAACACGCTTACCTTTCCACAAATTACAAACGTATTTTCGGTGAAAGGTTTGAGATATTTTTATCGTCCGTTTTGGGCGATAAGTTCTGGTGACATTGCAAACCTTGTTGCGCCGATCGTTAATGTTCCGAGTGTCTTTATTTATAACAATGCAAATAATGACACGGAAGTTGTCGGTTTGTCGCGCACAGATTTTGACAACTTTTGGGATTCAACAATTCCCGGTTGGGTGTCAAGAATCCTGACACTTGTAATTGTTGGTGGCGCAAACTTTGAAAGCGAGTTTCAGGACAGCATAGATGTATTGTCTATCATTACAACAATAAGCGGATCACCTGCTACAGACACTGGACGGATTCAGTTACAGTTTACTGAATTCGAATTAGGTTCGTTTAGTAAGTCTGTCAGTATTGATATGACAGCCAAGTAACACGCGGAAGGACGCGCAATGAAATCTGGAATGGAAATGATGCTGGATTCGATGGGGATTCAGACAAGCGCAGTTAAGCAGTTACTTGATCCGGCAAATATCAAGGCACTGCTAAGCAAAGTTGAAACGATGTGTAACAGTGTCGAGGAAATTAAAGTTTCCGTGTTACGCATTGAAACGAAGTTGGGAACACTGCCCGAATCTGTAGCGATGAAATTACTCGCAGACGGACAAACGGAAGCGTTCAAAGAAACAGTTGAGTTTGTGAGAGGTTACAACAATGGAGACAGTCGAGACAGTAACAACGGAACTGGAAGTGATACCGGAAGCATCAACGGAGACGCCAACGGTAACGGAAACGGACGAGGATTATAAATGGCTGACCGAACGCTTAGACGCACATACACAGGAACTATCCCAAACCCGGTCATTGATTCAGACGCAGTTGGAAGCGTTACAGACGAGTTACCGGACGGCGACGGATCAGGCGACGGAAATGATAGCGCAACTGTCGGGGATGGTGAAGACACAGAGCGAGACACTGAGCGCACTAGCGGCGGCGTCCGTATTGTCGAGGTCGATCCCGAACAACTCTCAGAGTACATCGCAAGAGACGGAGCGGGAAGCGGAGACGATACCAGTAACGGAGACGGTACTAGAAAGCGCAGGAAACGCGGCCCAAACAAGCGAACAACCGGAAAGGTCAAAGCGCAAGAAACTGTAGAACCTTTCTTGCTCATGGCGCATACATGGGCAGCGGTATTTTTAAAGTGTCCTGAAATTGCACTGAATGAGGATGAAGCAAAGAGGCTTTCGGATGCGTACAGTAGCTTTTGCGAGTACCATACAGTACCGATTCTGTCCGCGAAGCGCATGAGTGAGATTAACATGATACTCGCTCTCGGAATGGTTTATGGTCCAAGATTCGTAGCTGTACGGAATCGAATCAAGAATGAGCGAGTTGAGAAGGCGAAGAAAGTAACACCGATTGAGACGGTACAGTTTGGGGTTAAGAACTAAAGATTGTGCAACAATGCACAATACAGAGTCACAATCCGAAAGGATCAACTGTCGGTGACAGTCTGTGTGGCGACGGGATGCGGCTCATAAGATTCACGAGTGCTTACCAGATGCGCGTAGACAGGTAAGTTAAACGTTGTCCGGCGCACCAAAATTTATGGCAAAGATCATACCCATTGACGGCAACAAGATTCGCTTACCGGGTTCGCGAGATAGGATCACTATCATCGGTCCTACTGGTAGCGGAAAAACGCACGCCGCAATGTGGCATCTTGCCAATGCGAGTTTTACGTCGCGTCCGTTTGTTGTGATTGATCCGAAGCGCGAAGAGTTAGTCGCGCAGATTGACGGTGCGGAATATATCGAAGTTGGCGAGGTTCCGAAGTATCCCGGTATCTATGTCTGCCAACCGATACCGTCCGATGGTCCGTTAGTTGACAAAATGCTGCTAGATATTTGGGACCGCGAAAACATCGGAATTTGGTTTGATGAGGGATTGATGTTTGGAACAGGCGACGGTATCGATGCTTGTTTCACGCAAGGTCGCTCGAAACAGATTCCAATGATTATGCTAATGCAGCGTCCGATTTGGGTATCGCGTTTCGCAATCAGTGAGGCGTCATTCATTCAATACTTCGGATTGAAGGACGCAAGAGACAGGAGCATCGTTCGCGGATTCTCTGAAATTCCAGTAGAAACGAGACTTGACCGTTTTCACTCATTTTACTATGACGTTTCCCGCAACAAGAACTATCACTGGAAACCGATGCCGGAAGCGTCTAAAATTCTCAACCGGATCAATGGCCGGTTAGATGCAATGAAACCGCAGCGGAAGGTAATATGATTCGTTTACTTATCCACGAAATAAAACAACTCTGTTTAACGATGGAGAGACTGGAAAAAATCATGTCAACAGTACCGGCAGGACTCGCAGCACTAACGCAGGCATCAAGCGACGTTGCAAAGGCTATCAATGACGCGGTCGCAGTGATCAACGAAGCAGTAACCGATTTGCAGAACAGTAACGCAAGCGAAGATACTACCGTAGCAGCTACGGCGGCGTCGCTTGAAACTCTCGCATCGAATCTGGAAACTGCCGTCGCGCCGCTCAATTCGATTGTTGCTCCGGTAGCCGCATCCAAAACGGTGTAGGAAAGGAAATACAATGGCACTTTTTGAATCGGACAGTATTATCAGTTGGAATTTTGCCAACTGGATTACTGTTGTACTCATGGCGCTAATCATGTTTTTCCTGCTAGGTTTATTGCAGAAATACATGCAGGGGAAAGCGAGTACGCCAAGTGCAACTTGACAGCGTAGTTAACCTGAAACTGCTAACGCATCCGCTTAACTGGCTGATTGTTTTTCTCATGCTAGTTATCGCTGCTATAGCAGGGCACGAATTGATGAGTTTCTTCGGTACGGAACCTGCGAGTTAACTACACTTGCATTAAGGACGCGAGTGCGGTGCGGAACGAGTCATAGAAAGTGATTCGAAGCGTGTCGCTGTAACTCTCTCGAAAGGGGATCACAAATGGCGTCTGGTAGCTCGACTCCCGGTGCAGGTACTGGAGCTAGTTCCGCTCCATCCTCGCGTATGAGTATCGATCAATACAACTCACTTGCGCGGCAGCAACTCATTTCACAAAGCATCCTGAAAAAGCAACTGATTTACACGTTTACCGGCAATCCGGCAACGATCAATAACACGATCAATATTGGTGGTAACTTTGTTCGCATGGCCGGTCTGTTGACTCGGTTCATTGTCGAAGTGCAAGCGACGTTTGCGGTACTCGGTTCGAGTACGACAGTAGCGACGCAAATTGGCGCGGCAAATTTGCTGTCCAATATACAGTTTACGGACCTGCAAAATAACCAGCGTCATAACTGCCCCGGTGTACAGCTTGCATTGGCGGCATTAATGAAGCGCCATTACCCGTGGCTTACATCGTTCACGAGCGCGCAGAAAGCGTTCACAGGTCCAACGTCGCCTGTTCCTATTGTGTTTGCAACGCCACCGACTACAGGCGCGACGGGTAGCGCAAGGTGCGTGTATGAGGTTCCGGTAAGCATCTCTAACAAAGATTTGCGCGGAGGAATTTTCCTCGGAGTTTACGGGGCGCAGTTATCGCTCCAACTCCAGATTAATCCGAACCCCGCACCAGCGGCGGGTGACTCGACTTTTGCCGTATTCTTTGGCGGTGCGGCATCGAGCATTTCTTCCGTGACAGTGAACGTGTATCAGGAGTATTACGATCAACTGCCGATGAATAACGGCGCGTATGTTTTGCCGCCGCTCGACATCAGTACCGTATACCAGTTGACGTATACGAATTTCACAAATTTCACAGCCGGAACCGATTACTACATTCCGTTTGCAAACTATCGCAAATATCTGTCGCAATCGATCATCTACAATAACAGCGGAGCAGATGGTGGATTGAGTCTGGACGGTAGCGACATCAGCTATATCTCTCAGGTCGCAGCCAACTTTACGAACATTTTCAAGGTTGCGCCATTGGAACAGAAACGTCTCAATCGTGAGCAATTTATGTGCGATTTGTTCCAAGGTCTGTATGTGTTCCGTAGTTACGAAAAGCCTGTGGACACACAGAATTACGGTAACATGCAACTTGACATCAACCCGATTACGGCGGGAGCGTCATCGTATGCTTACACGATGAGCGAATTTATCGCCTATCAGAATCAAATCAGTCAGGCTCCATCGCTTCCGGCGAATAAGTAGGAGTCTGCAAAGTGGGGCCGGTATTGGCGTCCTTTCCCGGTCCCTAAATTTCCCGCTGTATGATGTCTTTTAACGACCTCTCATACAGCGGGATAGAATCGAGGAACACATGGAGTTTGGCGAAGGTATCATCTCGAAGATTTACACTTGGGTTTGGCATCCATCCAATGACGAATCTACAATCGAGGATTGGTCACTTGGATTGGTTGCAATTCTCGCCGTCGCTTTCTTGTGGTCAACTGTTATCAAAATGATTGAGTAACGAAACATGAAATTTTCCGCGTCATATACTAATCTCGAAACCGTTTCACCCGCGATCGACATTGACCCTTCACATATCAATGCGGGTCAATCGCAGCCGACACTGTTTCGCGATGACAGATATAGCGGCGGAACGATCATTACGATTGCAGGACCGAAGTACAGCGCAGGTTTGAGTAAGCGATATGTGACGCCGCCGCCGGGTCTTCTATCGGCAATGTCGTTTTACAAATTCAGTTACGACATACTACTGTCGGAAACCGCGTCGCTGTACTCGCAGTGTAACGAAAACGATTTTCGGTTAGTTGATGTGGCGGGTAACCTGTACATTGGTGACGCTCAGAAGAACAATTTTTCAAGCGGCATGTGGCAGATTGGCGACGGCAAAGGTGGATGGATAGATACTGGTTTCAAACCGGGTTTATTCTCTGCTAAAAACTGGACAACTGTCACTGTAACTTATGGGGTAGATTTGAGTGCAAAGACGCTTACATTTCTCGACATAAATGACGGCGGACAAACGTTTACTTTTCCGTCTTCGATTGCAGTTATCAAAGCCGCACAGAATAGCGGCTGGCAAGCGAACCTGTTAGGTTTCCAGAATCAGGAAACCATGAACGCTCTAGGTGGAACGTATACACGTTCCACGCGCAACATAGCAATTCAAATGCAATGAATCAAATTATCAGAAAAGAGGAAACAACATGGAACAGGTAACGAAAAGCACTACAGAAAAGCCTGTAGTTGTCGAAAAGAAAACTCATCCGTTTGTCGATGTGTTACGCGAAAAAGCGCGCACACATCAGGACCAAAACGTCGCAACTGTTCTAAACGCTGTTGCGGACGCTATCGAAGATTACGATGATTCAAAGCAGGAGCCGGTTCGCGCAGAGTACGAAACTACGCGAGAGGGTTTTGCAGTTGATCCATCGCGGCCTAATTCGACGAGCGTGCTACGCGATACACCGAGAGTAAGCGGGGTGCAAACTGTGCCCGTACCTGTGGCTGGTACTGCAATCGTTTCTGAGCCTGTAGCAGTACAGGAAACGGGACCGGCAACGTTCGTGGAAAAGTAACTGTAACACAAATTCAACACGAAAGGAATACAGCAATGAAAGCATGGCACTGGGGTTTGATTCTTGTGGTAGTTATCGCGTACCTTGTCGGTGCAAAGTATCCGTCAACCGGAACGATGTTACTCGGCAAAGTAGGTTTGTAAAATGTCGCAAACTAACTGGATTGGTGCGTTCATTGCTATAGGCTTTATTGCCTATATCATTGCGCGTGGACAGTTAACAGGATACTTGCAGGTACTCGGATTGCAAAACTAATGCCAATTTTATTTGGGTTGTTTGGCCTGATACTTATCGTCGCAGGTGTGCGAGGCAGAGTCAATAGCGGTACGCCGTCTCTTGTCTCTCTCGTGAAGGATGATTTTACAGGTACAAACCCATTCTGGAAATGGATGTTAGCTATCCTGTTAATTGGCGCAGTTGGTTACATACCAAATTTGCGGCCAATTTCTCGCGGATTTATGGCGTTAGTTATCGTCGTATTTTTACTCTCTAATCAGGGTTTATTTACGCAGTTAACTAACACGTTCAAATCTGGAACACTAACAGAAACAGGAACGAAAGCGGCATCGGAAACAGGAACGAATACAGGTCAGAGTCTCAATTCTGAACAAACAGGACAACTTATGAACGTGTTAAGTATCCTGTCAAATACTAGCGGACAGTGAGGAAACAAAATGAGTGACCAACTAATCGGCGGTGTTGTCACCGTTGCAACTGCAATCATCGGCGTCGCTATCATCGCTGTATTGGTTGGTAGTAACGCGAAAACGTCAAGCGTAATTCAGTCCGCTGGACAGGCTTTTAGTGGCGCATTAAGCGCAGCGGAAGCGCCTGTAACAGGCGGTGCGGGAGTCAATCTCGGAAGTACGCTACCTAACCTTACCGGATTTTGAGAGGACATCATGCGTCTTTTACAGCGTCTGAAAATGGCGTTCAATCCAGCGTCGCATGATGCGGCATTGTCGCATTACATTCCTGCCGTACAGTATGCGGATACTGGAGTGGAGAACTCTATCTGGCAATCTGACCTTGCGAAACGCTTGTCAGATTGGAAGGGCGATAATGGGCGCATCTATTCACATCAGATATTGAGCGTTCAAGGTCCGCTACTCTTCCCGATCAAACTTGTAACAACTGCCGGACTAGGCGGTACGGGTAATTCGTATGGTCAAAACATTACCGTACCTGTCGCCGGATACGGCGGACGCCCATCTGTACTTGACGCGACTTCCAGCGCGGCGGAATGGGAAGCGGTGCAACAATGAAGATATTTGACTGGATCAAGGAGCATCCACTTGAGAGTGGCGGCGCAGCGGTTGGAATATTCATCCTGATTTACTTTGTTTCCAAGTCTGGATCAACAGGCAGTAGCTCGGACGTTGCCGCTGTCGCTAACGCGCAGCTACAACAGGCATCGTTAGCAAACCAAAATGCGGCAACACAGGCGGCGGCGCAAGCATCAGAGAATCAGACAGCATTGGCCGCACAAGTACAGAACAACCAAAACGATGCCGCATTAGCAGCCATTGTCGAGCAAACACAAGCTGGAGTACAGACCGCGCAGTTAGCAGCGCAGGTTCAAGAGAACACAACTAACGTGCAAGGTAGCGTCGCTAACAATACAATCAATGCGGAATTGGCGGCGCAACAAGGACAGGTCGCGGCAGAGAGCGCAGGACTCAACACCGAATTTGCATATCTAACACAGGTCAATAACAATTCAACTGCCGTATCACAAAACGAATTGAACCTTGTTACAAAAGGCGGCAGTAATGGCGGCATTTTCTACGGTCAGTCTGCCACCACAAATGAGGCTTTGTTATCGGCTCTAGCTCTCGCGCAGCCGGGTGGAGTGTCAACTGTACCTAGCGCGGAAAGCGCATTGTACGGAACAAAGGCAAGCGACAATGCGGCACAAGCATCGATCATTAACTCGATTGTTAGCGGATTAGCTGGAGCGTTTTCTGGCCTGTTCGCTTGAGGAGCAGTATGGCAAACAATTTTCAGGTTCCGAATCCGTACACGCGAAAGATTCCTAGTGGCACATTGAATCAGATTCAATTGTCGAATCCGAAAAGCGTATCTATTCAATGGCCGAATCAGACCGGCGGAAACTTGCCGAACAATACAAAGATGCTTCCCACGTTTCTACGGAAACTGTTCCAGTGACGAAAGGTTGCCATGAATTTTGACTGGAAAAAAATCGGTCTATGGGGCGGCGGGATCACTGCGATCGGCGTCATTGGTTATTGGTTGTATCAGTACCAACAAACTGCTGCCGCTAACTCTGCTGCGCAAGCAGCGCAGGATTCGCAGAACCAAAATCAGGCACTCGCCGCGCTAATGACTGAATCGTATACGGGCGGCGGTAGCGCGTCTGTTAGCGGTCCTACAGTTGACACTGGAAACAATTCTCTACAGGCGCTAATTGCGAGTATCCTTAACCCGCCTGCAACTGCGCCAGCTACGCCAAATTTGCCTGTACAGAATCCTGATCCGATAGTCGGTACGGGTTCAATTCCTGTGAGTGGTTCTAATCCTCCACCGATTATTGCTACTACAGGCGGTCCTGTAGTTCCGGTAAATGGTCCTGTCGGTTCATCGACATTAACAGGTTACTCGTCCATGCCGGATAATCAGGTGTCAATTTCACCCGGTAGACTGTATACAATGCCGGTTGCGACGAGTATGACGCAATGAGTACACTTGCAAGCGCAATCGCTAATCTCGGATACAATGTCGATTCGAGTGGTAATCCGGTGATCGAAACACCGCTCGCTCCCGCACGTCCGAATCCGTCTGCTACCACGTTGCCGAATACAGACACATTGCAGGGCGCGATTGCGTCACTTACCGGGACGGCACAGGCGGCGGCGTCAAGTGGGGCAAAGAGTGTAACTACTAGTCTGTTTGGTTCGCTCGAAACGTGGCTCACTTCCAGCGCGACAAACATTGTTGCGGTGCTCATCGGATTGGTGCTAGTTGCCGGTGCGGTTTGGGGTTTCGATCAGGTGCGGGAAACGGTTGTATCAACTGCGAAAGGTGCGGCGGAATTAGCCGCGTAGGTGCGTGTATGCGTAAGCTGATTCTGTTAGCGTCATTTTTCAGTGTACTTATTCCTGCATTTTGTCAGACACCGTTGGAACCGCCATTGCCCGCAGGATCAACGTACTATAAGGGGATGATTGTATCGCAGAAAGGAATTGGAATAATCGGATGCGATAATACGGAATTGATTATTGCAGATGGGAGCGGCTGTCAAGCCATACCATCGGGCGGCGCATCTACCAATGGTATATGGGAACGTAAGGGGATTGTAATTTATCCTAATGCTCAACTCCCTAACCCGTATTTAGCCGATGAAATGAGCGCGTTGCCGCCGACAATTATGCCAGCGTGTTATGTCTTGACACAACTCGCGCATTGTTGGGGCGCAGTATTCAGCGCAGGAACGCAATTATTTTATGCGGAATCCGCAGACGGTGTAAACAACTGGACGTGGTATCCTACCGCAATATCTACGAACCATAACCGTGGAAGCTTTCACTACATACCGGGTGCAAGTGGCGGACCATTCTTTGAATTTGCAGCGGACGAACCAAGCGGATTACAAATAGACGAATTTAGCGGTGCCACTCCTATATCAATGACATTGACACATGCCGGTGTCATTACTCTAGGTATGGTTCCTGCCGGATGGGGTGCGCCAACCGGATTGGATAACTCTGCCGATGGTGGAGTAAATTCGGGGATATTTTACCTTGCATTAGATATGGACCCGCTCGGTAGTGGCATGTGGTCAACTCCCACGTCTAGTATGAGTGTGTTTACACCCGTATCTGACATCATGCCGAATGGTTCATGTCCGAGTGGTACAGGTCCATCTGTTCGTTCTCCATTCTATCCGTTCGCGAGTTCGCCGTCTTTCCCGGGCGGAGGTTATGTAACGTGGGTGCATTGCACGACTGACAACCAGATACATCGTTACGAATCCGCTACATTAACAGGCACATATATAGACGCTCTTGGTGGGGTTCCCGAAATGTCCATTGAATCGCTCAATGAGGGTGTTGGGGAACCTACCGGAGCAGATGGTACTCCACAGATAGCGGACCCGGATGCGGTGGCTTACAACGGAAAGATGTATGTATTCGCATCAGCCGCGCAACAAATTCCTCCGGGTTCGCCGCCGACTACTCCCAACTATCAGGGCATCGAATTGTTTGTTGCTAACATGCCTATTTCGTCCGTTTTACAGACTAACGGAAAGACGATAGGAAGCCCGGAAAATCAGGGCACTATTGGAATGAGCTATAACTTTCCAGATGCGGGGATCAACTTTAACGGTCGAAACATTGACAACGTAGAAGACATCAATCCGGCGTCTGTAAATAGCACTCTAACGATTCCACTGGCTCATGTGACAAATACCCTTACAATAAGTGGACCTGAAACAAGCGACGTGAACATGCAACTCTATGCGCCAACTGGACAGACCTTAGGCTTTGGCGCAAACGCCATTAGAGATATGTGGGTGTTAGATGTCGATGGAGTTATCCGTCCATATTCTGGAATCGGAAGCGATAATAATGGCGCGTTAGGTTCGCCGACAGATGCGCCTAGATACGTGTTTAGTCACGCGGACTGTACGACGAATGCATCGGTTTTCGGATGCATAATTCCTAACATTTTAACTGGCGAGCATTATTACAACGCTCCGAACGCTGACGGCACACTCGCACTTACTAGTCAGTTACCGTCTATACCTGTACCTGTTACACTTGGAACGTGTCCGGGTGGAACCATAACAGGCTTGTCTAATGCGTTCGAGGTGACTGGCATAACTGTCGGAACATCATCGTGCGTTGTAAATTTTTCTACAGCGTTATCTGTTGGTATCTGTACAGCTAACGGTAACACGTCTGCTAGTACGATGAATGTTACCTCAATAACAACGTCATCGGCAACGTTTACGTTTAGTGCAACAAACACTGGTCTGTATGCAATGTGTCAATGAAAGGACATAACATGAAAAAATCGGTTTTGTTACTCTCTATCTTGCTTGCTACTGTTCTTGGTTGCAAGGCGCAAATTCCAACCAACCCAACCGTGTTTAGTTGCCAGTCTGTTAACACTGGTACTTGGACGGCATTGGAAACGTCTGTGAACGAAGTAACTACCACGTCAACCGTTGACTCTACAGTGACGCAAGGAACGTGGTGTTACGCTGTAACTGCAATCGACAATACCCAGAATCCTGTGCAGCAGAGCGTTCCTTCCAATGTCGCCATGGTCGTAGTACCATCGGGAACGACAGTGAACCTTTCATGGAACGCTGCCGTAGGCGGTCCCCATCCGACAGGGTATTTAGTGTATCGGATCGCGGCAATACAGACAACGCTTGCTCCGCCGGGTTCCCTTACAGCGCATTAAATTTTGCTTGACAACGTTTGCTGAATATGAAACACTTTGATTACGCGCTAGAAAGGGCGCGCAAATCATGGATTCAAACACAGCAAATGAAATGACGCAATTCGGCGAGATTGAAGTTGTACGGAACGTGACCCTGCCGTTTATTATCATCCCTGCCGATGGGGTGCCGTTCTATATGAAGTTTAACACGGCAATTGAGCCTGACAAGACTACGTTTTCTGAGCGTGTCCGTAAGGGCAAAACGAACGCTGACGGGTCAGTTGTCTCGCAAGACCCGATGCACATTGCTGAGGTCACAAACCTACAGAGCGGCGAAGTTGGACGCCTTGTGGCGCATCAGGTACTGGAATCGAACCTTGACGAGGCGTATCCAAATGCAGGGTACGTTGGCAAGTATTTTAAGATCAGCAAACAGAAGTCCGCAAAGCGTTACTTTACCTTTAACATTGTCGAAATCAAGTTGAAGGCGCAGGATGGCGGAAAGAATACCGGCGCGAAAAAGTAGCCGATACAATACGTTTTCCGCTTGACAAAAGGCTGCCGAATCTGGTAGCCTTTTGTTGTGAGTGAAAGGACGAAAACAATGGTTGAGATTAAAAACAGTGTTGGAACAGTTTTGAAAACTGTAAATAGAGCGGATTTGTGCGATGCGGATTTGCGCGATGCGAATTTGTGCAGTGCGGATTTGCGCAGTGCGGATTTGTGCGGTGCGAATTTGCACGGTGCGAATTTGTGCAGTGCGGATTTGCGCAGTGCGGATTTGTGCGGTGCGAATTTGCACGGTGCGAATTTGTACAATGCGAATTTGCGCGGTGCGAATTTGTGCGATGCGGATTTGCGCGATGCGGATTTGCTCGGTGCGGATTTGCGCAGTGCGGATTTGTGCGATGCGGATTTGCGCGATGCGAATTTGCGCAGTGCGGATTTGCGCAGTGCGGATTTGCGCGGTGCGAATTTGCGCGGTGCGAATTTGCGCAGTGCGGATTTGCGCAGTGCGGATTTGCGCGGTGCGAATTTGCGCGGTGCGAATTTGTACAATGCGAATTTGCACGGTGCGGATTTGTACGGTGCGGATTTGTACGGTGCGGATTTGTACGATGAGAATTTGCGCGGTAGAAAGATTGATGCAATTCGCGTCTACACTGGATTGTATGACTATGTTGTTTATAGTGTACTCTTTCAAGATGGTAGTAGATGGGTAAGAATGGGGTGTCTGTTTTACTCGCTTGAAAAGTGGAACGAAATTGAAATCGCAAACAGTAACGTTTCTGAATTTCCTAATGATGATTCTGAGCATTCTGCAAACCGTGTGAGAGCATTTGAATTTGCGAAGGATGCGGCTTTGCGCTTGACATCTACCGCCCCATCCGCTACACTGCAAGAGTAGCCCCAAGCTACAGCGCGTCGCTGCCATCTACGACGCTCCCTAACCGTACCGGTATCATGCCAAGAATCCCGGTACGGTTAAAATTTTCTCTGTTTTGCCCCTTGACAAAAAACAGGAATGGGTGTAAAGGCGAT
>Ga0265338_10004514_pt1 | contig 18770 bp, 13 predicted proteins | sample 42126metaG_FD_193579 | JGI IMG/M metagenome (GOLD analysis project Ga0265338, IMG submission 193579) | Rhizosphere microbial communities from Carex aquatilis grown in University of Washington, Seatle, WA, United States - 4-21-26 metaG | ecosystem: Host-associated > Plants > Roots > Rhizosphere... | reverse complement strand
CCCGGTGATGGATTCGGGAATGATGCTGCGGAACGATTGGACGAAGCCCGCCACCTGCGCCGGCTCAATCTGGTAGCTTTGGTCCACGCTCGCGCCGCCCAGCGAACGCGTGTAGGCGAAGCGCACGGTGGAATTGTCCAGCGGAGTCCAGATCAGGCCGGCCTTGGGCGATACCTGGTCGGCGGTTGTTTCATTCCCGGAAATGGGCGCGGTCTGAAAATTTGCCGGGTAAGTGATGTGGTCGTAGGTCACGCCGCCAATCAATTGCAGCGGCTCAAGAATCTGCCATTGATGATAGCCGTAAACACTGATGCGCCGGAACAGGGAGGTGAAGTCTTGTTGCGGTGGCGGGTCCGTGAAAGCGAAAAAAACGGGGTCCGGATTGCTTTGCAGAACGCTGGTGTCAAACTGGCCATATTGGAAACGCGCCCCGACAATGGTGGTGTGTTCCGGTCCCTCCCAAATCTGCTGCAATTCTCCCGACCAAATATCCAGCGTGTTCTCAAAATGCTCATTCGCGGTTATTTGCTGTCCGGAAATGAAATTGGGAAAATTGGGAACATAGGTTAAAAAATAGGAAGGCTGCGTGGAGTTGGTGAGTGAATACGTGTCATCGAGTCGGGCCACCAAAAACAAAGTGTGAACCCCGGGACTCCATTCATGATCATAGCCCAAGCTGATGTTCGGGGTTTGATCCTCGTTCTCACGAAGAGTCGGGCTGGCCGCACTTTGGTTGTAATATTCGGTTACATCCCCGTTGTCCGCCTGGTATTGCTGGACGTTCACATAAACGCTGTCCTTGGGCGTAATCTGCTGCTTGAGCGTGAGGGATAGTTGCCGTTGTTCGATGTCTTCGTTCGGGCGCTGGCCTGGGTCGGAATGATAAAACGCCTCGAAGTCGTAACTGAAATTCCCGCAGGTGCCAAATTGCGCACCGGATTCCGTCCAGGCCCCGCGGCTCAGATATTCCGTGCCCGAGGCCACCCCGATCCGGTCGCGATTGAACAACGGCGAATATTCCTGCTGCGAAATGGTGGGTGAGAGCACGCCGGCGCTGGCCGGGGCCAGCAAATTGGCCACCAGGTATTCGCTCTCGGCGGGAGTTTCATACCGGAGATTGATCCCGTTGGGATCGCTGAGTTGAATATAACTGTTCGCCAGGAACAGGTGCGCCGAATAATTCGCGTAATCATAATTCACCGCGCGGGCGGCTTCGCGCGTGGCCACGTCAAACATGCCGTCGTCCCGGTACATCGCGGCCAGGTTGGCGCTGCGCACCGCCTGGTCCTGGTCCAGCAACAGTTGCGAGCGATAGACGCTCCGGTTGTCATTCAATGACTGCGATTTTTCCAGGTCCCGGATGGCGTCGTTGATCCGGTTGTCCTGCTGGTCGAGCAGGGACGAATAAAGCCACGCCGTCGGATCGCTGGGGTCCAATTTTTCCGCGAGCTGAAGCTCCTTGGTGGCGTGCGGGTAATCGCCCGCATCGGCGTAGGCCTTGCCCAGATAGCTCCGCAATTCGGCGCGTTGAGGTTCCAGCGCCGCAGCCATCAACAGGTCTTCACGCCCGCCCTTGCTGTCGCCGCGATGGATGCGGCACAAACCGCGACCCAGCCACGCGTTGCCGAGGGCCGAGTCCACGGCGAGCGCCTGGTCGAACCAGCCGATGGCTTCGCCGATGTGGTTTTGCGCTGCGAGCAGAAATCCCTTCAACGCGAGCGCCTGCGCGTTGCGCGGCGAAAGCGCCAGGCTTTGGTTCAGGGCTTCGAGCGCGCGGCCAGTGTGGCCAAAACTGAATTCCAGTTCCGCCACCCGTTCCCAGCCAAAACCAAAATCCGGCGAATTGGTCGCGGCCCGCCGGGCTGAGCTCAACGCGGCGGACAATGAAACACCGGGGACGGCCCGCGATTGTTCGTAATAGGAGTTCGCGAGAAATTCCGTGGCCAGCCCGGGCTGGATTACCGTTGGAGCCGGTTGTCGCTTCACGGCGGCAATGAGCCGGCGCAGGGCCGCGGCAACCCGTTGCGGGCGGCTGGAAGGATCGGTGACAGACAATGAAGCCAGCTCCGTTTCGGCTGGTTCGACCTGTCCGACCGCCAGCAGCAGTCCGGCATAATAAACCCGCTCGGCATCGGAACCGGGTTGCCGCCCGGCCGGATAGCTGGCCAGCGCCACCTGCAAATCGCCTGCGCGGTAGGCCTGGAGGGAATCGGCGAGGGCTTTTTGTTCTTCCGGCGTAAACGGCAAATCCGCCGGATCAATCACCGCCGGATAATAGAAACACCATTGCAGGAGGTTGTTGGCAATGAAACCGGTGGTGCGAACGGGCGCTTTGCCTGGTTCGGCAACCGCCTGTTCACCGTTGGTCAGCAGGAGCGTGGCCTGTTCGTTGCCAAACCGGACCTTGCCGTCAATCACCGACAGGGTGTCCTGCTCCGTGCCCTGCCCGGGTTCAGCCGCCAGGACGAATTCCGTGCCTTCCACGCCGGCGACGGCGCCGCGGGTGATGATGCGGATGCGTCCCGGTTCGTCCCGATGGAAAAAAGAGATGATGCCGCGGAGCAAATGCAGTCCGCTTTGCGCATCCGAAGAATGGGGCGGCAGGACTTCGAGTTCCGCCAGAGCGCCGAACGACACCACGCTTTGGTCCGACCAGAGGAGCGCAACCCGGCTGTTGGCGCCGGTGCGCAACCGGTCGAATGGGTGCAGGATTTGATTGGTTTGGGCCGGCAGCCACACCGTGGCGGCAGCGGGGGCAAACTCCGCCGTGCCCTGAAGCTCAACAATCCGGATTTCATTCGTGGTCCCAGTGCCGGCCAACGACTGAGCATCGGACGTCCCGCCGCAAGTCAGGCTACACCCCCAAAGCGCGACCAACATTAGTCCCTTTCCGACTTTAGAAAACAAGTTCAAGCGTTTCTATTCAATCGCCCAACCATCAGTGAACATTAGCAATAAAAGCATATAACTCCCTTTCATTCAACTGTTATATGACACCATTTCTTCAAAATTTTTTGAGGAATTGTGTATTTTGTTGCCAATTCCGATTCAAAGACCACATTAATTGCCGGATGGCAGAGCCACTGGATGAATTAATACCGACGCGGGCAACGCTGATTCAGCGCCTCAAAAACTGGCAGGATCAGTCGAGCTGGCAGGAATTTTTTGACACGTATTGGAAGCTCATTTACGGCGTCGCCCTCAAACGCGGCATGACCGAGTCGGAAGCGCAGGACGTGGTGCAGGAAACCATGATTTCTGCCGCCAAGCACATGCCCGACTTCAAATATGACCCGGCACTGGGCTCCTTTAAAACCTGGCTCCTGAACATGACCCGCTGGCGGATCACGGACCAGCTCCGCAAGCGCGGCCCCTTCGTCGCCGGCCACGATTCTTCCGAAGCCACTTCCACCCGCACCCGAACGGTGGACAAGGTGGTTGATCCTGCGGGCAGGGAACTGGACGCGTTATGGGAAGCGGAGTGGGAAAAAAACCTGCTGGATGCCGCGATGGTAAAAGTCAAACGCCAGCTTGATCCGCAAAAATACCAGATCTTCGACTTGTACGTGAACAAGGGCTGGCCGCCCGAAAAAGTGGCCACCACCTTTGGCGTTTCCGTTGACCAGGTTTATCTGGCCAAGCACCGGGCCGTCGAACTCATCAAGGAAGAAGTCAAAAAGCTGGAAAAGAAAATCGTGTGACCGAGGGTGGGCTTTCCAGGCTTCGCACTTGGCCATTGGCAGGCCAGCGCCGGTTCGAACGCTCCATGCCAGACAGGTTTCACTGGATCTCGTTTGAAAACCCCTGCTGCCGCAAGCCCTCAAACAAAACCAGCGCGACACAATTCGACAAATTCAGCGAGCGCGACTCCCGGTTGAACATCGGAATCCGCAGCCAGTGTTCGCGGTTTTGTTCCAACAACTGCCGGGGTAGGCCGGCCGTCTCGCGCCCGAAAACGAGATAGTCATTGGCCGAGAATTTTGCCTCGGAGTACGATTTTGATCCGCCGGATTCCACAAACCAGAGCTGCGCAGTACCCGGAAGTGTTTCTCCGAACGCCTTCCAGTTTGGCCAGCGGTGCCACTCGACATGCTGCCAGTAATCCATGCCGGCGCGCTTGAGTTGTGCGTCATCGAGCTTGAAGCCAAACGGCTCGATCAGATGCAGGGTCGTGTTCGTGGCCGCGCAGAGCCGTGCCACGTTGCCCGTGTTCGGCGGAATTTCCGGTTCAACCAAAACAACATTCATTTCAAAGTAACAACCAAGGTGCAAAGAGACAAAATCATGATTTAATCATGATTTAATATTGTGTAGCGCCCGCGTCTCGCGGGTTGTTTCGGGCGTCGCGCCCGAAACTGTTTGCCAAGATGGACTGCCGTTGTTGATCCAAGCACACCCGATCATCCGTCTGCCGTGGCAATTCGGCGGGACGCCGAATTGAATCCGCCGGAGGCGGGTGCTACGCAAATCATTTACAAATGTCACTCTCATTTTCTCTCCGTCTTGGCGTCCTTGCGCCTTTTCGTTGAATAGAAAACCCTCCAAAGCACGAGGCCATGCGCCGGGGCCGTCATGCCCGCCACCCGCCGGTCCTTCTTCGCCAGCATCCGCTTGATCTCGTCCGCCGGGAATTTTCCCTGCCCGATTTGCACCAGCGTGCCGACGATGCCCCGGCACATTTTATAGAGAAATCCGTCGCCCTCAATGACGAAGGTCAGCAACGGGCCGCTCTTCGTGAAAGTGCAACGGGTGAGCCGGCGCACGGTGGATTCCATCTCGTAACTGCGGGTGCCGGCAAAGGATTTGAAGTCGTGCCGCCCGACCAGCAGCGGCGCGGCGGCGCGCATGGCCTTGAGGTCGAGCGGCAGCGGAACGTGCCAGGCGGTATGGCGAATCAGCGGATTGGTGGCCGGATGATTCCAGACGAAATAGCGGTATTGCTTGCCCGCCGCGTCGAAACGCGCGTGAAAAATGTCCGGCACCCGCGCGGCCGATAAAACCCGGATGTCCTCCGGCAGCCATGCGTTGAGCGCCAACGCCAGCCGGCGGCCGGACATCTTGGATTCGGCGGCGGGGATTTCAAAATGCGCCACCATGCCGAGCGCATGAACGCCGGTGTCCGTCCGGCTGGAACTGTGCAGGCGCGGCCGGCTGGGAAACAGCTTCGCCAGCGCCGTCTCAACTTTTTCCTGAACGCCCGTGCCGGTTTTCTGCACCTGCCAGCCTTCGTAACCCGTGCCGTCATAGGCGATGATGAGTTTGAATTTAACCGACATTTCCAGCCACAGAATGGCACAGATGAAACACAGATAAAGAGAAAGAATCCGTGTCCATCTGTGTTTATCTATGGCTCAAAGCCCGTCCAGGTAACTCTGCAACAGAATCGCCGCCGCCATTTTATCCACTTTTTCTTTGCGCTTATCACGTCGCACACCGCCTTGGATCAGAATCTTGTTCGCCTGCGAACTCGTCAGCCGCTCGTCCCACGTCTTGATGGGCACGGTGATGGCGCTGCCCAGCACGCCGACGAAGGTCTGCACCTTTTCCGCGGCCGGGCCATAGCTGCCATCCATGTTGCGCGGCAGTCCGATGAGGATGAGGTCAATTTCCTTTTCGCGAAGCAATTCCTTGAGGCGCGTCAAAAAGTCCGCGAACGGCTCGGCGGGAATGTATTCCAGTGGTTGCGCGATGGTTTTGGTTTCATCGCTCACCGCGACGCCAATACGCTTGGTCCCATGATCGAGGGCGAGGATTCGCATTGCGCCCGCAATTTCGCAGCAATCGTCCGCGGTGGCGAGCCGATTTCATCTCCACAAAATGACTGACACGGATTTCACGGATTTGCACTGATTCAATCTGTGTTAATCCTCCTCAAATTTCTTCGTGTCTATTCGTGTCCATTCGTGGTTAAATTTTTTCCGCAATGATTCAATACCTCGATTTGCTGCGGCACGTCCTTGAACACGGAAAGTTCAAGGCGGACCGCACGGGCACCGGCACATATTCCGTGTTCGGGGCGCAGGCGCGGTTTGATTTGCGAACCAATTTCCCGCTGCTTACGACCAAAAAGGTCCACACCAAGTCCATCATCCACGAACTGCTCTGGTTTTTGAGCGGTGACACCAACGTCAAGTATCTTAATGACCACGGGGTGACGATCTGGAACGAATGGGCGGACCAGGATGGCAATCTCGGCCGGGTTTACGGCGCGCAATGGACGGACTGGCGCACGGCGGACGGACGTTCTATCAATCAAATTGACCAGCTCATCGAACAAATCAAAAAAAATCCCGACAGCCGCCGGCTCATCGTCAGCGCCTGGAACCCGGGCGAAATCGGGACGATGGCGCTGCCGCCGTGCCATACGCTGTTCCAGTTTTACGTCAGCGACGCCGAATTAAGTTGCCAGCTTTACCAACGCAGCGCGGATATTTTTCTCGGCGTTCCGTTCAACATCGCCAGTTACGCGTTGCTCACGTTGATGGTCGCCCAGGTCTGCGGGCTCAAGCCGGGTGATTTCGTTCACACGTTTGGCGACCTGCACCTTTACGCGAATCACGTGGAACAGGCAAAGCTGCAGCTATCGCGCGAACCGCGTCCCCTGCCGCAGATGAAATTGAATCCGGCGGTGAAAAACATCGGCGACTTCAAGTTCGAGGATTTTGAACTCGTGAATTACGACCCGCACCCGGCCATCAAGGCGCCGATTGCGGTGTGACGTTCCTGGTTTTTCCACAACGGTTGTGAAAAATCACTGATTTCTTTCCGGTATTTTTCTACACTCGGCCAGCGGTGAAGTTCCAAGCCATCGTCCAAAGTGAACCGTTCAAATCCATACTGGGTGCGGCGGTGGCGGTGCTTTGCGGTCTTATGTTGTGGAAGATGCCGCTGGGCGATCCCTGGGTGAACGCCAGCTACGATTATTTGTTCCGGTTTGGTACACATGCGGTGACGAACCAGGTCACCCTGATCCTGATGGACAATGAGGCGTTCGCCGACTTCCACCAAATCCGCGGCCTACCTTGGGACCGTGGCTTGCACGCCCAACTGCTGAACCGGCTGGCGGATGATGGTTGCGCTCTCGTGGCATTCGACTCCTTCTTTGAGCAACCGGGCGATCCGGCAAAGGATGCAGCGTTGGCCGAAGCGATGCGGCGGCAAAAGTGCATGGTGTTGGCGACCAAACAGGCGGAGGTTACTTATCAGACCGGACTCCAGACCTTGGATGGAGCGGAGCCAACAAAGCCGTACGAGTTGTTTCGAGCTGCTGCCGGGACCAATTGGGGTGTGGCCTGCTTCGATCCTGATCATGATTCCGATTTGATTGTGCGCCGGCACTGGCCATTCCCATCGCCGGGACCTGCATATCCAAGCCTGCCTTGGACCGCCGCGCGGCTGGCCGGAGCATCATTGGGTGAAAAGCCGCAGGAGCGGTGGCTGCGTTACTATGGTCGCGATGGCGCATGGACGCGCATGAGTTACCGGTTTGCGTTGGACCGGCCAACAAATTATTTCCGCGGCCAGATGGTGTTCATTGGCACAGCGCCGGAAACATTGGTTCCCAATGGCAATGAAACCGACAAATTTCGCACTCCTTACACGCGGTGGACCGGCGAATCAGCCGGGGGGGTGGAACTTCTGATCACCTCATTTCTCAATTTGATGAATGGCGACTGGTTGCGGTGTCCGGCCTGGTGGCTGGAGGCGCTGACGCTGGTGATCACCGGATTATTGCTGGGCGGCGGGTTGTGTCGGCTGCGGCTGCGGGTGGCGTGTGTAGTGGCGTTGGCCGTGGCTTTGGTGGTGGCGTTCGGAGCGATTACCGCAAGCTACTTTACCAACTACTGGTTTCCCTGGCTGGTGATTGCCGGCGGGCAGGTGCCATGTGCCTTGGTTTGTGCCTTGGCCGTCAGAATTCCCCAATTCCTTGAAAAACGAACGGTCTCGGTTGCCTTGTCCTTTCCGCGTCCGGTCGCTGCGGTCGTTGATGTGCCGGATGCTCCCGATTACAAGTTGTTCAACCCACCTTTTGGCGAAGGTGCCTACGGAAAAGTTTGGCTGGCGCGGAACGCGACGGGTCAATGGCGGGCTTTGAAGGCGGTTTACCTGGCAAACTTCGACCAGAATGCGGACCCCTTTGAACGGGAATTTAACGGCATAAAAAAATATCAGCCGGTTTCCGACAAACATCCCGGCCTGTTGCGGGTGGAATTTGTCAGCGAGAAACAGGCGGGATATTTTTATTACGTGATGGAACTGGGGGACCCGCTGGAGCCGGGCTGGGAAACGGAGCCGTCAACCTACAAGCCCCGCGATCTGGTGAGTGAACGCGCGCGTTCCCATGGCCGGAGACTGCCGGTGCGGGAGTGTGTGCGGATTGGGCTGGCCCTGAGTGATGCCGTCGGTTTCCTCCATGGCCAGGGACTCACGCACCGCGACATCAAGCCGCAGAATATTATTTTTGTAAACGGCCACCCCAAGCTGGCCGACATGGGTCTCATCACCGACATCAGACTGTCCGACCCGGAACGAACGCTGGTGGGCACTCCTGGCTACATGCCGCCGCCGCCGGAACGGCCGGGCACGCCGCAGGCGGACATTTACGCCCTGGGCATGGTGTTGTATGTGCTCAGCACCGGCCGCAAGGCGGCCTTTTTTCCGGAGATTGCCACGACCCTGGTTGAGGGGGGCGGTGATCCGGAGGATTTCTTTCTCTTAAACCCCGTCATCCTCAAAGCGTGTCAACCGGATCCGGCGCAACGGTACGCATCGGCTGCGGAGATGCACCGGGCCTTGCAGGAAGTTCGAAAGACGCTGAAGATGGATTGATTGCCGTTTGCCCCGCGCCAAACTTCGCCGGCAATAACAGCTGATCTGCCGTGGGTTTCCCGGAAGCTTAACGGGTTGAACGGGCTGAATCCAGGCAGCTTCGCACGGTCTCGGTGAGGCTTTCCGATGAAAATGGTTTTGGCAAAATATGGCTGTTCAATTGAATTCTTCCGAACCGCTCGTGACTGTAGCCACTCATCAATATCACTTTTAGTCCGGGCCGTTCGCCCCGCAACCGGTCGGCCAATTCCCAGCCATTCAGACCGCCAGGCATGATGATGTCCGTCAGCAGCAAATCAACCTGTGACGAACTGGATTTCCAGACGTTCAACGCTTCCGAGCCGTCGGAGGCCTCCAGAATTTGATAACCCGATTCCTCCAGCACGTCCCGCGCAACCATCCGGACGTCGGCATCGTCCTCGACCAGCAGTATTTTTTCGTGCCCGTCGGCCGGGATGGCTTTCTGTTGGTGCAGAGGTTTTTTTGGCCCGTCATAAACACCCGCCGGCAGGAAAATTTTGAAAGTGGTTCCGCTTCCCAACTGGCTGGAAACCTCGATCCAACCCTGGTGTTGTTTGACGATGCCATAGACGGTTGCCAGGCCGAGGCCGGTGCCTTTGCCGGCTTCCTTGGTGGTAAAGAAAGGTTCGAAAATCCGGGGCAGGTATTCCGGATAGATGCCCGTGCCTGTGTCACTGACCGACAGGCAGACAAATTGCCCCGGCTGGGCTTCGGGATGGGCTTTGACATGCACGGCGCCGATCTGGATGGCCTCCGTGACCACGTCAATGGATCCGCCCTCGGGCATGGCATCGCGGGCGTTGACGATCAAATTGATGAGTATCTGTTCGATCATGCCGATATCTGCGTCAATGGGCGGCAGGTCTTTGGCATAGCCACATTGCAGGGTAATGTTCTCACCGATGACCCGTTTGAGCATTTTGGTGAAATTGCTGATGACCTGGTTCAGGTTGAGCGGTTGAAATTGAATGTCCTGTTTCCGGCCGAACGCGAGCAATTGACGGATCAAATTTCCGGCGCGTTCGGACGCATCAATGACTTGTTTGAGCCATTGGCGGCTCTCCTCATTCAACTGGTGGTTGTCCATCAACACCAGCTGTGCATTGCCATGAATGACGGTCAGCAGATTGTTGAAATCGTGGGCGATGCCGCCGGCCAGCTGGCCGATGGCCTCCATTTTCCGTGCCTGATGCAACTGTTCCTTGAACTGTTTGCGCTTGGTGATGTCCTGTTTGACCGAGATGAACTGGCTGATTTCCCCGTTTGCCCCCCGGATGGGAGTGATGGTCATCTCCTCGTGGTAACTGGTTCCGTCCTTGCGCCGGTTGATCAATTCACCCTGCCAGACCTGGCCCTTCAGGATGGTGTCCCAGAGTTCCCTGAAGAATCCGGCGTCGTGTTTGCCGGAGTTGAGAAAGGCGGGGGTTTTGCCCAGAATTTCCTCCAGGGCATAACCGGTCATGGTGCAAAAAGCCTTGTTGGCGAAAAGAATTTTACCCGCCGTGTCTGTCAGGATGATGCCGTTGGCCACGACCTCCAGGGCGCTGGATTGAAACAGCACCTGTTCTTCTGCCCGGTGCCGTTCCTTTCGCTCCAGGGTTTTGCCCAGTGCAAGCCGCACGACTTGTTCCAGCCCATCGGGATGATCTTTAAGAATGTTATTCGTGACGCTGGATTTCGGACTTTCCCCGGCCGGTTTTCCCCCGGCGGCGGCCGGAATAAAAAGGCATGGTGTATCCGGCTGAAGTTCCCGGCAGGCGGTGAGTGCGGCCATCCGGTCGTAATCCGGAAGGGCAAGACTCGAGATGATCAAATCATATCTGCCCTGTTTCAATGCCGCCTGAAATTCCTCTTTTGATTTTGCACCAATTAACTGGCCTCCCAACCCCTCGTCAATCAGGGTTTTTTCCAGCTGGTGCCGGTCGCGAACGTCGCTTTCTAAAAATAAAATGCGCATGGGATGTCATGATGGTTTCCCGCCGCTGGCAGGTTTGTGTTGCATGGGATCCGTGCCATTTTTTATTTTTCAAATACCAGCCCCGTCCTTATTTCCTATAACCCAGAACCCTATAACCCATAGGATCGGGGCTGGTATAAAGTGTACTGCTCCGGCCTCAACGCTTGATCTGCAACGAGCGCATCATCTTAAATTCAATTGCAATAACAAGTCCGCCACCACTGCATTACTGGCTAATACGTCCGGGAATTCGCAATCTTTCAATAAAGTTTCAATTTCAGTGAAAATTAGGAGGCTTGGTTCTGGCGCGGTCTGGCTGTGTCTGAAACCGGTCGTTGCGAAGGTTGCCAACTGCCGGGCAAATGAATAAGGTTGCCTGGCATGGGCGGTTGGCGCAGTGGTAGCGCAGCTCCTTTACACGGAGACGGTCGGGGGTTCGAATCCCTCATCGCCCACCAGCCTTCGCTTTTCGCTTCGCTCAAAGCTACGGCTCGGCAAGCAAGCCAGTTAAGCGGAGAACGCGGGCGGGTTATTTGTCTTCAATCAAGGTTCCATCCCGTCGCAACCGTTTTTTTTGTCCCCGCCATTCAACGGTGTTTCCCAAAAACGCGCCGGCCCAGATCGCCACCTGCTGCAAATCTTTTACCGGCACCAGCCAGGGCGGGGCAAGGTTGCCGCCCGATCGCGTCAACCGGCGCTGGAGATTTTGTGCCAGCACAATGCGGATGGCCAGGCAGGCGGCGGCGGTCACCGGAATCCAAACCGGTTGCGATGTGATGAGGGAGGCAATGAGCCAGACCAGCGACCAGAGGGTGGTATGGGACAGGATGCTCAGAAAATATGGCACGGGCTGGCAGACGCGAATGGTACGCGCCCAGCGGAGCTGCCGCTTCCAGACATCGCGCCAGTACATCGGTCCCTCCCAGCATTCCACCACGACCGGGCAAAGCTCGATGCGGTGGCCCTGTCGTTCGATGCGATGGCCCAACTGGTAATCATCAGCGAGACAATTTACCAACGCGATGAAACCGCCGATTTCCGCGAGCAATTCGCGGCGTGTCAGCATCACCGCGCCGAGGGCGAAATCAAGCGGCCGGAGGGCGGTGGACTGCAAAACCTGGCTCCAAAAATCGGCATTGATGGCAATGGCTTCACAGCGCATGGCGGTGGTCGTGGAATCCGCCAGCCGGTAAAAACAATTCACCAGCCCGACGCTGGAATCGCGCAGCGGCGCGACCACGTTTGCGAGAAAATCCGGCGGGATGCGCACATCGGCGTCGCCGACGAGAATCAGCGGATGCCGGGCCAGCGGTTCAAGCTGGGCCAGGGTCGAGACCTTGCCGTTGGCGCCCAGCGATCCGGTGCAGATCATGAGTTGCGCATCGCAGCCGGGATATTTCTCCATGAGTTCGCGGACGATTTTACAGACCGGATCACCCGCGTCGGAGACGCCGAAAAGAATTTGAATCTGGCCGGCGTAATTTTGGCTGAACCAGCTTTGCAATGATTCGGCGGTGGTGGCGTTGCAGCCTTTGAGCGGTTTGAGCAGGGTAATGGCCGGGGTGAAGGAGTGATCTGTGACGCGCCGGTGCAGTGGAAACCGGGCGGCGGCGATCCATTGCCAGATCAGGAGGCCCAGGCTCAACAATGCCAGGGCGGCAGGAATTGCTTCGGGAAAATTCACCGTTGGTAAACCAACCGCCCGTCAGATGCCGGAGCCGGAAATTTTATCCTCGGGATGTTCATCCAGGACGAGCACGCCGTGTGGCGGCAGGTCGTAATTGCCGGAGAAGGTGTTGCCGGTGAGGAAGTCGTGCATGGGCTTGTAAAACTGGATGCGCACGGGCGAATTCTGGTGGTTGAGCAGGAAGAAGACGCGGATGCCTTCCTTTTCACGCATGCTGACCTCCACGTTTTCCGGCACTTTCAGCAACGGATGCAGATTGCACATCTGCCGCAACCACGAAACGAGGTCGTGATAAAAATGCTGGTGGCTCATCGTGCCGACGTAAATGGCCCGGCCGAGGCCGAAATTGTTCATGGTCACGGCGGGACGCCCGGCGTAAAAGTCTTTCGCATACGTGGCCAGAATCTGGCAGCCCTTGGGTTCGATGATGTCGCACCAAAGCCGGGCGGGATGCAGATGGCTGGTCGGAAACGCGCCCTTGAAGGTGAGATGATTTTCCTCGCCGGGAGGGACGGGGTCAAACTCCAAAACCTCCAGGCCGAACAAATCGGTCATGTTGTTCGGGTAACCGTCATCCGGCACGACGCAATGTTCATTGACCAGGCCGGTGTTGAAGGTGCCAACCAGCGTGCCGCCGTTTTGGACGTACAGTTTGAGCCGGTCCGCTTCGCCGGCGGACAGCAGGTGCAGCGAGGGTGCGAACACGATTTTATATTGCGAAAGATCCTCCGTTGGCCGGGCGAAATCCACCGAAATGTTCCGGTCATGCAGCGCGTTGTAAACGAGCTGAATGTGTTCGCGGAGGTTGAAAAACTTGTTCGGCTGCATCGGCTGTTGCAGGGCCCAATCATTGTCATGCGAGTAAAGAATGCAGGCGTCGGCCACAATCCGGGTGCCGCGGATGGCCGGGGCGAGCAATTTTAATTCTTCGCCGATCTGGCTGATTTCCTTGAAGGCGCGGGTATTGCCTTCGAGGTGGTGCGGCAACACGGCACCGAAGAATTTGTCATTGCCGATGCGCGGCTGGCGCCAGTGATAATAAAACACGCCGCAGGCGCCCCGTGAGATCAATTGATACGTGAGCAGCCGGATCACTCCGGGACGCACCAGCGAGTTGACCTCCTGCCAGTTGACCTGGCCGGCTTTTTGTTCAATGACCCAGAACCCACAGTCGCTGTTGGGCGTTCGGATGTCGGTTTTTTTGAGCGAGCGGAGGATGTCAATGTCGCAGGCCAGCTCATTGGATTTGGTCTTGATGGCGGCGTTGCTCTCGACGGAGACAAAATCCACGACGTTCGCCATGTCGAAGTGATCGAATTTCCGCGTGAGCGCGCGCAGGTTGACGGTGACGGGATGGTCGGGACAAAGCTCGTGCAGAACATCGGCCTGCATCCGGGCAAAGGCGATGACCGCATCGCTGCAGAAGCGGTGCCAGTCGAGCAACAGCGCGGGATTGTGCGGGGCGGGCGCGTACTTGGGCATGGGCACGTCGTCGAACGAGGAAACGATCTGGCCCCAGCAGCGCAAACCGAGGTGGTTGTTGAGGCGCTCGATGGTTTCGTATTTCAGTTTGAGCCAGTTTTGCCATTCCAGGCGTGAATCTTCGTTGAACGACCATTCGGTGAAATGTCCGCCTAGCCCGCTGTCAATCTGCCAGGCGATCAATTGAGGGTGATCACCCAGGGCTTGGGCCATGTTTTCAACCAGGCGCTTGGAGGTGTTCCAGAATATATCGTTGTTGAAGCAAACCGCGCGGCGCGTGCCTTCGTGCTTGACCAGGCCGTATTCGTCCAGCGGCAGAATTTCCGGATGTTTTTTGGCCAGCCAGATCGGCGGCGCAGCGGTGGGAGTGCCGAGGACCACCTTGATGTTGTGCTGGGCCATGATGTCCATCACGCGGCGCAGCCACAGGAAATCGTACTGGCCTTCTTCGGGTTCGCAGAGGCCCCAGGAGAATTCACCGATGCGGACAACGTTGATGCCGGCCTTGACCATCAATTCCGCATCCCGTTCCCACCCACTCTCGGGGTTGTCGGCGGTGCCGGCATAAGGGAAGACCCACTGCTCAGGATAATAGTCAACGCCAAAAAACATAACCTTGTCTCACGGGCTTCAACAGGAGTCTAATGCCCCCCACTGCGTTTGCAATCTAAAAATCGCCGGGGCGGCGGCGAATCAATCAATTGGTTGACTGTTTGAACAGGCCGCCCAGCCCCTTCGTAAGGTTGGTCATGCCCGATCCGCCTGACCCCAACAGTTTTCCAAGGTCCTTGCCCACTTCGCCGGCATTCTTGCCGAGTTCGTTGGCCGCAACGGTCTTGATGATGGCGGCGGTAAGAGCTGCAAGGGTCTGCTGCGTCAAATCCGCCACGGTGATCCCGGCGCTGCCTTTGCCCAGACCCGCGAGATGAATGTCCGGCACGGTTACGAGGTTGCCGTTAAAATTCACCTTGGCCCCGGTAATCAACAAATCATCAACTTCGATTTTTTTTCCAGCCTTGGGGTTGGTCGGGGTGCCGGCGTTTGTGTGCGAAGTTCCGCCACCTTGGTTGAACGCGTTCACGTTCTGCAGGATTTGGCTGAGATTGTTTCCGGTGAGCGGACTGCCTTCAAAGGTGATTTCCGGCGCTTCCACACGCACTGTGCGCACGACGATTTTGTCGGACATGACCGAAGCCGGATTTACTCCCACGGCGATCAAACCGACACTGATGGATTGCGGCGTCTGATAGCCTTTGGGGTTGCCGATGACGAAACCTTTGATGCTGGCCGAGCCCGTCATCAACGAAACATTCACCGTGTCCACGCTGACGGAAACCTGCGTCATTTCCGGTCCGACGGTTTCCATTCCTTTTTTTACGATGTCACCGAGAAAGAAGCCCACGACCACCACGGCGACAATAATGATAACCACCAGTCCGATGATTCCGCCAAGCACTAGTTTCTTGATCATAAAATGAACGGTTGTTTCGCCAGCGCCCGGTCTGGCGGGATGGCGTTTTCACTCCTTCACGAGCGATTGCACCAAATTCACGAAATCACTGACCTGGTACGGCTTGGCCAGAAAGTGATCCGGCTTGGCCTCGGCATCGTTGTAAATGCTCTCGTCCACCGTCCCGCTGAGGAGAACGATTTTTTGCCTGGGCTGAATGCGCCGGCATTCGCGGATCAAATCCATGCCGGTCATCGAATGCATGGCGTAGTCGGTCACGAGCACCGCCGGCCGCGGATTGGCCTTGGAGAACTCGGCCAGCGCCGTCTGCGGATCGCGAAACGTCCGCACCCGGAACTGGAGCGGCGCCAGAATCATCGCCGCCATTTCCAGCAACATGGGCTCGTCGTCCACCACGAAGATTGTGGCGGGCGGCTGATTGGATTCATTGATGTTAGATCCAGCCATATACTGATTATCAATAAGGAACACCTCCGCCCGCCTGCTGGCAAGCGCTTTAATTAAAGTTATCCACCATTCGCCGCAAGATTGCCATTGCATCCGGCTAATAATCGCGTAAATTCCCCCCTGCAGTTAAGTGACTGCTTAAACAGGGAATCGCGGTTATGAAAACTAAACCAGCACCCGAGCCAGCCAAGAAAAAGAAGGACTCCAGCTTAACACGCCCACGTCGCAATCCCAAACCGCCGGCCGAACCAGCGGTTGCCGCCGCCGAAACCCCGTCCGAATCGGCGAAACCCAAACGTTCCGCGGCCAAAAAGCTGAAAGACAATATCGTTTCCACCTACAAAAAGGTAAAACAGAGCGTTTCCCGGCCCAGCGTGGCCCGCACCCCAAAAATTGAAATTCCGCCGCTCCTGCTCGAAGGTGACCAGCCGGCTACGCCGGCCGTCAGTGGTCCCGGCCAGAAATTCGCGCTCGGCCCCGTGCCACCGTCGCCGCATTCAGAACTGGCGGAAGCCGAATTGCCCGAGGCCTACGGGACCAAAAAACTTTTTCTGACCGCGCGTGATCCCCATTGGCTGTATGCGCATTGGGATTTGACGCGCGAGCAGCAGTTGAAGCTCAATACCCGCTCCGCCGACGGCCACCTCATCCTGCGCATTTACGCCGGCCGGATGGAAGGCCATCCGATTTGCGAGATCCACGTTCATCCGGAATCGCGCCACTGGTTCGCACACGTCGAGCGCGCGGGAAGCTCCTATGCCGCCGAGCTGGGGTATTATTCGGCGCTCGGCCGCTGGACGCGCATCGCCGCCTCCAGTGCCACCATTACCCCGCCGGACACGGTTTCCTCGGAAGGCGAGATTGAGTTTGCCACCATCCCGTTTGAATTCCCGTTCGCCCGGCTGATCGAAATCATCAAGGCGGCGGTGCGGGAAAATCTCCCGCTGGCGCAGGCACTCGAAGAGCTCCGCCGCCACGGGCATCCGGAACTGCCGCGCGCCAACGGTGCGCCGGTTTCAAACTGGACGCCGCAGCAGGAACAGGCGCTGGCCCGGGTCGTCAACATTGACGAAGTGCGCCGGGTCTGGATGGGTTCGCTCGAAATCACCGAACTCATCCGCCGCCGCCTCGCGCATGAGATTTCATCGCTGGGAGTGTCGTCCCTTGGGATTTCCAGCCTTTCCAGTCCGTTCGGCGGTGCCGGTGCCCAGTCCAAGAGTTTCTGGTTCAACGTCAACGCCGAATTGATCATATACGGCGCGACCGAGCCCACGGCCCGGGTCACGCTCGGCGGCTACGACATCAAACTGCGCACGGACGGTTCGTTCAGCTACCGTTTCGCGTTGCCGGACGGGAAATACGATTTGCCGGCGGTGGCGGTCTCCGCCGACGGCACGGACGCGCGCGCGGCCAATTTGAAATTCAGCCGCGAAACCGAATATCTCGGCGACGTCGGCGCGCACCCGCAGGATCCCGCGCTCAAACCGCCGTTGCCGGAAAATGTTTGATCGCATGGATGCCCCTCCGCGCGGAGCTTTGATGCTCGTCCGGTTTGCGGCCGTCGGTCTGGTCGGGATGAGCGTGCTGGAAATCGGCTTGTATCTGGCCGAATGTTCCCTGCATCACGAACCGATCCAGGTCTTTCACGGCGTGCTTCTCTTTGTTCCATTCGTGGCGGGAATCGTCATTTTTGTGAAGGCCCGGGCGGTGGCGGAATGGATTTCCAATACCTTCGACATATGAGCGACGAGATGCAAGGGATCAAAGGGTATCTGTCGCTGGTTCTGCACGCGCACCTTCCCTTTGTGCGCCATCCGGAGCACGAACAATTTCTGGAGGAGAGCTGGCTCTTTGAAGCCGTCACGGAAACTTACCTGCCGCTGCTGCAAACCCTCCATGGCTGGCAGCGCGACGGCATGGACACGCCCCTCACGCTTTCGCTCTCGCCGACGTTGTGCGCGATGTTGCTCGACCCGCTCCTGCGCGCACGTTATGAGCGGCACCTCGACGGACTGATCGAGCTGGCGGAAAAGGAAATCCGCCGCACGCACTGGGACCGCGCATTCCGCGAATTGGCGTGGATGTACCACCATCGTTTCACCCGGATGCGCGACACCTGGCGCGGCTGCGAGGGCAATCTCATCGGCGCATTTCGCAAACTGCAGGATGAAGGCCGGATTGAAGTCATCACGACCGGCGCCACGCACGGATTGCTGCCGATGCTGGCCAATCATCCGCCGTCCATCCGCGCGCAGATTTTGACGGCCCGCTACCATTACCGCGATTGTTTCGGCCGTGACCCGCGCGGCATCTGGCTGCCGGAATGCGCCTACGTGGACGGGGTCGAACAATTCTTGCAGGAGGCGAACATCCGCTGGTTCATTCTCGACACGCACGGCGTGCTGCACGCCCGGCCGCGGCCGCGCTATGGCACCTTTGCGCCGGTGTTCACGCCCAACGGCATCGCCGCCTTCGGGCGTGACTTCGATTCCTCGCGCCAGGTGTGGAGCCAGCACGAGGGATATCCCGGCGATGCACGCTACCGCGATTTCTACCGCGACATCGGCTTCGATCTCGATTTGGACTACGTGAAGCCGCATCTGCCCTCGCCGGAAAATCGCGGTTTCACCGGCATCAAATATTACCGCATCACCGGCGGCGCGGGGGACAAGGAGATTTATCAGCGCGACCTGGCGCTGCAGGCCGCCGCCGACCACGCCGGTCATTTTCTCAACGAACGCGTGAATCAAGTCCAGCGGCTGGCCGGATTATTGGACCGCCCGCCGCTCATCGTTGCGCCTTACGACGCGGAATTGTTCGGCCACTGGTGGTACGAGGGACCGGAATTTCTCGACTACTTCGCGCGCAAGCTGTTT
>Ga0265338_10004513_pt1 | contig 18771 bp, 15 predicted proteins | sample 42126metaG_FD_193579 | JGI IMG/M metagenome (GOLD analysis project Ga0265338, IMG submission 193579) | Rhizosphere microbial communities from Carex aquatilis grown in University of Washington, Seatle, WA, United States - 4-21-26 metaG | ecosystem: Host-associated > Plants > Roots > Rhizosphere... | reverse complement strand
TGGATTTCGGCTCTATTCACTAACTGTTTCAAAGAGCGATTTTTATTGGAAGTATAACATTAACTGAAGCGTTATGTAATCTGAAGCAATTGCAATTAAATGTGTGTTCTATTGTAATGCAATCTAACGGTGGAGGAATGAATATTGATGGCTTAACAAGAAGTAAGTAGTTTGAATGGTATAAATATGATTAGTGTTATATATTCGATCTAGAGCAAAAAAAGAGCAGAGGCCAATAAGATGGCCTCTGCTCTTAAATGAAAATAACTAATTTAAAACTTTACTTATTAACTTCAATAATCACAGTTCGATTATAAAAGCGTTCTTCTGGAAGGGTATTTTTAAATGGAGATAGTGCCTGATTGTCACCGGTTCCATATGTTTCAAATTTTATACCTGTTGTACCTGCTTTCAATAAGCTTTTTTCAAGAATGCTTTTCGCATCGTTAGCACGATCCATTGATAATGTTTTGTTATGAGCTTCAGCTCCGATAACATCGGCATGACCGTTTAAAATAACCGTTGCTCCATTAGGAATTTTAGGTGTTACAAAGTCGGTCAAATACTTTTCGTACATAGGAGTAGTATTATATTTGTCAAATTCATAAAGCACACTAAATCGTGTCATTTTATCAGGAACTGGTGGAGTCCAAAGTACAACGTGTACATTAGATTCTTGTCTTGTGGTTTTGCCGCTTATTGTTTGGGCTATCAATGTTACTTTGAAGTTGCCTTCAGGTCTGGTACCCAAAATAGTTTTACTCGGGATATTCACTTTTTCCTGTGTATAAGGACCATAATATTGCACTTTACCATTTTCATCCATCAATTCCAACGACCATGATGACACTTTTTCGTTTGCTCCCGATGCATCGAAGGTGACATTGCCTTCAATCGGTTCTGCTTTCGTGTTGGTTGCCATTGTTGGATTCATAGATTCATCCGAACTGCTTATGAATTCAGTCAACAAGTCTGGAGAACTACTTTCGATAGATACTCTACGGTCGTCTGCATGAAGCATATCCAGATCAATTTTGTCTTCCGGTCTCATAGAAGGCATTTTTGGCTCTTTAAGTCCTTCAACTTTAATTCGAGAAGCGTCAATACCAAATACATCTACCAAATAATGTTTAACCGATTCTGCCATTAACCGACCTTGGCTAGGACCTTTCTCTGACGAACCAGCCAAAGTAATAGTTGTAGCAGGGTATTTTACCATACGGGCACCAAGGATGTTAAGTATATTATGATATACAATCATTTCTCGTGTTGAACGATCAATTTGGTTAGATTGAATTGTATCCAAATTTTCTACTTTGAATGTTGGAGCTTGGTCTTTAGTTAGCATTACATAACGACCCGGTATTTCAGTTGAACCTAAATCGAAAAATATATAATTACGAACCGGGAATGCATCCTGTGATCTCAGTTTAACCGGAATGTTTGGAGGTGTGTTAATCAGTAAATTTACTTTTGGTTCTACCACTGCTGATACTATCCCAGCTTCTGCCGGCCTAGGAATCATTTTACCCATTCCAAATTTAAGGGCTATTCCAGCTCTCAGCGTATTTATATTCAATCTTTCAATGGAGCGAGGCTTTTGACCAAATTCCGGGTGATAAGATACAAAAGGAGATAGTACAAATTGTGTTTGGTGGCTCTGAGAAGAAAGCTGGATATCATATCCGGCTCCGACTTGCATTGACACTAGTGTTTTCCTTACATTACTAAAATCACTTTTTGTTTCGGAGTTATCATTGTCTAGAGGGTTATCACGATCAGGTCCTTGCTGGAAGTTAAATGATTTTTCTACATTAAAAGCCACGCGTGGACCGACATATACATAGAAATCATTTTTGAATGGTGCTATCCGTAAACTAGGTTCTATAGATATATAGCTAAGATTAGCTTCTAAATCTTCCTGACAGTTACATGATGGATCTATTATTCCATCAAACTTTCCACTGCGGTTATCATAAGCTACTTGTAGCATGCCTCCCAATATTGTGTTAGGCTGATGATACTCTATGAGTGGTGCAGCAAAAAGTCCAATACCATTTCCCCTTTTAAATGACGCAGGAAGGAATAGGTTTGAATTCAACTGTTGAGTGGTACCGTGATACATATTGATATTTACACCACCGGCTACACCAAACCACCATGATGGTCTAGTAAATTGAACCTCCTGCGCCAACATAGACGCTTGAACACTTGTCAACATTAAAGTACTTACAAAAAGACTTTTAATGATTCGTTTTTGAGTAAACCACGCGATGCGTGATCTCATTAATAAATTACTATTAGTTTTCATCTTTCTACTTTTTTAGATTAAAAGAAACACTTATGTTATTATTGGATTTACATTTTATTAGATTAAATAAATTAAAACAGAACAAAGTTGCCTCATTTTCTTCTTTTAAGTATTACATAATTTTGGGAAGAAATTATATTATTCACACATTTTCATACAGTGGAAATAGTAGAAGCAATCGTATATTGCAACTGGAACAGATGGCATCACAATAGACACTGACAGTACCATAATTGCATCTGAAGACATCGCGTTGAGAAAAAGAGCAATCGTAATCGATATTGACCGAATTATTAAAACTAATTATTTCCCTGCAACTTGCATATATATCAATACTACAGCCGCCAATGTCATTATAACTAATGTGGCAACACCCAGTAAATTGGATAGTTTACTATTGGTAAATTTTCCCATCACTTTTTTATTATTGGAGATATGAAGAATAATAGCAATTAAAACAGGCGCTGTTAATCCATACAGAATGGCGGAATAAATCAGTGCTTTGATGGGTGTAATACCAATATAATTCAACGACAAACCTAAAAATAGAGAAATAGCAGTAATAACATAAAATGCTTTTGCTTGGTGAAATTTTTTATCTAATCCACCTTTCAATCCAAATGTTTCGGTAACGATATATGAAAGCGAACCACTCAAAACAGGTATAGCGAGGAAGCCTGTGCCTATAACGCCAACTGCAAAAAGCAAATAGGCAGCTTTTCCTAACAATGGCTTCAAGGCCTGAGCTGCTTGTTCTACGGTATTAATCTGATGAACGCCGCCCTTAAACAATACTGTTCCGGTAGTGAGAATGATAAAAAACATCACCAGATTTGAAAACAACATACCAAAATCCACATCATGTTTCATATCCTGTATGATACTTTTATTTACAACTAAATGTTTTTTCATTTGTTTTACATCTTCCACTTCCATGGTGGCTTGCCAAAAGAAAAGATAGGGCGAAATGGTGGTTCCAAGAAGGGCAACCAAGATGCTAATAAAATCTTTGTCGAATCTGATAGTTGGGATAAATGTAGCTTTTGCCACAGCCATCCAATCTTGTTTGTAAAGAAAGGGAACGATAAAGTAAACCAAAAGTACGATGCAGAGATATTTTAGAATACCAGCAATTTTTTTATATGGAAGATAGATTATTAATACTAAAAGAATAATTGTAAAAGCAATGCTGAAGAATGCGGCGTTTATAGACGGAAACAAAAGATTCCCAACAGCCCCCATACCGGCAATGTCTGCACCAATGTTCATCACAATGGCCGGAAAACTAAACAGCAACATAAGATATAATACAGGTTTTGAATAATACTTTTTCAACGTGCCTGTTAAACCGTGCGAAGTAACTAAGCCAATCCGTGCACACATTTCCTGTATAGTTGCCATAAGTGGAAATGTAATAAGAGCTGTCCACAGCGTAGAAAGCCCGAAGGCAGCACCCGCCTGTGAATAGGTCGCAATACCCGATGGATCATCATCACTGGCACCGGTTATTAGACCGGGTCCAAGTGTATTCAAAAAACGGAGAAATTTAGATTTGTTTGTTTTAGTATCCATGCTAAGTGATTCAGAAAGTGTGACTGTAAATGTAAGCCCTGTATTTATACAGAATGTTACAAAATTCCTTGTGATTATTACATAAATCACATTTAGTTACATCGTGTTTTTTAAAAGCACAATTGAACATAAACAAACAATCCCAACCGAAAGCTCGATTGGGATTGTTTGTTCACTATATTAACCCATAGTATATTAAGAAAATTAATTAAAAATATATTTGGCTAAACTTAATATTTTAAGATACTCTATTCCGTTCCGCAAAACGGAACGGCAATGAATATTGTTATTTTTCATTGCCGTCGGTTTTAACCGACGGTAATTATTAATTTCAGAATAAAGGCTTTAGCCAAAATTAAAGAATTCTTATTTCTCCAAATGCACTACAGGTTCTATTATTTTATTATAACGCAGATTAAGTTCGTATCTCATCGAAGAAAGGGGTTCTTTTTTGTTCCACACAAGCAGCAGCATAGAGATAAAGAGCAGCGCTCCATGTTTGCCAGTCCTGCCCCATGGGTTTACCGTCTTGTGCTTTGTGCCATTCGTTAAATCCGAATGTGAGTCCTTCAGTGGTACTCATTTTTATGCAATTGGTAAGTGCCAGCAGTTTTTCTTCTGCTAGTGTATATCTTTTGGCAGCTACCAAGGCGGCAATATAAAAGCCACATATAAAAGGCCAAATGCCTCCGTTGTGATATTCGCCGGGATTATTGTAAAGCGCATATCTGCTATGCCAATCGGGGTCTTCGGGTTTGGTGTAGGGAAAGAAGTTGGGCGGCAAATCCAAGGCTAGCTCACCTTTTGTATGCATATTGACACATTCTTCTTCTATCCATGAAACCATTTCATTGGCTCGAGATGGAGAGGCAATGCCGGATAAAATGGCCAGACTATTTCCTAATAAGTCGAAGCGTTCGCTGCTGTGGATTTTGTATGACCAAAAGGCGTAATAAGGTTTATTTTTCACCACCAAACCTTCGTGCACATGATGGTGCATCACACCGCTCGTGATGGTGAATCGGCTCATTTCGTGGCTCACGCAGTCGGCTCTTTCATTATTGCCTAACATTTTGAGATAAGTGTAAACCAAGGTATTTACAAACAAGCCATATCCGGTTACCCATTGTTCGTCGCGCCAATCGCTTGTGGGCTGTTGCGCCACTAGATAACGGTCGGAGGGACTTTGGTATTCCATCCAAGTCAAGGCTTTTACCACGGCTTCATGTAGGAAGTATGCGTCGTCTGTTATCTTTCTATAAATGCACACAGCAATCAAAAACAAGGGCGTGCTATCGCTTGATCCACGGTCGTCTTTGTCGTGTACCAGTGAGGTAATGTGTCCGTGATCTGTTTGGTTTTTGGCCAGTGTCTCCAGTACTTTGCGCATACTTTCCAAAAGCTCTTTGTTGTCGGATACAGCAATCCCGAGGATGGAGAACATCAAATCGCGCGTGTAAGGTTCGGGGTATCCCCAGCCTGCTGTGCGAGGAAGTCCTTCATAAGAACCGTGGGCATTATGTAGCAGCACTTCGAGTGCGGCTTTTTTTGCTTCTTCAATATCTTGCAAGTCTATTGTCTTCATTTTGATAAATTTATTTATTCTTTTTTGCCTTGTTGAAAGCTATCGCTATTGCCTGTTTCTGTGCTTGCTCGTTTGACTCAGGCTCCGATGTTCCTATCGTTCCCTTCTCGTGATAACTATGCATTATCTCTTTGATGTTTTCAGAAATCACTTTTTTCGACTTTCCTTTTTTTAGTGGCATAATTTTTTTAATTTGAAGATTTGAAAATTAATTAATTTGAGAATTGCAAATTGAGTTCCAATTTTATAATTCTACATTTTCAAATTGTTAATTATCTTAGTTCCATGTTGAACCCCTACAGGGCTCCGACTTTTATTTCATTGTCTGCCACGGGTTTTACCCGTGGTTATTAATGTTTAATCCTTTCAGGATTATAAATCATGTTTCAACCACGAAGTGGTTTAATATGAATAACCGCGGGTAAAACCCGTGGATTTAAAGCATATATTAAAACCGGAACCCTGAAGGGGTTCAACATGAGTAATAAAACGTATTTTCAATAAATTTGTATTTCTACATTTTCAAATTTGCTAATTTGAAAATTAGAAAATTATCTTAATCCTAATTTATCGCTCATTATTTGTACAAAGCGTTTGGCTACGATACGGTAATCGAAATTTGCGACTACTCGCTCGCGACCGGCTTTACCTAGTCTGTCGCGCATGGCGGGGTCGTTCATAAGCTGGAGTAGATACTTGGCGATGTCTTGTACATTGGCGCGGTAATCTACGGTGCGAGGCTCATTAAATATTACTCGGTGTTGTTCTTCAAAGCCCGATTCATTTCCCAGTATTACTTCATTCACCACAATCTTTTTTGCCACTTCAGCCAACAAGGCTGTTTCACCATGAATAAGTGTATCCAACATTCCCATGGCACGGAGGCTGATAACCGGTTTTTCGCAGGCGTTGGCTTCTACTTGCGGCATACCAAAGCCTTCCAAACGAGACGGAGCAGCATATATATCGCAGGCTCCAATGAGGTAAGGCATAAAGTTTCGAGATATTTTATTGGTGGCGTAGGTTACATTCTTTTCGATGCCTAATTCGGTAGCTAATTCCAGATCGGCCAGGTTTTGTAGTTTGGTGCGCGGCTGTGGCCACACTTTACATACATATTTCCAATCGGGGGCTTCTTTATCAATAATAGCTAAAGCTTGCATTACTTCTTGTGCGCCTTTGGAGGCTGCATCACCACCCACGGTAAGTATCATTAATTGATCGGGTGAAATACCGAGGGCTTCGCGCACGGCAAGTATTTTTGGGTCGTCTTTGCTGAAAGGGATAAAGGAATCGGTGTCGCAACCCACAGGCAGCACTTCTATGATGTCGCCGCTGATGCCGTCGCGCACATACATTTCTTTTACCCAATTGGAGGTTACTAATATGAGTGGCAATTTGTTCAGTACTTCCTGATAATTGGCAATATAACCGTCGGCTACTAACCATGGCACCGGCTGTACTCCATAGCGTTGGGGGTGAAGAATTAATTGTGGTGTGTGTCCCCAATACCCGACTCCCACTACTACATCGGGTTGATACCAGCGATAGTACCATTCTTTTTCTTGTGCGGATTCAAAATGCACGGCACGGACATCTACGCCCATTTCGTTCAAGCCTTTGTAAAGTAAATCGCCTTGTGTGGCAAGCCCTCCCGGAGAAGGTGGATAATCGTAAAGCACTAATACTTTCATGTAATTTAAATTTGAAGATTTGAAGATGAGATAATTTGAAAATGCCTATTCCATGTTGCAGGCATCTCCATGCAAATGATTTTTGCTAAACAAAGATGCATTCATTTCTTTTCTTGAGCGTTACATAATTAGTGGAAGGAGTTATATCATTCACACATGCAAATTATGTAATTCATATAAAGAATAGTATAACATCTTTCCTTCAAGCTCAGCGTACATTTACCGCAGAGAAAAAACATCTTAAGAGCCGGAATTTGGGTTTTTTAAGGATTGCCTCTCTAGTTTAAAAACACTTCGTTGATGAAAAAATCTATTCTATTTCTTATCTATTTTGCCTATATGGGTATTGCATCTTCTGTTATGGCGACTACACCAAACCAAGTGGTATTCTTAAATACAGGCCGTCTATATATTGCTTCGCAGGCGGGTGTGTCAATCTATATTCCAGATGCCATTCGGATGCTTAGTGTAAGTGGGGGAGATTCTGTGAAAGTAGTTCTCAATGGCAGGGTAGAATTAGGTGGGGACTTTTATCAGGATGCCCATACTACGGTTTTTTATGTGGATTCAGTTAGTGGCAGAACTGCTTCTACGGGTACGCTTGCTTTTGTTACTACTCGTGGGGTGAATCGCTTTGTGACTACCCAATCCGAATCTTTGTCTTCTTTTGACCGAGGGCTCTATTATATTGCTTTCCCACATGTGGAGATAGGTACGAATGATTCTATTATTCTACCTGCTAAAATGGGGATGGATGCTTTGAGTGTGCATAGAGCCAGTGGTCAGACGGGTTATTTGGTTTTGCGCTCGGATACGGTTGGTGAATATGTTTTTAATGCTTCTTTGCGTTCAACATCAACAACTACAAGTTCTGAAAGTGCGATTGATTTAGGTGCTGTGCTCATTGAACAGGAAATGAAAGCGTATCGCACAGGTACGCAGCTTTTTGCTTTTGCTACACCGTTTAAAGGAACTCAACTCTCTGGATATTTTGCAGGGAACTGGGTGCGCAAACCTCAAAACGGTACTTACGGACACTGTACTTATGTGCTCGGTAACAAGCCGAGTGTGGCCGACCCATCTGTGATTAGCTCAGATCAATATGTAACCGATGCACTTGAACCTTTAGTTCCTGCTCAAGCCTATCTTATTAAACCCCGACCTGCCGGTTTTGATTATAGTACATTGCAAACTACCGGAGGATTGACAGTAACCGGTGCATCCGCCAGTGCCTACGATTTGGATAAATTCTTTTTTAACGGAATGGTTTATACAATCCCGGCCTATCAAGAGCAAGTTTATGCAGAAGATGTTTTATACACCAACAGTATTCCAACAGGTGTTACTTTGACTAGCACTGTGAATTGGCTGATAGGAAATTCCTATACATGTGCCATATCTACCAAACGCTTAGCCCAGCAAATGGAAAGTAGCGGATTATTGTTTGCTCCTACCATTTATATTTTCCCTGCTGGTTCTACTTCTTATCAACCACTCACCATCACGGGAAGTGGTGATGCCATTGTAGTTTCAGACGCAACCGAGATTCCCGCTATGAGTATTTTTATGATTCGGGTAGCCAAAGGGCAAACGGTAACCGGAAGTGGCATCTTTAGCATTGGTAAAGAATCTTTGGTGCACGGAAATGCTTCGCAGGATTTAGGGTTTCGCACGGTCGCTATTGCTTCTCCTAATCAAGTGCTTTTTCGTATATCACCGATCAACAACGAGCGAATTTATGATTTAGCCGCCATTGGTATTAGACCAACTGCCGTTTTGGGTAGCGATGCATACGATATAGCTAAAGTATATGCTGCCAACCAAGAAGGTTTCCAGTTATATACGGTTTCGGCTACGGGTTCCAGATTGTCGGCAAACGGTGTACCGCAAGATGTGGACACGGTGAAGTTGGGTTTGAAACCGGCTCCGATAAGTGGAATGTATCGAATCAGTGCTTCTTATGTAGAAAGCCTAAGCACTGAAGGTATTTGGTTGGAAGATAAATTAACAAACACAACGGTGGATTTGAAAACCAATCCTACCTATAGCTTTACTACCAATCCTACGGATTCGGAAGATCGATTCACCGTGCATTTTAAAAGAGCTGCAACCAACCTTGGTAAAACTAATGGTGATCAGAACTTAGTAGCTTGTTTTTCCAATGGAAATTTGTTGATTAAAAATCTCAACGAATCAGATATAAATGCGAAAATAAACATCTATGATGTACAAGGAAAATTAGAAAAAACAACTATCGTAAGTAACTATCCTACTATGATTATTCCCGTTGATCTTGCAAAAGGTAACTATGTATTTCAGTTAAAAAGTAAACGAACGATTGCTTTGAAACTGATAAAATAAAAAGGATGAAAAAAGTTTGGTTTCTTATAAGTCAGCGTATTCTCCTGACACTAGTTTTGTTTTTCATTACATTACCGGCCATTCCTGCTACCTATGTTAATTCATATAAACCTATAGAATCAGAGTCAACCGATAACATTTCTATGGACGAGAATACTGCGACACTACCAAGTCAAAGGACATTAAATAAAATGGAAGGTATGGCATCATCTACTCAAAATATAATATTACTTGGAGATGCCGAAGATCCTTTTGATCCGGGTGCTGGAACGGATAACCCCGATGACTATAACGATGTGCCGATAGGAGATGGTCTACCTATTACTTTATTGTTTGCTTTCTGTTATGGATTAGTTCTATGGTTTCGTTATAGAAAAATAGGAACTCCTATAGGAGTCATTAACTATTAAATTTTCTAAGAATTTATATAAAATCAATTTAAAAATTACAAATATGAAAAAGCTCATTTCAACTCTTTTTATCATTTACTGCACGCTGATTTCAGGCGTTTTGCAGGCACAAGTTACGGTAGGTAGTAATACAGTTCCGCAATCCTTCTCCTTGTTAGAACTGGATGCATCTACCCAAAAGGGAGGTTTGCGTTTGCCACAGTTGACCACCACCGAGAGAGATGCGTTGACGGGTGTAACGGGGAATACCACCACTGCTCCTGGATTGACTATTTACAATACTACAACTTCGTTCATTGAATATTGGGATGGAACAAGATGGACTCATTGTAATTGTGCTAGCACAGGTATGTCACACTTCACAGCGGTAAATGGAACGAATCCCGACTGCGATATGGGTAGCGGTAGCTTTATAAAAATAATAGGTCCCACTGCCGGATTCTCTATTTCGGGCATTGCAGGTGGTTACGATGGGAAAATTATAACAATTTACAACAGCACTGCAAACAACATGACTATTCTCAACGATGCTACCAGTATCGAAGCCAATAGAATACTAACGCTTACAGGAATTGATTTATATACAACAGCTGCCGGCTCAATGACCTTTCAATATGATGCGGAAGCTGCTCGTTGGATATTAATTTCCTACCAATTGTAAGGTTCAAACATTTAGCCTGATTTTTTCATCTGAAATATCTAAGAAAAGAAAACAATAAACCCCACTGAAATTTCAGTGGGGTTTGTTATATTCAATCTTTGCTCTTTGCTCTAATATCTTTGTTCTAAAACAACTACATTCTCTCCATATAGCACTTCAGAAAATCTAAAGAACCATTTTTACCAACCATACTTCTGCTGGTAGTTTTTTTGTTAAAGGAATATTACGCAAATGAGTGAATATTGCAACTCTTTTCAAAAGTTGTGGAATAATTCTCCTAGTTAAAGCATCTATTTTTGTTCCTTTGTAAAAATTCATTAATAATAAATAAACTTATGTGCTTTTCAGCCAATGCAAGTTTCGGTGCAAGTATAGTACTTACTGTTATAGGAGTAGCTGCAATAAAGAAAGTTCAACATCCATCACAACTTCTTTTTGCAAGTATTCCCTTGCTTTTTGCGGTACAACAAATTTCTGAAGGTATTATATGGCTAACCCTCGCAAATCCTGTTTATGCCGAATTGTCGCGAGTCATGACTTATTTTTACTTATTCTTTGCACAGTTTTTTTGGCCGTTATGGGTGCCAATTGCAATTTTAATGCTTGAAAAAGAATCCAAGCGTAAAAAGATACAAAAAATACTGGTAGGAATAGGGATAATTGTAGCCTTCTACAATGCCTATGCTCTATTAAGCTATCATGTACATGCAACAATAATTGGCTATCATGTTACATACACAGTAGATTATCCGAACCATCTTGCAAGCTATGGCAGTATTTTATATTTAATTGCAACAGTAGTTCCACCCTTCTTTTCGCACATAAAAAAGATGTGGATGTTCGGAACAAGTCTTTTCATTTCATACCTAATTTCAGCCATATTTTACGACCATTATATAGTTTCAGTTTGGTGCTTCTTTGCATCAATCATAAGTATATCAATATATGCCATTATGATTGAAATCAGAAACATGAATAAAAAAGCATTAAAAGCAATCATTCTTAATGCAATATAATACTGGTTTTCAGAAACGATATATTTTTAGAATGACAGATGAATAATGTATGATAGCATGCGCTTTCCTTACCATGCATGCCTATTTGATTATAGTTCAAGATTTGGCTAAAGCCAATTGCAAATGAATTTTTACTGCCCATTAGCTAAAGCAGATGGCAATAACACATAAACTTAGACCCAGATTTATTTCATATTTTATTTGTAGTTTCTGTAATAACAAACAATCCCCACCGAAAACTCGGCAGGGATTGCTTGTTATTGTCTTTATCTTTTATTCTTAATTCCTCATTCTTTATTCTTCATTCTAAAAAATCTACATCCTCTCCATATACCATTTCAATTCCTTTTCCATTTTCTTGTATTTAAAAATGGAGGTGATGATTTTTTGAAGACGGAAAAAGGCGGTTTCACTTTTTACTACATAATCGTAAGCCCGGTGATGCATACAGTCTATAGCCACTTCAATTTTATCTTGGCTGGAAAGCATTACTACGGGTATATCGGGATTGTAGGTTTTTATTTCATCCAGTGCCTGTAAGCCATTCATGGCGGTTTTATCTGTGCCATCCAGTTGATAATCGAGGATGATAACATCCGGACTGTGGGAAAGACTTTTCATGCACAGTTCTCCTGTTGCATAAGTTTCAATATCGAAATCAGCATTATCTAGAAACTCTATCTCTAATGATTTTAGAAATACAGCGTCGTCATCAACTAGAAATAATTTAATTCTATTTTTCATTGTAAATTTGTGTTCTTTATAGTGTTATATTCTTCTTCTAGTTCTTTACAAGCCTGAGAACATATGTTCTCAAGTTGTGATACCAGACCGGGTATTATTTCTGTTTGTTTTTGTGTGCTGGCGTATTCTTGCACTTTCTTTGCCATATTTTCATAATCAACATTCATACCCATAATGGCAAAGGATGGAATCATTTTATGTACGGAAGCGTAAAGTAAATCCCAATCTTTGTTTTTCAAGCTTTGTTTCATGGTTGTTATCAAAGTGGGTGTTTGCTCCAAATAAGCTGATATCATTTCCATCATCAAGCTTGGGTTGGATTTGGTACGATGAACTAAATAACCCAAGTCCGTGCATTTGGACTTTATAACAGCGAAATCATCCAAATTGTTCGTGTATTCATCCAAATGTGGTTTTTTTACTAATCCCACTATTTTACTGTACAATAATCTTTCGTCCAGAGGTTTGGCAATATAATCGTTCATGCCTACAGCCTTGCATTTCTCTAAATCCATGGTTGTTACATCGGCTGTTAAGGCGATAATTGGAATTTGAGAATTCATCGTGTTGCGAATGTAATCCGTGGCTTCAAATCCATTCATTTCGGGCATTTGTAAATCCATTAGAATAACATCGTACGATTTCTCTTTCAGTTTTTCGATAGCTATTTTCCCATTAGAGGCGATTTCTCTTTCAAAACCAAAATCGTCTAAGAGTGTTTTCATGAGTAACTGATTGATCGGAATGTCTTCCGCCACCAATACTTTTATATTTTTATTCTCTTCAGCTATTTCCATTATTTCTAATTCATCTTCAGGGTTCTCATTTGTTTTTAGAAAAGGTAAGTTAAAGATAAAGTTTGAGCCTTTACCCAATTCACTTTCTACATGAATGCTTCCACCTTGTGGTTCTACCAGTTGTTTCACTATAGCTAGTCCAAGTCCGGTGCCACCATACAAGCGTGAAGTGCCACTGGTGGCCTGTTGAAAGTTGTCAAATATGTTGTCTATTTTATCTTCCGGTATTCCAATTCCGGTATCTGCCACTGAGAATTGAATGTTTACCTTTTCATCATCTTCACTAAGTAACTGAACGCTTACGGTTATATTTCCTACGGTGGTAAACTTTACGGCATTACTTACCAGATTTAAAATAATCTGATGCAAACGCACCGGGTCGCCTACCAATACTTCAGGAATTTGCTCATCATAGATTTTTATCAATTTCAGATTCTTTTCCTGAATTTTTGTTTCAAACAAATGAAGCATCGCCGATATAGAAAACTTCATCTTAAACGCTATCTTTTCAAATGTCATTTTGCCTGCATCTACTTTTGACAAATCGAGAATATCGTTAATTAGGACAATTAGGGCATCGCCACTCATTTTGATGGCGCTGAGATATTCTTTTTGCTTGGCGGTCAAATCCGTTTTCAATAATACTTTGGTAAAGCCGATAATCGCATTCATCGGCGTGCGAATCTCGTGACTCATGTTGGAGAGAAACTGTTGTTTCGCTTTTACCGCATTCTCAGCTGTATGTGTGGCCTGTTCGGCTTTGAATTTAGCTTCTTCGGCAATTATGGTGGCAAATTCGGCAAACACTTTGGCTTCTGTCAGCTCGGTTGCAATTCTTTTTTGCTCCGTAATATCGCGTGCTACTACCACCACACCACGCACTTTACCTTGCTCGTCTTTATAGACGGAACCGTTGAATAATACGTCTGTCAAATTTTTATCTCGAATGGTGAGTGGATAATCTACCACAAAACCTTTATCAAAAACTTCTTTATATACTTCACGTGCCATTTGGGGCTCGGTAAAATAATCGAAGAAGTGGGTACCCGTAAGTTCTTTGCGCGAAAGACCCGTAATATTGGCAAAGGCCTGATTCATATCCGTAATTTTGCCTTCGTTATTTATAGTAACCAAGGGATCGCGACTCGCTTCTATGAGGCTTAGTGAATATTGAGATGCCAATTTTAGCGCCTCGCCTATGGCTTCTAATTCTTTATTTTCGGTTTTCCTTTTTTCTTTCTCTACTTTTTGATAAGCTAGTTCTATATTGGCAATGCCCAACTCTACTGCCCGCTTTTCTTTTTCATCATCCTGATAAGCTAATTCTTTGTCGGCAATAATTAATTCGGCGGCTCGTTTTTCCTTTTCACCGGTTTGGAAGTCTAGTTCTTTGTCGGCAATAACTAACTCGGCGGCGCGTTTTTCTTTTTCTTCATTCTGGTATGCTAATTCTATGTTAGCAATACCTAATTCTTCTGCCCGCTTTTCTTTTTCATTGTTCTGAAAAGCTAATTCTTTATTAGCAATGATTAATTCTTCTGCCCGTTTTTCTTTTTCTTTATTTTGAAATATAAGTTCTTTGTTGGCAATAATTAATTCGGCGGCTCGCTTTTCTTTTTCGTCATTTTGGAAAGCCAGCTCTTTGTTGGCTATGATTAACTCGGCAGCTCGTTTTTCTTTTTCATCGTTCTGAAAAGCTAATTCTTTATTTGCAATGATCAGTTCTTCTGCCCGTTTTTCTTTTTCTTCATTTTGAAATACAAGTTCTTTGTTGGCTATAATTAACTCGGCGGCTCGTTTTTCTTTTTCATCGTTCTGAAAAGCTAATTCTTTATTTGCAATGATCAGTTCTTCTGCCCGTTTTTCTTTTTCTTCATTTTGAAATACAAGTTCTTTGTTGGCTATAATTAACTCGGCGGCTCGTTTTTCTTTTTCATCGTTCTGAAAAGCTAATTCTTTATTTGCAATGATCAGTTCTTCTGCCCGTTTTTCTTTTTCTTCATTTTGAAATACAAGTTCTTTGTTGGCTATAATTAACTCGGCGGCTCGTTTTTCTTTTTCATCGTTCTGAAAAGCTAATTCTTTATTGGCATGGCGCAATTCGGTAGCCCATTTTTGTTCCGAGACATCTCGTCCAACAACTACTGCGCCCAGCACATTTCCCTGCTCGTCTTTATATATAGAACCGTTGAATAGAACATCTGTAAGCTTGCCATCTTTATGTATAAATGTAAGAGGTATATCAGCAACAAAGCCTTTGGCAAAAACAGCCTGATATACCTCACGTGCTTTATCAGGCTCGGTAAAATAATCAGCGAAATTAGTGCCTATAAGTTTTTCTCTTTCTATACCCGTAATGTTCACCTTAGCCTGATTCACATCCGTAATTTTACCATCCATGTTGATGGCTATTAGTGGATCCAAACTGGCTTCTATTAAACTGCTGGCATAATGTGACTCATGCGAGTTTGTTCTTTTCATGTAATATGATTTAGCCTCCCAACCTCCCGAAGGGGGCTTTGGTATTGTGATTGGTATTATTAGCCTGTTATTATTACCCCTAAATCCCCTAAAGGGGACTTTGGTGTTGTGCGTACTTATGTTATTTATTTATCATTATCTATTTAAACTTCCACCTTTTTTTGAATAATAACTTCCATTCGGATTATACAAAGGTTTAGGGGATTTAGGGGTAATTAATGATTTGCTATAATAATATCATCCCTTCGGGATTACACTTATCAATTTTTTTATTCCTCGTAACAAATCTACACCTCATCTATCGGCATCCTCCTTTTATCTTTCAGTTGTTTATAATGCGAAGGACTTAGGCCTGTCACTTTTTTAAACTGGTTTGAAAGGTGTGCCACACTGCTGTAGTGCATTTTAAATGCAATTTCAGTTATGCTTAATTCATCGTACATGATATATTCTTTCACCCGTTCTATTTTATTGGCGATAATATAATGTTCGATGGTAATGCCTTGTATTTGGGAGAAAAGATTGGCCATGTAGGTGTAATCATAATGCAGTTTCTCTGTCAATAAATCAGAGAAATTTAATTTCGGTATATCTTCCGAAAAATGAACCATTTCTATGATTATGGCCTTGATTTGTTCAATAAGTACTGCTTTTTTATCTTCCATAAGTTCTAGTCCCGCTTCAAACAACCCATCTCTGATTTGCCCCCGTTGGTTGTCGGTAATATCTTCCATGATATCCACCACACCCATATCCGGCATAACATAGTGAAGTTCAAGATTATTCAATACATCTCTCACTACCATCTTGCAGCGAGTACTTACCATATACTTAATATATAGCTTCATTTCATTTAATTTTAATTGTAACTTAACTCAAGGAAAAGCTTTTTTATCTATATACCAATAACTTAAGACTTCGGCGATATATTTCTATACGCTGAATGTCAGTTAGTTGTCTTTTTAATTATCTAGTAGATAGATAGAACTAAGTTACGCTTAATTTAAATGAACGAAGTTATAATAAATGAATTAAAAAGTTACATAATTCACACATTCTCAATTTATTATATTTTTAGACTGCTTAGATAGGGTGATAGAAGCCTTATACATGTTACGTTTTTTATAATGTAGTGAAGAATATTTATCTGGAATGATAAAATACCTATCCGGAATCATCCGTTACCTATCACGGAAGAGTTGTTACCCATCCGGAATGTTCCGTTACCTCGCACGGAAGTTCCGCTACCTTCCCGCACTAGTCCGTTACCTATAACGGAATGTTATTTACCTCCCACGGAAGTTCTGTGACCTCCCCGTGCTCTTCCGTTACCTCCCACGGAAGAGTTGTCCCCGGCAACTATGTTCCGTTACCTATCACGGAAGGGTTGTTACCTCCCCGGAATGTTCCGTTACCTATCACGGAAGAGTCATTACCTCCCGCAACCTTCCGTTACCTATCACGGAAGAGTCGTTACCTCTCCCGCAACTTCCGTTAACTATCCCCAACATTCCGTTACCTATCCGTAACCGTGCGTTACAGGTAACGGACGGTTATTTACCTCTGACGGAAGAGTCGTTACCTTTCCGGAATCTTCCGCTACCTATCGGCAACCGTCCGCTACCTGCGACGGAATCTTTAATTACCCCTAAATCCCCTAAAGGGGACTTTTATGTTGTGCTAAAAGTGTTATTATACATTTAGATACTTCATTTATTAACGAAATTAATATAAAATACACAATTGTTAGTATTGGACAAAAGTCCCCTTTAGGGGATTTAGGGGTGATATTCGGAAATTTACCCCTATTGTTTTTTTGTATAAAGAAGTAGACCTATCCGAAATGAATAATTACCGGTGGCGGATGAATAAATACCTGGCGGGAATAAAATTACTGCAGGGTCTTATTCCAAAACTCCTCCCTTGCGAAGCCATTTCATAGCATCATGATGATTGGTGAATCGCCAAAACGCTTCATCTCGTGGAGTTGTTTGGCCTTCCCAGCTATCTTTTTTAAAACCGTAAGTTTCTGTAATCAAACTGTACTTCCGCTCCCATATCTTTTTTGTTAGTTTGTGATAAAGTGTAGCGTTTTCTATCGCTTTAGGTAAATATTTTTTATCACCATCTTCATACGCAAATGTCCACAGTTCCTTGGTTGATATTTGATTTGTTTCCCAAAGGATAATAACCGACCGGCTTATTTCTTCGTGCCTCAGGTGCTTGGTATATTCTCCCGTGGGGTTGTGCGTTATTATCAGGTCGAAATGTTTTTTCGGCAACAATTTTAATATTGCGTCCTCTAGTTTGGTTTCATGCAACGGCTTTTGTTGGGGTCCATCATTTAGGTCGCCCATTATCCCTTCCGCTTTAAGCTCTTGCAACACCTTGTGAAATTTAGGTGCCCTGTCTTTATCATTCTTTCTACATAAACATACAATAAACCAATTACAGTTGGGGTGACTTAACATCAATCCCCCCGCCCACAGGGTTTCATCATCAGGATGGGCTACTATAACGGCAACCGACTTTGGTTTTTGGGTCTCCATCTACTTGGCAATGTGGAAGTAATCTTTCACAAAAGCAAGTTGTTGATTTTCGGTCATCTTGTCTTCAGTATTAAGTTCAATCTTTATATGGTCAAAAAGAGGATTTAGTCTTATTTGGTGAAATAATTCTTTTTTAGCATCGGTTGGCCCAAATAGAACTACCTCATCGAATTGTTTGATAATCTCGATTAATTGCTTGAAGTAATCCGCCAATTGATTTTGTTCTTTGTGATGCAATAGACTTTCATGCGAACTCAATTTGTCTTCACTCTCATTACGAAAGGATTGTGCTTCTAACGTTTTTGTTGTAATTGCACCATCGGTAACTTCCATCAGATAGGCCACTGAATGATCCATCCAAATGCCTAATTGTTTTGTTGTTTTCATGCGTATATTTTTAATTTTTTTATATTAAAGTCGCATGGAACTCGCAAATACTCATCGTTGGATTGACCCAGTATTAATGCTCGTTTCATGTGTATTTTTTGTTTTGATTACATGGAACTCATCCCTAAATAATTGGGAATTATCTCATATCGTGTTTTTTTATATTGTTGTTTTTTATCTGTTAAAGAAAAGTCTCTCTCAGA
>Ga0265338_10004512_pt1 | contig 18772 bp, 12 predicted proteins | sample 42126metaG_FD_193579 | JGI IMG/M metagenome (GOLD analysis project Ga0265338, IMG submission 193579) | Rhizosphere microbial communities from Carex aquatilis grown in University of Washington, Seatle, WA, United States - 4-21-26 metaG | ecosystem: Host-associated > Plants > Roots > Rhizosphere... | reverse complement strand
CCCCCCCGCAACTCAGCCAGCAGCTTGCGGCGAGCGCCAAAGCCCGTGACACGCTGTCGCAGCAGCTTGCCACGTTGCAGGCGCAGGCGCAGCAGTTGACGGCGCAGCGCGAGGCCCTGCTGACCCAGGTGCAGCAACTCGGCGCCCAGCGCGAAACCTTGAGCCAGCAGCTTGGCCAATCCAACACGCAGCTCGGCGACACGCAAAAGCAACTCGCCGGCACCCAGCAGCAGCTTGGCCAATCCAACGCGCAGCTGGGCGACACGCAAAAGCAACTTGCCAGCGCCAAGCAGCAGCTTGCCGATGCACAGCAGCGGCTCGCTGACATGAAGCAGCAGATGGCCGAGTTGGACAAGACCGTCACCGCCGACAAGGCGACGATCCAGGCGCGGCTGTCCGAGCTTGCGCAGTTGCAGGAGCAAGCGCGCGCACTGGCGGCACTGCGCGATCAGTTGGAGAAGCAGGCGCAGGATGCCGCGGCGCGCGCGATGACGGAGCAGGAGCGGCGCGCGGCGGTCGCGGCGCAGCTTGCCGACGAGAAGAAGCTTGGCGATTCGGCGCGGGCGCAGATCGCGTTGCTCACGCAAAGTGTCGATGCGTTGAAGGCGCAGCTTGCCGCGGTGTCGCAGGCGCTGGATCTGGCGCAGACGCAGGGACGCGACAAGGATGCGCAGATCGCCAACCTGGGGCAGAAGCTGAACGCCGCGCTGGCGGCGAAGGTTCAGGAACTGCAACAATATCGCAGCGAGTTCTTCGGCAAGCTGCGGCAGGTGCTGGAGGGGCGTCCGGGCATCCAGGTCGTCGGCGACCGTTTCGTGTTCCAGAGCGAGGTGCTGTTTCCGGTCGGCAGTGCCGACCTGACGCAGGCGGGCGTGGCGCAGATGACCGCGCTGGCGGTGACGATCAAGGATATCGCGACGGAAATTCCATCCGATCTGCACTGGGTGCTGCGAGTGGATGGCCACACCGATCCGCAGCCGGTGAAGGGCGGGCAGTTCGGCTCGAACTGGGAGCTGTCGGCGGGACGTGCGATCACCGTGGTGAAATTACTGATCGCCGACGGCGTGCCGGCGGACCACCTGGCCGCCGCCGCGTTCGGCGAATACCAGCCGATCGTGACTGGCGATTCGCCCGACGATTATGCGAAAGACCGGCGCATTGAATTGCGGCTGACGGATCGGTGAGCGAGCACGAGAGACATCCCCTGGTACAGGCGATGGCGGTGACCGGCCGGTTGCCGCGCGCCGAGATTGCCGCGGCGATCGAACATCTCGCGGAGGTGACGCCCGATCTGCTGGCCGCGGTGGAGCGCGCGGCTGGGGGGCACCTGGAGGATCAGGCCGAGGAGAACCTGGTGTTCTTCGCGCTGCATATCCTTGCCGTGGCGCGCGAACCCCGGCTGCATGGACCCTTGATGCGCCTGCTACACCGTCCCGAATCGGACATCGATCAACTGTTCGGCCAGGCCGAGACCGAGACCCTGGATGCCATGATCGCCGGCGCGTTCAATGGCCAGGCCGAGGACCTGTTCGACCTCGCGCGTGACGCGGAGCGCAACGAATTTCTGCGCGGTGCCGTGATGGGGGCGATCGCGATCCTCACCTGGAACGGACGGATCGACGCGGCGGTGACGCGCGATTTCCTCGATCGGTTCGAGGCTGATCGGGTGATTGAGGCCGAGGACAACGGCTGGTTTGCGTGGTCATACATCGTCGAGCAACTCGGCTGGACCGATTTCGTGCCGCGGGTCGAGCGGGCTTATGCCGATGGGCTGATCTGGGATGGGATGTCGTCGGTCAAGAACTTCCGTGAAGGCTTGACGGAGACGCTGAAGGCAGCGCCGGACGACGGGATGCGGTTCGGTCATGGGACGCAGGGCTATCTCACGGACGCGCTCGAGGAACTCGAGCGCTACAATTTCGAACCGGTCGAACCGCGGCCGAAGCCGCCGCCGGCGCCACCGCCTCGTGTGGTGGTTCCGCCGCGTGCTGCACAATCGACCGGGACGGTGCGCAATACAATGCGACTTGTGGGGCGCAACGATCCTTGTCCGTGCGGCAGCGGAAAGAAATACAAGAAGTGCTGCCTCGCGGCCTGATGCACGGCGTTCAGATGCGTTGGTTTCGGCGTTTTATGGTTGATGCGGCAACATTGCGTGGCACCCAGCGGTCTTGCGCTTCCGAAACATGAATGGCGAATGGGCCGCCTTCCGCACGGCGGAATCGCATCGGTCACGGCGCAGACGAGGCCGAATGCCGCCGCTTCCGGCAAAGTCGTTCGTATAATCCAGGGATCGTTTGGCCAACTTGGGACCTCGCGTTTGTTTTTGATGCCAACACGGAGATTCGATTTGTCGCCGCTCCGTTGAGTGGCCATTCGAAGGGCCGCGGGAAGGCCGGCTTCCCTGCGCAAGGGAGGTCCAGACGATGGCCAACACCGGCACTTCCGGCAGCGGGAAACCGTCGCTGATGCTGCCGGCATCGGAGCAGGTGGCGGCGCTCGGAACGGTCGCGGTCAGCGGGGCGAGCTACACGGATAGTTTTGCACAAGGCAATTCTGGCGCGCTGTATCTCAGCATAAGTGACGACAGCGGTGCGCTTTACGCCACCTATCAAGCTGCGGGTGGCGGCGCGGCCGAAAACGCCGCGGGGAGCGGTAGCGATGCGATCAGCTTCCAGGGGTCGTACGCCGACGTGCGGGACATCATCAACAGCCTGACCTATGTCGCGGCCGGGTCCGGCGGGTCGGACGACATTCATTACGATCTCTGGAATCAGGCGGGAGCCGAAACGACGGGCGATGTGCCAGTCGCAATCTCCAACACCGGCTCCAGCAGCAGCGGCGGTGGCACCGGCGGGTCAACGGGGAGCAGTGGTCCGGCGCTGAGCGAACCGGCCAGCGAGACGGTCGCGGCTGGCGCCACACAGGCGGTCAGCGGCTCGTATTCCGACAGCACGGCGGCCAGCAATCCGGGGGCAATGTATCTCGGCATCACCGACAGCAGCGGCACGCTGCGTGGCACCGATGCGTCAGGCAACGTGGTGGCCGGGTCCGGCAGCAACAGCATCACGCTGAACACCGACTACGCGGACGTGAACGCGGTGTTGCAGAGCCTGACCTACACCGCGGGCAGCAGCACCGGCTCGGACAGCATCCATTTCGATATCTGGAACCAGGCAGGCGTGGAGACCACCGATGCGGTGCCGGTGAGCATCACCGGCGGCGGTGGCGGACCTTCGACCGAGACCTGGACCGGCGCGGTCAGCAGCGACTGGAACACCGCGGGCAACTGGTCGGGCGACGCGGTGCCGGTGAGTGGCGATTCGGTCATCATTCCCGCCAACACGCCGAACAACGCGACGCTGGCGAACGCTACGCTGAGCGGCGAGACCATCACGCTGGAGCGCAGCGGGAACAGCTCGCCACTGGTGGTGTTCAACAACGTGACGCTCGATTCGGTGTTGCAGTCCGGCAGTGCCGGGCAGGTGCAGATCGGCGGCACTCTGACGGTGGGCGGGCAGGGCACGCTGGAGACCGATGCCAACGCTACGCTGACCATGAGCGGCACCGCCGAGACGATCGTCAACGATGGCCTGATCGGCGGCGCGGCCGGTGGTTCCCTGCTGATTTATAATGGGCCGTCGACCGGCACCGCCACGGCCAACCTGATCAATAACGGCAGCATCGTCACCGCTGGCGGAACGATCAATTTTTCCTCCACGGCGATGTATCCCGGCAGTCCTCCGGATTGGATGTTCGTCAATAACGGCAGCGTGGAGATCACCGACGGCGGCAGCCTGGCGTTGAATGGCGCATTCCAGGGCGGCGATATCGCGTTCACCGGCACGGTTGGCGGACTGACGATCGAGCAAGGCATGGCGTTCGCCGATGGCGCGACGGTCAGCGGTTTTGGTCCGGGCGATCGGATTCTGATGGCGGAGCCGGCGGCCGGGCAGGGCGGTGTGCTCGGCTTTGCCAATGGCACGCTGGACGTGACGCAGAGCGGCGCGCTGGTGCAGGCGATTCCGCTGCTGGGCAGTGGCGGGTTTACGTTGGGGAATTTCGAGGACGAGACGGTTGCGGGGCCTGGCAACGGCTCAACCGTGGTGTACGCGGCAAGCGGCCAGCCTAGCGGGCAGCTCAGTCCGGAGGTGGTGACGCCGGCCGCGGATTCGGTGGCGCAAGGCAGTACGCTCGCACTGAACAATGTGTCGATCGAGAATTTTGGCACGGGCAGTGTCGCGATCGATGCCGGGTCGGGGACGTTGTATATGAACGGGGCGAGCGGGTCGGGCACGAACCGGCTCACGCTTGGCCCGACGACACAGGCGCAAGCAAACGCCGATCTTGCCAGCCTGACCTATGTTCCTGCCGCGGGAGCGACAGCCGATACGGTGTCGATTTCTGCGGAACCTCCGGCCCCGGTGTCTACCACTCGGTCGATCCCGATCAGCATCACCGGCGGCGGCCCGGCATTGCACGAACCTGCAGGCGAGACGGTGGCGTCCGGCGGCACCGTCGCGGTCGGCGGCAGCTATTCCGACAACTTCGCGGCGGGGAATCCGGGGGCGCTATATCTGGGTATCAGCGACGGCTCGGGGACGCTGAGCGCCACCAATGCGTCGGGGCAGACGGTGGCGGGTTCCGGCAGCAACAGTATCGTCGTGCAGACCGACTATGTGGACGTCAATGCAATCCTGGCGAGCTTGCATTATGCCGCAGGTGGGAGCGCCGGGTCCGATACGATCCGGTTCGATGTGTGGAACCAGGCGGGGGTGGAGACCACCGGAAGGACGGTGGTGACGATCGATGCTGCGAGCTTCAAGTCAGCCGCGAGTGATGCGTCCGGCAGTATGATTGCCGACTTTGGAACGGGAGGCGGGGGGGCGGCCGGTGCGATGATGCCGGATGGTGCGAGTGGTAGTTCAGCGGGTTCGCTGACGTTGGACGACGTGGTGGTCCATACGGTTGGTATTGCGTTGACGGTGGGCGGGTAGGGAGTGGGAGTTTTCCCCCATTGTGGGTTTGAGCCGCGAATGCGGATCGGCGGGGGCGTTCTGGCTGGTGGACCGAATCTCGTGGATGGTCGCCCGGGCTTATACGGCTAGCCTTGTCGGCTTGGTGCGCACAGCGGCGAAGCAATCAAGGGGTTCTCACAGAGTTGGAGGAGTTTCGCAGGGAGTTTCACCGAGAAAGCAAGAATTGCGTGCCGTGGGGCGTGCATCGACCGGGCACGTTGCACCGGTCTTGGGGAGTCATTGGAGCGTCTTCTGGAAATCGCGTGGGTGAGCCCCGCTGGTCACGGCACAGGACATAGGTAGAGACATTGGCTTTCCGGGACCTCGATGGGCGGCGGGATTTCGGCATGATGAGTCACCGGGCGATCGCGCAGGGACGTCTGCAGGTGTCGGATGCATATTTTGTCGCGGATGTTCGCTCGCAGGCCGTCCGAGTAGTCGTGTGCTCCTGTGGATGGTCCGTGCCGGCGGCGAGTGATTTTCAACACAGGGCTCGCAGGGGTACGCAGGGGCCGCAGTGCATTTCTCTGCGGTCCCTGCGTACCCCTGCGAACCCTGTGTTGAATAATCCAGATGCCGTCGCCATTATCGGCGCGCAAGGAGTGTGTAGCGGCCAGCCAGTTCATGCATTTGAACGAGGACGCCGCCGATCGATGTCGCCAGCAGCGGATACATCGTCCGAGTGCGAGTCTGCTGCGATGTGCAGATTGTCAGCAGGAATGCGGAGGTTCACTAATCAGGGCATCGAAACTGCCAACTCTGCATACTCCTGTGCTGCGAGCGGCGGGCATCATCCACTCGATCTCCAGAAGATCCTTATTGAAATTTATAGCGGGCGCCGCGAGGTCTGACTCTTCGGCCGCACGCACCGCTGCCGCGTGTCATGGTCGGCGAAGGCCGACGGGCGCATACTTGAGGAAACTGGTCGCTGGTTGGCCTGATATGTCATCAGCGGGCTCGGCTTGGTGACACACGACTATCCTGCGACTTGAGTCGCAAAGTCGTGTGTGGTCGGCCCTCGCCTGTCATGACGTGGGGTGTGCCATGACACGAGGTGCGCCATGATATGGGGGGCGTCACCGCGATGCCGCAATGCGGCGCAGCAGTCCGAGGTTCCAACGTATATAGCCGGGCTGCACGAAACCCAGGCGGTTGCGGATCGTGGCGTGGGCGTCTGCCAGCCGATGGAACGGGATCGACGGAAACAGGTGGTGCTCGGCGTGGTAGGGCATATTCCACATCAGCAGACGCACCGCGGCGGTGGTCAGCGTGGTGCGGGTGTTGGTGAGGCCGTTGCGGTCCAGCGTGCAGCCGGTGTGCTCGGCCAACAGATAGGCGCGCAGGAACGGCTGGCCGAGCAATTGCGGACCGATCCAATACAGCAACGGTGTTGCCCAGCCGAAGAGTAGCGCGGACCCGATCGCTCCGCCGCCGAGCAACAGGGTCATCGCGCGCACGCTGCGAATCACGCGCGGCGCGGCGGCGGCGCTGACATAGGGATAGCGGCGTAGGTCGCCTCGCCAGCAATCGGCGACGATACGCAGCCGCAGCGACCAATACGCGACGCCGAGCACGCGGGAGGCGTAGCTGCGCAGGTCGTTTGGGTCCCGCGCGTCGAGTTCCGGATCCTGGCCGGCGATCTGGGTGTGGCGGTGATGCGCCAGATGGAAGCAGGTGTAGAACTGGGCATTCAGCAGCGACGGGCAGGACACCAGCCAGCCGACGATCGTGTTGGCTCGGCGCGAGGCGAACGCGGTCTGATGCATCGTCTCGTGCGCCGGGGCGAACAGCGCCACCTGCACCAGCCCGAGTGCCAGCATCGCCGGCAGCAGCGTCCATTCGGAGGCTATGGCGACCAGCCAACCGGTGCCGGCGAGCAATGCGAGATGGATCGCCAGGTGGGCCGCGCCTCGCGCATCCGAACGAGTTTGCAGGGCGCGCAGTTCGGCGGCGCTCAGCACGCGGTCGGAGAGGGTGGTCATGCGGCGCCTCCTGCCTGCCGGTTGGGCATCTGTGAGTTGTGCGAGCGGATCGTGGTGCGTATCGCGATGGCCAAGCAAGTGCCAGGCCAACGGCCGCGCGCCGGGGGCTGTTGCACGGGCTCCCGGCTGGCTTGGTGCGATGTCTCGGGGGAGATTGCTTCGCTGCGCTCGCGATGACATGTTTGCCAACGATGGCCACTGGACATGTTGACGGCATGTTGGGCGGCGGACCGAAGTGTCAGGATCGCGGCGTGAGAGGTGCGCGCGGCGGTCGGGAGGAAGCACAATGCTGACAATCGAGCCGATCAAGGCGGTGCTCGGGGCGACGGTGCGGGGGATCGACCTGACACAGGAGATGGACGCGCCGGCGTTCGCCCGGATTTTGCGCGCGCTTGGGCGGTATGGCGTGCTGCGGTTTCCGGACCAGCAGTTGAATGTCGGCGACGTGCAGCGGTTCTCGGAACTGTTCGGCGAGATCCAGGGGTCGATCAGCCGGCAACCGGATCCCGACAAGCTGGAGCACCCGAATGTCGGCATCCTGTCGAACCTGCGGCAGGACGGCCGGTATATCGGCAGTCCCGATGCCGGGCAGGACTGGCACACCGACATGTCGTACCGCGATGTGATGGGGTTTGTGAACGTGCTGTACGGCATTCGCATCCCTCGGCGGAACGGCAAGCCGCTGGGCGGCACCGAGTTCGCCAACATGCATGCGGTCTATGATGCTTTGCCGGACGATGTTCGCACGCGGCTGGACGGCATGACCGCGACGCATGATTTCGAGAAATTTTGGGAGAACATGCGGCAGAACCACGGCAGCACGCGCCCGGCGCTGACCGAGGAGCAACGCATGCGGCGGCCTCCGGTGGTGCATCCGGTGTTTCTGACGCATCCGATCACCGGGCGGAAGGTGCTGTATGCCAATCCCGGCTACACGATCCGCATCAACGAATTGCCGCGGGACGAGAGCGATGCGATGCTGGATTTCCTGTTCGAATTCCAGCTGCGGCCGCAGTTTCGCTGGACGCATGACTGGACGGAGAACGATTTGCTGATCTGGGATCACCTGGGCACGATCCATCGTGCCATCGCCGATTACGGGCCGGACGAAATCCGCCTGATACGGCGTTGCCAGGTGATGGCGACCAAGGTGTTCGATCCGGCCTTCCTGCGCCCGGTGCGGGAACTGGCCATGGCAGAGGCGAACTGAACAATGCGCTGGATCAGGTTTTCGACAGCTGGCCGTACCGCCTATGGGTCGCTGGATGGCGATACAGTGTCCGAGATCACCGGCGAGCCGTGGGGCTCGCATGCGCCGACAGGTGCGAAGCACCGGTTGAGCGATGTGACGCTGGAGGTGCCGGTGATCCCTCGGACGTTCTATGCGGCGGGTATCAACTACGCGGCGCATATCCGCGAGATGGCGGCCAAGCGCGGCGTGGAGCCGGTGTTTCCGGAGAAAGCCGATATCGGTTATCGCGCCAACAATGCCCTGGTCGCGGATGGGCAGAATGTGGTGATCCCGGCCGACGCGACAGAGAAGGTGAACTACGAGGGCGAGCTGGTCGTGGTGATCGGCAAGCAGGCGAAGCACCTGTCCAAGGCCGATGCGATGTCCTGCGTGTTCGGCTACACGATCGGCAACGATGTCAGCGAGCGGACGTGGCAGCGCGGCGACCGGACGTTCTGGCGCGGCAAGAATGCCGATACGTTCAAGCCGATGGGGCCGTGGATCGATACCGACGGCGACCTGGATGCGATGACCACCATCGTGCGGGTCAACGGCGAGGAGAGCCTGCGGTTCAAGACCAACGACATGATCTTCGATATTCCCACCTATATCGAGGCGATGACACGTTACCTGACGCTGTATCCGGGCGACGTGATCTGGATGGGCACTGACGGGACCTCGCCGGATCTGAAGCATGGCGATGTGGTGGAGGTGGAGATCACCGGGCTCGGGGTGTTGCGCAATCCGTTTGTGAAGGCGACTGCGTGATTGGGGAAGGCCGGAGCGGAAGCGGGCTTGGTGCATTGGCCGCTGGGTCGGTGCGGCTGGTCTGTGCCGATTTCTCACAAAGAAGCAGGAAGGGCCGCAAGCGTCACAAAGCGAGCGTGCCGGGATGGGATTCATCGATGACCGTCGAATTGTGATTTCTGCTTTTTGAGCGCTTTGTCTCCTTACTGAGGCTTGGTGAGAACATGCGGTCTCGCGGCATGCGCCGGCCTCGCCGGACATGGCCGCATCTTGCCCGCCTCAGGGCGGCAGTCAGGCGTGCAATCGGTCATCCGCGCGATTGCAGCGCTACCGTCAGTCCTGCTGTCGGATCGACGTTGCCGCCAGAATTAGCTGGCCGGCCGCCGCGTTCGCTGGTGGCGGCTGAAAAGCATGAGTCTGCGCAGCCGCGTGAGCGGCACAGCACGACGCCAGGAACTTTTCCACCGCAGGCCTCCATGCTTCCGGATTGCCAGTGAAGCTCGGGTGACCGTTCTGCTTGTACGGCGGTAGCGTGACGAACTCGCCCCGTCCCCCACGTTCGGTAAATGCCTGGAACCATTCGCGCGGATATTGCTGTCCGAAGAACTTATCGTTTTCGCTATATAGCCAGAGCGTTGGAATGTGCGATGTGGCGCCGTAGCTGGCAAACAGGTTGGCGAGAAGATCCGGCCGGCATGGCTGGCCCGGCCGAGTATCAGGATCGCCACCGCCGCCGCCCGCGAAATTGATGGCTGCCCTGACGCCAGGAATGCTTTTCGCAGCCATTGCCATGGCGATGGCGCCGCCAAACGATTGACCAACGACAATCCCATTGTTGGGATCGATGTATGGCAGCGTTTTGGCATACGCGATTGTCGCTACTGTTTGTGCGGCTCCGGCTTCATAAACCGGAGGATAGTGCCGCTCGGTGCACCCGCCGGAGAATTCCACGTCCGGTCCGCCGGTGACACCGTAACCGATCCGCAGCGGCAGGAAGACGGCATAACCTTTGGATACAAAATAGCGAGCGTTCGCGAAGTACGGCAACACGCTCGTTCTACCATTGATTGCGGCGTTTACCCCACGGCCATGGTTGAGCACCATGAAACCCGACTTCGGCCGCGCATCATCTCGTATGATCGTGACCTTGATCGTCTGCGCGACCCTGCGCCCCTTCATATCCGCAACGTCGACCGGTAGGTCGATCACCGTAGTAATGATCATTCCCACTGCGGCATGCGGGAGCGTGACGATGAACAGCAAACCGGCCATCAGCAGCGGTAACAATCTTCCCATCCGGAACAAGCGACGTGAGATCCTGGAGCATACTGCTCTCGCTCCGCGCCAGGCCGGACCTGAGTGATCGTGTGGCAGGGTTGGTCGTAGGCAACGACGGGAGCAAACCAAGCAGCCGTGCTGCAAGATCATGAAATCCGGGGTTAGCATGCGTTACTCCTGCTGCGTGCCTGTGGGACGGCCATCAACTCGCATTGTTCGATCCAGAGAAGTCATTATGAATTCCACACGGCGTGCCCCCTCGAGCTGCCTAAAGCACAAACGTTCGATTGATCTCATCAGTGCGCATGAACAGTTGAAGGTCGCGTACCTGGAAGCGCTGCCACACCAGCTTTGCACTTCCGGGAGAATTGCGTGCAACAACGCGCAGGTAGTCCGGTGCAAATGATTCAGGTGCCGCGTACAGCTCCGGTGTGCCGGCGATCCAATAGGTTATCGCGAATATCACTGCCTCCAGTTCGATGACCTCGTACTCGCGGAGCTTCAGATCGCCTAGCAGAGGGCTGGTCTCGGCGAGCGGTGTCGGCACGTTGAGTTCCCGTTCGATCGCTTCACCCGACTGCAGTCGCCTGGCGAGCGGAAACCACGGTGATGCAATGTGACGGCCCATCGGCGCTACCGGCAGAAGCTTGCCGATCACAGCCTCCTTCTCGCCATGCATCACCACCACCGCGGTCTGGTCGTTGGCACGCAGCTCCTGCGTCTGCGGATCGAGCCAAGGATAGGCGTCCATGATGTAGATCGCGGTAGAGGAGCCGTTTTCCAGCCGATAGGAAAACGTCAGGTTCTTGCCGTTGCGGCGGGGCCGACAGTCGAGCCGCACCGTCGCTGGAGCACCTGCACTGTTCATCGCTGCGCCGGCGTGCCGTTGAAGCTGTTGGCCGGGTTGGTGCCGTGCGTATCCTGGGAAGCTTGCCACAGGTTCTGTTGCAGCACCTGGTCGGACGTCGGACTACCGGGAGGGGCGTTCTTGACGTTGGGTGGGCTGGCGTTTGGATCGTAATAGAGCTTGGTTGGGGAGCCGGTCCCGGTCCCCAGGATCGGGTTGCCTTGCTTGTCCTTCATCCCGCTGGGCTCGCCCTTCTGGGTGGCACCGGCGGGACTGTCTGGATGGGTGCCTGACGTCGGCGGATTGGTTGCAGTGCCGGCGTCGGGCTTCTTGATCACCACCGGGTATGGGCTGGTATTGATTTGCTGTATCACGCCGGCGCCGTCCGGCGTCCTGCCAAGTTTGTCGATGTCCGCAACCGCCGCTTCCGCGAAGTTCAGATCCTTGCTGTCAACGTAGACCTGACTGGTTTTCGGATTACCAACACGCAGCAAGCCTCCCGGTGCGGGGGTGACAATGATCGCGGTGGCAGCCTCGGCGGTATGATGCCGGCGGCCTCCGCCGCCGCCGCCCTTCGGCAGCAGGTCCAAAAAGTTGGGCGGCTCACCGGGATCGGCAGCCGCTGCGTCCTCGGCATCGTCCACCTCGAGGTCCCCGATCGTGCCGGGTGACCCTGGTGCGTTGTGCTTGATGATAGCTCCGTCGATATAGACCGCCATCGGCGTAACGACGACGTCGCTCTTGCCAACCTGCAACGAGATCTTCTTGGAAGCCTTGATAACGACCGAGTCCGCGCTCAACTTCCATTCTTTATCGCTGTAGGTAGAGACTGGTCCCTTCAGATCGAACACCAAGAAATCACTGACACTGAGCTGGTAGCTCTGACCTATCGTCTCGTACCGTTTGTCACCGACATGCAGGTCGAGTTCGCCGGCTGTGCTGACGAACAACCCGCCGGCGACTGCATTGCCGTCGCTATCCTTGCCACCTTGAACCAGCAGGTGGCGGTTACCCTTGGTCGTCTCGAAGTAGGAGTGCATGCTGGTCACATCGGTGCGGCCTTGCGACCGGATCAGGAACTGCTCCTTTCCCTTGTTGTCATCCATCCGGATCATGTGAAAGCCCGCGCTGGCACCACTCGGCGCGGGCGTGCTGCGGGTCTTGATGCCACTGCGCGGTAATGCTGAGCTTGCGGCCGGATTCTTCCAGTCATCGATCGTGAGGTTCTTGCCTTGCGCGCTTTGCGCGGGGAACGGCAGGTCGGTCGGACCGCGGCTCGCGGCGTAGACCCGGCCGGTGATGATCGGTTGCTCGGGGTCGCCATCGATGAAGCTCACCAGCACCTGCTGGCCGATGCGCGGCAGGAACTGCGTGCCATAACTTGCGCCGGCCCAACCTTCGGAGACGCGTACCCAGCAGCTGTTCTTGCCGGTCTCGAATGGTCCGAATGCCGACGGCTGCGGCGGACCGGGATCCCACGGAAAGCGCACGCGCACGCGGCCGAGCGCGTCGGCGTGGATATCGACGCCATTGGTTGGCTTGGCACCGTCATCGCCGATGACCACGGCGAGATGCGGACCGTGCGCGATTGGGCGTGGCGCCGCGGCCGGTGGCGGGAAAGCAACATTCTTGTCAGGCCCGAACGGAATGGCGATGAAGCTGTTGCCGTACTGGCTGCCATGGGCCTGCGCGACGTTCTTTGCCGAACCGATGATGGTTGGGATCAGGCCTGCCAGTGAACCCGCAATGCCTGCCATCAGCGACGGCAGGAACTTCACCCGATCGGCGCCGCCATAATACAGGTTGGTCCACGCGGCCTGTTGTTGATTCTGCAGATAGTTGCTTAACATGCCGTTGGTGATACTGGCAGTTACATCCTCCACTGCACCGGTGCCGACCGTCTTGGTCATGTCCTTCCACAGATCGAGCAACGTGGTGACGGCGTTATGTCCGTGATGCCCGGCTACGGCCAGCAGGCTCATGTAGGTGATCAGGTACTTCGGCGCCTGGTCCCCGAACATCCGCTTGGTCGGCACGTCCTCGTCCTGCGGCGTAAGATTGGTTCTGTCCGCGGAGATTATGAAGGTGCGCCCGGCCAGAAAGCTTGCATTGTTGCTCTCTCCTGTCACCTGATAGACCGCCGCTTCCTCCGACTGCATCTTTGCTTTTGCAAAATCAGCCGCCTCCTGGCGTGACAACACAGGATCGGCGAATGATGCGCGGGTGTATCTGGGTGCCGTCCCGCCATTCAGCACGTCAAACAGCGGCAGCATGTTGGAGGATGCAAGAAATGGGTCTGTCGGCTGGAGCGGATTGAACCCCCCGGCAGTGACCGTGCTGGAGGCCGGTTGATACTTCCGGACAAAGTTGTAGACGCCGACAGTGCGCTGTGGCCGTGCATCGAGCAAGTCGACAGTAGCAAAGGTGGCATTTGCGATCGGCTTGGTATTGTCGCGGCTGATGACCAGGGTCTCCGACTCCTGGTTGCTGTCATGATCGAACACGTACCACATCCCGAAGCGGGCCATGAGCCGGCTGACGAACGCAAATGTGGTCTCGCCAAATTGCACGCAGTACTCCAACCTGGGAAAGTCGCCATGCTTCAGAAGTCTGGTGTTCACCACCATGTGGGAGAAATCGCTGAGCGATTGTTCGATGATCTGCACGGGATCCAGGTTCTCGAACACGCGATAGCGCACCTCATTGCCCATCAGCTTGAAAGCGGGAACGATGCGCCCGTAGTAGAGGCGGAAGTCCAGCACATCGCTGGACGCGCGTTCAAGATGCTCGAACACACCCTTGCGGATGACGAGCTCCATTCCCTGTGGAGCGTCATCGTCGCGGATATTGATGCCAAATGAGCATGCGGTGCCGATCAGTTCGCGCGGCTCGAAGTCGGGCAGGGTATTGGGACGCAGCAGCGTCACCTCATAACTGTAGGGCATCGAAATTCCTTCGGTGCCCTGCACCCGCGACAAAAGCAGCGCGGGCTTGCCGCCAATCGAAGGCAGCACAGTGCCGATCTGGAGGAGTTCTGGATTGACCTTCTCCTCTATGTCCGCCATCGTGACCGGCTCTCCCCGTTGGATCAGATGATGTCTTTGCTGACTTGTCCCGCAAACGTTATGCTGATGATTCCCGCCCAGAGACAATTGCACTTTGACGCGTCATCGAGCACCGGGACGTCGTTTATGAAGGTCTGCATCGCACCTGGTGCCCAAGGGGCTGCGGTGTTGGGCATGCATGGCTGCGGGGTCAGCACGCCCATGGCGGCTGCGGTGGCAGCCGCAACCTGCGGATTGGCCGGGCTCATGCACATGCCGAACGGCATGATATTCATCATTGGCACGTAGTCCTGGATCGTCGCCGATGGCTGGTTCTCTACATCGACCATATTCATCGGCAGTACGGCGAGGCTCGACGGCGTCGTTCCCATCGAGCATGCAAGCAGAGCGCCATTGACGACCTGTTTCGGCACGTCAGTTCCTTGCCGCATATTGCGCGGTTGGATGTTCAGCAATCGCATTGCACACGGCGGTTACCAAGAGACCTGACGGTCAGTCGCCGGGCAGTTGGTATCCATAAGGTGTAGCATCGTGCGCCGCATATGCCCCCGGCTAAACGGTTGGCCGAGCTTTGCCGGCTCTATTGCACAACACAGTTGACCCTCCCCCAACGACACAGCCGGCCCTCCCTCCCTCCGAAGCCTACGTGGACGCGCGGGGCCGACTCCCGAGAAAAAGATGACAATCCGGTGATATTTCGCCTAAAATCATTTCGGAGAGGGCTTCTGGCAGATGCCGGGTGGGGCAGGGAATGGACACGTGGTTACAATTTGATCGGTTCACGCTTGATCTGACGCGCGCAGCGTTGCGTTTCGACGATCAGGAGATTTTCCTGCGCCCGAAGGCATTGGGTGTGCTGCGTCATCTTGCGGAGAATGCCGGCCGACTGGTCGGGAAGCAGGAATTATTCGAGATTATCTGGCCGGACGTGGTCGTGACGGATGACGTCCTGGTGCAATGCATTCGGGAACTGCGCCACATTCTCGGCGACAAGGAGCGCCGGGTTATCAAGACGGTGGCACGCCGCGGCTATCTTCTGGATACTGAGGTAACGATTTCCGTCCCGAATTCCCTGCCGGCCGTAAAAGGCCTGAAGCCAAACGACACGTCTGCTGCTGCAACTCCGCAGCACGCTGTTTCGCTCGACTTTACACCTGCTCCGCTGCCACTATCAGCGCGGAGCGAACTGTTCTCCGAACAAGATGCTCGGCGCGTCGCTGAGATTGCACAACAGAAGCTGCTTCCGGTTCCGCGGATCCAAATCGCAACGCCCGATGATGATGTTCCATTAGCTGTTCGACGCTTCGTTGGTGTCTGGGTGAGCACCAAAGGGTTTGTGGGTACTGGCCGTCAATTCATGTTTGTTGTGACCCACGTCGAGAGGGAGGGCCTCGCCGGGGGCTACACGGTGCGCGGACCGCCCGCGCCAAACAGCCGAATCCAGAATCCGGCGGAGGCGGTGGCGTTCACGGCGTACATCGCCCGCAGGGTACTTGCCTACAGCAACCCCAGAGGAAGCTACAGGGTCTGGTTCGGCAGCGGCAATTCATTGATCTTTCAGCAAACATACGTCAGTGGCTATATGACCATGGTCGCGCTGGAGCCAATCTGGACACTGCTGGAGGCGGAACGCGGTCGCAATGCGTCGCTCGAGACCGTCGTGGCGCCGGAGGAGTTCAGAGCCGTCAAGTCGCCGGCGCGATAGTAGACCGGCCAACCTCTAAGAGTCGGTCCGGGAAGAAGGCCGGGGTTCAACAGAGAGTTCGCAGTGATGCGCAGAGATTGCAGAGAAGAATACTCTGCGTACCCCTGCACTGCTAATCTGCATAATTCTCGCGTGCCGCGGTGATTCCAGAACGCACGCCGGACGCCGGAGCGGCTGGCGCCAAAGCAAGCAAGACTCAACGCAAATCAGCAGCAAATGGCGCTGATGCACGCGGATCGGCCGGAGTCCGCCATGCAGGTCCCCGGGTCAAACCGAAAGCCGGGTTACGCTGCGCTGCCGCGGCACCCACGGTCCATCCGCGTGCATCCGCGCCATCTGCTGCTGATTTGCGTTGAGTCTTGCTGGCTTTGGCGCGTGACGCACGATTGCGCCCGAGCGAGACAAAATGCGTTACGAGCGCAGGTGTGATGACAGCCGTCTACGCGCCAACATCTTTGGTTACGGCCAACTGCTGCGCTGCCAACTCCGCGTTCAACCCGGGATCTCGTCCCGGAAGACACTAAGCTTCGGAGAAAAAGCGCGGCTTGGAGAGAGATGGGTCGTTCAGCAGTGGTTGCGGCCTCGACACCAAGCCTTCGCCCCTATCCGAACGCCGGAGCCGGAATGTCCCGCGGCCGGTTGGTTGCAAATTGACACTCCCCGAATGGGCGGCTCATGCGTTCAATCTGATGGCGCTATATTCGCCGTTCCGAGCGTATCGCAACGGTCGGGCCGCGCTGCGCATCCCGTCACGGCGGCGGTGGCCACGCACGCAACTGGAGGGCGTGCAGCACCGCAACCTCCGCCAGCGTTCGCCCGGCATGACGGATCGGCGCGGGTGGCAGCGCATCGATGCTTGCGAAGGCCGGCGCCAGTGCCTGTGTGGCGCGTGCCGCGTGTTCGGGGACCAGCAGCAGGACGTCGTGGCCGATGAAGCGCTCCGGCGGGGTGGCGACGCCGAACTGGCGGGCGTCTCGGTTCAGGCATAGCACCGTGACGTCGGGACCGAGCGCGTAGGCGATTTTTCCGGCGTCGCGCCAGTCGGGCACGCCGACCAGGGTGCCAGGCGGCAGCAGGCCTCGGGCGGTGAGGTCGGTGCGTAGCGAGGTCCAGTCGATCGCCTCCAGGTCGGGGTCCTGGCGGGCGATGCGGGCGATGAGCGGGTGCAGCCAGTCGAAGCGCACCTGGGTGGCGACGACGGCGACGGTCAGGACGACGAACGCCGCGGTGCCGGCCAGGAGGCGGTGCAGGGCAGGGTAGGGCAGGCGGGTGGCGACGGCCTCGCCGAGCAAGGGGAATAGCATCAGGTAGCCGGGGGCGGCCCAGTGGAACAGGACGCGCTGGCTGGACCAGGCGGCGATCAGGGCGAAGAGCAGGATTGGGGGCGCGGCGAGGCAGGCCAGGAGCCAGGGGCGCCATGCGGTGGGGCCTCGGCGGAGGGCTGCGAAAACCAGGGCCAGCATCGGGGCCCAGATCCATGGCAGGACGAACAGGGCCTCGCCGGCCAGGACGGTCAGGGGGCCGATTGGGTGGAAGCGTGGGCCGGCGACGGCTCGGTCACCCTGGAAGGCGAAGGATGCCCAGTGGTGGGTGGCGTTCCAGGCGATCACCGGGGCGAACACCAGGGCGGCGAGCGCGGCGGCGAGATAGGGCTCGGGGCGGCGGAGCCAGAGGCGGTGCTGGCGGCTGGTGCAGAGGTAGGCGAAGGCTCCGGCCAGGGTCAGCACGGCGGAGTATTTCGCGAACAGGGCGAGGCCGGCGCAGAGGCCGGCTCCGGTCCACCAGCGCAGTGCGGCGTGGCGCTGCGTGGGTTGCTGGGCCGGCAGGGCGTGCACCAGGCACAGCGCGGCTCCGAGCAACGCGCAGTCGAGCGGGCCGTCCGGCAGTACCCAGGTGCCGGTGGTGACGCCGAATACGGGGGAGAGGTTCAGGAGAATTGCGGCCCAGAGGCCGGTTTTGGGGCCGGCGAGGGCGGTGCCGAGGCGGAACATCAGCCAGGTGGACAGGGCGAACAGGGCGATGAAGGGGAGGCGCACGACGATCGGCGCCTCGGTGCCGGCGAGGTGGGAGGCGGCCCAGGCGAGCCACCACGCCGCCGGGGGATGGTCGAAGTAGCCGAGGCTCAGGGTGCGGCCGGAGGCGACCATGTAGCTCTCGTCCACGCCGAGGCCGAGCATGGCGGCGAAGGCGAGGCGGAGGAGGGTGGAGGCGAGCAGGAGAAGGAGGAGGGGACGGTGGGTTGGACTGGCGTGGCGGGCGAAGGGCTGCCATCCACGATTGCCATCGGGTGACGCAGGCACGTCGGGGCTGGCGGTGGCCTGGCCGCCGTGACGGGTAGGGTCGCCGGTGTTGAGGTGGGCCAGGCCGTGCCTCGCTCAGGCGAACAAGGCGCGGCGGCGTTGCAGGCTGGCGGGGGGCCAGAGGGTTTTGGCGTCGTAGTAGGCCTCGAAGGCCGGCACGCCGGCGGGCAGCGTGACCCAGGGCAGTTTCGATCGGGTGTAGATGTGCACGTCGGGGGCGAGCGCTGCCGGGTCGTCGAGCGTGGCGGCGCGCATGAAGCGGAGCTTGGGGCCGCCGCTGTATTCGCTCCATATGGCGGTGGCGCAGGTGGTGCAGCGGTGGATGTGGTGCGGGCGGCCACTGTCGGTGGGCATGGCGTTGGGGGTGGTGGTGCCGGACAGCAGGACGACTCGGTCGGCCTCGATCAGGGCGTTGATGGCGAAGGCGCTGCCGGCCTGGCGCTGGCAGTCTCGGCAGTGGCAGCAATGGACGAACATCGGCGGGGTGGTCAGTCGGTAGCGCACGGCGCCACAGGCGCAGCCGCCTTCCAGGTGGTCGGTCATGGGGGCCTCCGGATCGGATGGAGGAGAGATTAGCGCAAGTTCGCGGGTTGCCGAAT
>Ga0265338_10004511_pt1 | contig 18772 bp, 14 predicted proteins | sample 42126metaG_FD_193579 | JGI IMG/M metagenome (GOLD analysis project Ga0265338, IMG submission 193579) | Rhizosphere microbial communities from Carex aquatilis grown in University of Washington, Seatle, WA, United States - 4-21-26 metaG | ecosystem: Host-associated > Plants > Roots > Rhizosphere... | reverse complement strand
TCTCCCAGAAGAGCGCGGAGGCCCCCTGGAGGGAGCTCGCGCTAAGCCAGCATCTCTCGTGCGAGATCTGCGGCGACATCTTCGAGCGGCTCACCCCGCGGCACTTCTCCTTCAACCACCCCGAGGGCGCCTGCCCCGAGTGCGGCGGGCTCGGCCGCAGACTTCGGCCGGTCGCCGAGCTTGTCATCCCGGATCCCGAGAAGTCGGTCCGTGGCGGAGCGATCAAGCCGTGGCGGATCGGAGGGAAGAACCTGATCATAAAGCACAACGCGGTCCTGAAGCAGCTTGCGGAGCAGCTTCCGTTCGACCCCGACGTGCCCTGGAAGGAGCTTCCCGAGGAGACGCGCTCGGCGCTGCTCCACGGGACGGGCGAGCGGCTCTTCGCCTTCAAGCTGCGCCGCATGCGCGAGGCGAAGGCGATGCCGTTCGCCGGGATCCTCCCCGACATCGAGCGGAGCTTCCGGGACACGGACAGCGAGGGCTTCCAAGCCCGGCTTTCGACCTTCATGATCGCGGGCCCGTGCCTCGCGTGCGGCGGGGCCCGGCTCAACAGGCGAAGCGCCGCCGTCCGGATCGGGCCGCCCGACGCCCCGATGGGCTTCGCGGGCTTCATGGCGATGGATGTCGCCGCCGCCCACGACTTCGCGGGAGGGTTGGTGAAGGCGCTCGGCTCGAGCGAGGCGCTCCGGGAGGTCGTGGTCGGGATCGAGCAGCGCCTCCGGTTCCTCCTGAACACCGGCCTCGGGTACCTCAACCTGGACCGCGACTATGCCACGCTCTCCGGGGGCGAGGCCCAGCGCGTGCGCCTCGCCACGCAGCTCGGGATGGGGCTGATCGGGGTCATCTATGTCCTCGACGAGCCGAGCATAGGCCTTCACCCGGTGGACAACGAAAGGCTCCTTTCGCAGCTGCGCGGGCTAAGGGACCGCGGCAACACCGTGCTGGTGGTCGAGCACGACGAGGAGACGATGCGCTCCGCCGACGAGATCATCGAGCTCGGCCCGGAGGCAGGCGTCGAGGGGGGGCGCCTGCTCTTCCAGGGGACGCCCGAGGCGTGCGACGCGCAGCCTGCGCGCGTCTCGCAGACGGGGCCGTTCCTCGCCCGGAAGATGTCCGTGCACAAGGACGCGGCGACCAAGGTGCCGGATGGCGCATGGCTCACCGTGCGCGGGGCCGCGGAGCACAACCTGCGGGGCATCGACGCCCGGTTCCCCATCGGGCTCCTGACCTGCGTCACCGGGGTCTCCGGCTCGGGCAAGAGCACGCTCGTCAACGACATCCTCGCAGCGGCGGCCGCGCGCAAGCTGAACGGGGCCAAGTCGGTGCCGGGCAGGCACCGGAGCATCGAGAACCTCGAATTCTTCGACAAACTGGTCCAGGTCGACCAGGACCCCATCGGCAGGAGCCCGCGGTCGAATCCCGCGACCTTCGTCGGCCTGCTCGACCTCCTGCGGGACCTTTTCGCACAGGTTCCGCTCGCGCGCGTCCGCGGCTACAAAGCGAGCCGCTTCTCGTTCAACGTGCGCGGCGGGCGCTGCGAGCGCTGCCAGGGCGACGGGGTGATCAAGCTCGACATGCAGTTCATGGCCGATGCGTACGCGCCGTGCACGAGCTGCGGCGGCCGAAGGTACAACCGCGAGACGCTCGAGGTTCTCTTCCATGGAAAGTCGATCGCGGACGTCCTCAACCTGACCGTGCGCGAGGCGATCCAGCTCTTCAGGAACATCCCGCGCGTGCTCGACAAGCTGCAGACGCTCGACGCGGTCGGCCTTGGCTACCTGGCCCTGGGGCAGTCCGCAGTCACGCTTTCGGGGGGCGAGGCCCAGAGGATCAAGCTCTCGCTTGAGCTGAGCAAGCGCCAGCAGGGGCACACGCTCTACGTCTTGGACGAGCCCACCACCGGGCTCCACTGGATCGACATCCAGAAGCTCATGGACCTGCTCTTCAGGCTGCGCGACTCGGGCAACACAATCCTCGTGATCGAGCACAACATGGACGTCATCAACCTGGCGGACTGGATCATCGACCTCGGTCCGGGCGGGGGGCGAAGCGGCGGCGACGTGGTCTTTGCGGGCGCGCGCGGCGACATCGAGTCCAGCGCGAATTCGGCGACGGGAAGCGCCCTCAGACGCTGGCGAACCCGCGCGCCGCTGGCGCTCACCGCTTGACGAGTCCGAGGCCGACGGCTCCCCCAATCGCGAGCAGAGCTCCCGCGACATAATACTTCATATGGGTGGTCGGATGCTCGCCTCCATCGATCTTCTGGCCGATCCTTGCGAACGTGTTGTCGGCCTTCCCCTCGAACGACCGCTGACGCTGGTAGCCCATATAAATGAGGCAGATTCCTCCGACAAGGGCCACAAGGGCGAGGATCGCGCGCATGGGGGGAGTTTGAGACGGCGGCCGCCGATGGCAACGCGGCGCACGACGGGCGCGGACCCGAAGGAGCGTCATTAACGCATATCGAGTTGAGGAATCGCGTCTCCCGGCTATCGGTGGGGGACCGGCGGGATGCATTCGGCCTCGCCGCAGCCGGGTCCGCTCACTGAACGACGTACAAACCCCATGACCAACCTACGCTTTCATTGCACCCTGATCGCGCTTGTGCTTCCCGCTCTGGCGGCGGCACAGCAGCAGCCGGAGGTGATCCACCTCTGGCCGAACGGCGCGCCTGGATTTGAGAGCCGCAAGGACGAGCCCGAGCAGGCGAAGGACTATTGGGTGAAGAACATTAACAACCCGTCCATCACGGTCTTTGCCCCCCCGGCGGGAAAGGCCAACGGCTGCGCGGTCCTTGTTGTCCCGGGAGGGGGATTCCGCGAGCTGGTGTTCAACAGAGAGGGAACGCAGGCGGCCGAATTCCTGAACGGCCTCGGCGTGACGGCCTACGTGCTCAAGTACCGGCTCCCAAAGCAGGTGGGCTCGCCGTACACGATGGAGGACGTCCGCCGGGACGCCTACCGGGCGCTCAGGCTCGTGCGCACCCGCGCGGGCGAGTTCCACATCGATCCGAACCGCATCGGGATCCTCGGGTTCTCCGCGGGCGGGGTGGTGGTCACGATGGTTGCCTTCGACAAGGGCGACGGCGATCCCTCCGCCGCCGATCCAATCGACCGGACAAACGGCCGGCCGGATTTTGAGATGATGGTCTATCCCGGCAAAGACGAGATTCCGGAGGTCGTCCCGGCCGACACGCGGCCGGCCTTCCTCGTTGCTGCCAATGACGACGAGTACGGATGCGACCAGGCCGCGCTTGCCCTCCTTGAGGAGTTCCGGGACGCAAAGGTCTCGGTCGAGGCGCACTTCATAGCCCAGGGCAAGCACGGGTTCAACATGGGCGACCGCTCGTCCTTCAAGGCGATCAACCACTGGCCCGATAGAATGGCCGACTGGCTAAGCGACCGAGGACTCCTTCGGAAGGCAGATTCGACTCCCTAAGGCGAGTCGTCAGAAGACACGAGGTGACGCTTCGCCACAAAAAGGGTTCTAGCGCAGGCACAAATGTTCGATGAAATCTGACTCACCGATCAAAGGGCGCGGGGTCGATCGGAAGAGTGTTCAGGTATTCGGCGCGCTCATTGCCGACGGCGAAATGACCTTCAGGGAAATGCGCAATCGGCTCAGGAAGGGTTACCTCGACGAGCTGAAGAATCCGCAGCCCTCGTCGGATGTAAATCGGGCTCTTCTTCAACGCCAAGTCCGCAAGAGGGCCGAGGCGGGCCTTGGCGTCGGTCACGGAGTAGGTCTTCATTTTGGAAAGAAAGAGTCCGGGAAACAGTCGGTGTCAAACTTTGCAAAGCAGGCATCGGGCTACCCTCTTAGGAGTGTTGTTTGAGGTGGGCTGCAATGCGCCCCAGGCCAGCGCATAAGCTCCGAGGACTAAGTCGGAATCACCGAAAAGAGTGAACCCGGCGCTAGGGCGAAAGGGACACCCACTTGTAGGGATGGTGGTCCAGGAGCGTGGAGTTCCAGCCCTTGACCGAGGGCCGCAGCAGGAAGACGTGCATGTAGTGGTAGATCGGGATCACAGGGGCCTCGCTCAGGAGGATTCGCTCCGCCTTCGCATAGACGGCGTAGCGCGCGGCCTGGTCGGCCGTCCGGTCGGCGGCGAACATGAGGCTGTCATAGTCGGGATTCGACCAGCCCGTGAAGTTGTTGCTGCTGTCGCTGCGCCATAACTCTAGGAAGGCGGACGGGTCCGCATAGTCGGCGATCCAGGCGGAGCGAAGGAGATCGTAGCTACCCGTGCTGCGGGCCTCCTCGGTGCTCTTGAAATCCTCATTCACGAGCCTCACCTGGACACCGATGTCGCGCCGCCACATCTCCTGCACCGCCTCGGCTACGGTGCGGTGGCTCTCCGAGGTGTTGTAGAGAAGATCGAACACAGGCAGGCCCGCACCCCCGGGGTGGCCGGACTGGGCGAGCAGCCGCCGGGCCTCCTCGAGCTGCTCTTGCTGCACCGGCTCGGGCGCGTAGCCGTCGAGCCCGGGAGGGGTGAACGTGGCTGCCGGCTTCTGGCCGCCCCTTAAGATCTTCTCGACGATTGCCGAGCGGTCGAGCGCAAGGGCGAGCGCCATCCGGACGCGGGCGTCGTTGAGGACCGGCCTGCGGACATTGATCCTCAAAAAGAACGTCCCGAGGAGGGGATCGGCCCTAAGAAGCTCGGGCGCATCCTTCGCGTAGGTGTCGATCTTGCCGGGGGGCACCGTCTCCGTCACGTGAAGCTGCCCCGCTCGGAAGGCCCGCTCCTCGGCGTCGATGGAGTCGAAGGTGTGGAAATGAATCTCGCGCAGCTTCACGCGATCCGCGTCCCAATAGGTCGGCGACTTTGCGACAACGATCTCCTGGCCCCGGCGCCACGACACAAGCGTGAAGGGGCCGTTGCCGACCCACCTGCCGGGCGTGGCCCACGGGTTACCCCGCGCGGCAATGCCGCCGTATTTCGCGACCGTGGGGATAGGGACCGGCATCCACGCGGGGCCGCTCAGAACCGAGAGAAACCACGGGGCGGGATGCTCGAGCGCTACCGTCAGGGTGCGGCTGTCCTTTGCCCGAAGGCCGACCTGCGAAAAGCCGGCATCACCCTTGTTGAACGCCTCGGCCCCCTGGATCAGGTAGAGCTGGCTTGCACTGGGGGCGCCCAGGGAGGGGGTCAGGATCCGCTGCCACGAGCCGATGAAGTCCTGCGAGGTCACCGCTTCGCCGTTGGACCAGCGCGCATCGGCCCGGAGAAAGAAGGTGTACGTCAGCCCGTCGGGCGAGATGACCCAGCGCTCGGCGACCCCGGGCACCGGGTGCAGGTCGACCGGGTCCTCCGCGACAAGGCCCTCAAGGAGCGCCGAGAGGACCGTGTAATAGGAGGTCTCGGTCGCCATGTGCGGATCCAGGTCCGCGAGGTCGGCGCCGATGCCTCGGTGGAGCACCTGGGCGCTGTCGCCCGTGGAGACGTTCGTCCCGCGCGAGCAGCCGAGGAGCGCGACGGCGGCCGCAAGCGCGGCGGCAAGCGCGGCCGTCCGCGGCTTCATGCCTTCTCGATGAGGGCCACCGCGTGGGCTGCGATCGCAAGCCCGCGCCCCAGGTCGCCGATGCCTTCGTTGGTCGTCGCCTTGATTCCCACCGAGTTCGTGGGGATCCCGGTCGAGGCGGACAGCACGGTCTTCATGTCGGCGATCCGGCCGGAGATCCGCGGCTTTTCGGCGATCACCGTGGCGTCCAGGTTGACGGGCTTCCAGCCGTTCTCCCTGAGCACCTGGACCACGCGCTTGAGGAGGATCTGCGAGTCGACGCCCTGCCAGGTCGGGTCCGTGTCGGGAAAGAAATTCCCTATGTCGGGGAGCCCCGCGGCGCCAAGGAACGCGTCGCAGATGGCGTGCGTGACGCAGTCCGCGTCACTGTGGCCGTCCAGGCCGAATTCCGCCTCAAACCTGACCCCGCCGAGGACAAGCGGTCGTCCGTCCACGGTGCGGTGGATGTCATACCCATGGCCAACTCGATAGGACATGGCCGGACCCTATCCGCTCAGGTGGCGGGAGCCAACAGGAATTCGAGGCAGGCGAGGTCCCTGGGCGAGGTGAGCTTCTGGTTGGGATGGGTGTTCTCGAGAAGCGCCACCGGATGGCCGAGGAGCTCCACCGCCGCAGCGTCGTCGGTCACCCTGAGCCGGCGTTCTGCGAGCCGGGCGTAGGCGCGCGTGATCAGGGCCTTGGAGAACACCTGCGGGGTCTCCATCGCCCAGAGGTGCGAGCGGTCGACATTGCGCAGGCGGCCGTTTCCGCGGTGCTCCTTGATGGTGTCGGTGACCCGGTGCGCGAGGACGACCGCGTCCTCGCGCCGCACGATCTTGTTGAGGGCCACAAGCTGCTCCGGAAGGATCAGGGGGCGCGCGCAGTCGTGGATGAAGACGTAGCCGATGTCCCCGGGGAGCGCGGCCAGGGCCGCGGCGACGGAGTCCTGGCGCTCCCGGCCTCCGCGCACCAGGAGCGTGGGCGTCGGCGCAAATGCCGAGAGGGCCGTCATCTGCGAGCGGTCCCGGTAGACCACGACGTAGAAGTCGGCCACGCCGCTTGCGGCGAAGGCGGCTGCGGAATGTGCGAAGACGGGCCGGCCCGCGAGGGGGGCAAGCACCTTGTCGGGTACGGCCCCGGCCATGCGCTTTCCGGCGCCCGCCGCTAGAAGAATGACTGCTGTGCGCGACATAGGCTTCTTATACGTTATTCGTGGAACGGTAAGCCTGCGTCTTTTGGCGCCAAGTGCGACACGGAAAATCATGGCGCGCAGAGATTTTTTGACAAGGATCGGGGGCGGTTTGAGCACCCACAACCTCCCAGCCCCGGCCAAGATAAACCTGTTCCTAGCGGTCACGGGCCGCAGGCCGGACGGCTATCACAACCTCGTTTCGGTGGCGGCGCCGCTTGTCTGGGGCGACTCGGTCGGCGTCGAGGCCACCGGGGAGTCCTTTGCCGTGGAGTGCGACAGCCCGGACGTCCCGACGGACGGCTCGAACCTTGTCATCAAGGCGGCGGCGGCCTTCGCCGCGGCGACCGGCTGGGCCGGCGGCGCCCGGTTCACCCTATCAAAGAGAATACCCTCCGGTGCGGGACTGGGAGGGGCGAGCAGCGATGCCGCGGCGGCGCTCGAGGCGCTCAACGCGATCGCCGGCCGCCCCCTCGATCCCGCGGGCCTGGCCGCGGTCGCATCGGCCGTCGGCTCGGACTGCGCGCTCTTCCTTTCGAAGGGTCCGGTGATCATGCGGGGAAGGGGGGAGCTCATCGAGGCCCTTCCGCGGGAGCCGTACAGCCGGATCCGCGGAATGAGGGTGCTTGTCTTCAAGCCCGGCTTCGCGATCTCGACGCCGTGGGCGTACGGAAGACTGGCGGCCGAAGCCCCGCGCAGCTACGTCGAGCCCGGGCGCGCCGAGTCGCTGCTCGAATCCTGGGTGCAGAAGACCGGCGCGCCGGCCAAGGACCTCTTCTTCAATTCGTTTGAGCGGCCTGTCTTCGCGAAGTTTGGCGCGCTGCCGATCGTCCTGGACCGGCTCAGGGACCGGTTCGGGATCGAGGCGCGCATGAGCGGCAGCGGCAGCGCCTGCTTCGCCCTTCTTAACGAGAATGCCGACGCGGGCCCGGTCGTGGCGCTGATCCGCGAGGCCTGGGGGGCCTCCGCGTTCGTCGTCGAGACGCGGGTCGCCTGATCGCCTGCGCCGCAGGCGGCCTGCGCGATGATACGCGGTAAATCGCATTGACCGATTCGCCTCGCGGGCCCGTTATCGGCTCAAGCCTACGGAACCCCTTCCAAACGGCAACTTTGCCATGGCGACGGATTCGAATCCCAAGGAAGAGATTGTGGTGCAAGGCATCTCCGCCTCGCAGGGCATCGCCTATGGCCAGATCTTCGTGTACCTGCAGAGCGAGGTTGAGATCCCGTCCTACCAGGTGGACCCGGACAAGCGGATCGACGAGATCGCGAGGTTCGACAAGGCGCTCCTCGTGACCCGCCAGCAGATCTCGAAGATCCAGGCCGAGGTCGAGAAGAACCTGGGGAAGAACGAGGCGCTGATCTTCGACGCCCACCTGCTCGTCCTCGAGGACCAGGCCCTCATCTCGGAGACGATCCGCGAGTTTGAGACCACCGGCCGGAACATAGAGACCTGCTTCGACAACGTGTCCAAGAAGTACATCGCGGCCTTCTCGGAGATTGACGACGAGTACCTGCGCGAGAGGGCCGGCGACATCCGCGACGTCGCGCAAAGGGTCCTGCAGAACCTGCTCGGCCAGGCCGAGACCAGCATCAGCCGGCTCGTCGAGCGGCGCATCGTCGTCGCGAACGACCTTTCGCCCTCGGATTCCGCGGGGATAGACCGGGGGTCGGGCCTGGCGATCGTCACCGATTCGGGCAGCAGGACGAGCCATGCGGTGATCGTCGCCCGCTCGATGCAGGTCCCGGCGGTCGTCGGCGTGCGAGACCTGACACGGCGGGTCAATACGGGGGACTGGGCCCTGGTGGACGGCTATGAGGGCCTCGTCATCCTGAACCCGTCCGAGCAGACCCTGTTCCGCTACGGGAAGATCCAGTCGCAGAAGAAGTCGTTCGAGGGCCGCCTCCTCGCGGCGAACCGCCAGAAGGCCGTGACGCTCGACGGCGCAGCCGTCACGCTCATGGCCAACATTGAGAAGGTGGACGAGGTCGAGCTGGTGAAGCAGTTCTTCGCCGAGGGCGTCGGCCTGTTCCGGACGGAGTACCTTTTCCTGAACGCCTCCAGGATACCGAATGAGCAGGAGCAGTTCCTCGCGTACAAGGCCGTCGTGGAGGGGGTGGCCCCGTACCCCGTCATCATCCGCACGCTCGACCTGGGCGGGGACAAGCCGATGATGTCGGATCCGGACCTGTTCCCGAAGGAGAACAACCCCTTCATGGGCTACCGGGCCATCCGCTTCTGCCTGGACAACCAGCAGCTGTTCAAGGACCAGCTCCGGGCCGTGCTGCTCGCGAGCCACCTGGGCAAGGTCAAGCTGATGTACCCGATGATCAGCGGCGCCGAGGAGATGGCCCGTGCCAACCAGATGCTCGCCGAATGCAAGCAGGAGCTGCGCGCGCGGGGGCAGCCCTTTGACGACGCGCTCGAGGTGGGCGCGATGATCGAGATCCCGAGCGCGGCCGCGACCATCGACCTCCTCGAGAAGCAGTCGGACTTCTTCAGCGTCGGGACAAACGACCTGATCCAGTACATGCTGGCGATCGACCGGGGCAACGACCGGATCGCGCACCTTTACGAGCCCGCGCATCCGGCGGTGCTGCGCACCCTGAAGCGAATCGTCGAGGATGCGCACCGCCTGGACGTGCCGGTGAGCGTCTGCGGCGAGATGGCCGGCGATCCGATCTATGCGCCGCTTCTCCTGGGGCTGGGCGTCGACTCCCTGAGCATGGCGCCGCCGTCCATCCCGGCGGTCAAGTTCCTGGTGAGGGCGATGACGATGGCCGACGCCCGGTCCCTGGCGGCCGAGGCGCTCACCATGACGTCGGCGAAGGAGATCTACGCCACGTGCCAGAAGTTCGCGCAGAAGAGGGTGGCGATCGAGTAGGGGACCGACCTAGGGCTTGGTCCCCGTCGCGAGCAGCGTCTCGAAATGGGGCTCCACAGCCTCCTTCGCGACCGGAGCGACCTCGATCTTCGTGAACCTGGCCTTCTTCAGGAACTGCTCGAGCGCGGTTTCCTTGAACCCAAGCCAGAGGTCCGCGTAGAGCTCCCGTGCCTTCTCGAAGTCGTGCTCCGCAAGCTCAAGGATGAGCAGCTGGCCGCCCGGGCGCAGGATGCGGAACGCCTCGTCGACCGCCTTCTGCGGGTGCCTGGCGTGGTGGAGGGCCTGGCTGAGGATCGCCAGGTCGACCGACCCGTCAGCGAGCGGCACCTGCTCGATGTCGCCGAGCTTGTAGGTCAGGTTGGTGAGGTCGTTCTTGCGCGCGAGCTCGGTGCCCACCTCGACCATCCGGGGCGAGTTGTCGATGCACCAGACCTGCTTTGCGTTGCGCGCGAGGAGCTGCGAGATGAGGCCCTCCCCGGCGCCCAGGTCCGCGACGACGACCTGGGGCACGAGCCGCAGCGCCAGTCGGCCGATGGCCTCCCAGGAGCGGCCGGGGCAGTGGTTGCGGCCAAGCCGCCCTGCAATCATGTTGAAGTACTGCTCGGAGACCCGCCGGCGCTTCACGAGGACCCGGTCAAGGTGCCGGCCGTCCTCCTCGAGCACCTCGAGGCCGGCGACGCTGTTCACCGCGGCCCTCAGCAGCGCAATCTGCTCAGGCGGGAGGTTGGGGCGAAGCGAGTAGAAGGCCTTCTTGCCGTCGCGGCGGTCGACCACGAGGCTCGCCTGGCGCAGAAGCGCAAGCTGGGAGGATATCCGCGACTGGCCCATGCCGAGGATCTCCTGGAGCTCCGCCACCGAAAGCTCCTCCTGCATCACGAGCGCGATCAGGCGCAGGCGCGTGGGGTCGGAGAGGATCTTGAGCGTGTCCCAGGAGGTGTTCACGGCGGTGGACAAGGGTGCGGATTATGCGCTCCGACGCAACGCCTTAACCCGCGCGCCCGGGAGCGCTTCAGGCGTAGCGCCCGATGCTGACGACCGAGTACGTGTCCTCGGAGGCGCCGGTCTTCACCTTGACGGATTCCCCCACGCGCTTGCCCATCAGGGCCGCTCCGAGCGGCGTCTTGTAGGAGATGACGTGGCGCTCGGGATCGCCGTCCCAGACGCCGAGGATCGTGTAGCGCAGCGGGGCGCCGTCGCGGATGCGGACCTCCACGACGCTGCCGACGCTCACCTGCTCGACCGTGGCGTCCTTGAAATCCGTGATGCGGGCCCTGGCGAGCTCTCGCTCGAGCTGGCCCTTCTGCGCCATCAGGACCTGCTGGTCCTGCTTCGCCATCTTGTACTCGGCATTCTCGCGGAGATCCCCGTGCTCGCGGGCGGATGCGATGGCCTTGGAATTCTCCGGGATCCTCTTTGAGACGATCCCCTCGTACTCCTCGCGCTTGCGCTCGAAGCTCTCACGGGAGACGAGCAGCTGCTCCTCCTTGCCCTCGGCCTCGGACGCCACGAGGGACTGGATGTTCGGGAATATCTTGATGAAGCGCGCCAGCAGCGACTTCTTGGTCAGCTCCTCGAACCCCTGGTTGAGGAGGAGCGTGTTCGCGAGGTCGCGGGCCGTCTCGGGGTCCGCGGTCGCGAGGAGGTCCGCGATCAGCTCGGCGTCGTCGCTCAGGATGTCCCCGAGGGGGATCCTGCGCGCGCTCGCCGCCTGGAGGGCCTCGTAGTCGATCGCGAAGAAGATCGCGCTAAGCAGGCGCGGCGTGATCAGGTCGTTCAGGAGCTTGGCGAACTTCTTGGAATGCCTGTTCTTGACGATCCAGAGGAGGACGGGCGCCCTCAGGTTCTGCTCGGTCTGCCAGCGCTTGAGCGTGGACGCCAGGTCCTCCGCGTAGCCGTTCTCGACGAGGAAATTGATGCACTCCGTCGTGAACTTGCCCTGCGATACCTTGAGCAGGCTGAACACGATGTCGCGGCATTCGATCGGGTGGGTCTCCTTGATCAGCTCGAGGTACTGGCTCTGGAACTGGACGGGGATTTTCTCGGAGATCGCGGCGAGGTCCCTCAGGTTGGCGACGAGGGAGGCCTGCGACGGCTCATACGTCGCCGGGTCGACGCCCGCGACCTTCGCGATCCGGTCGCGGACAGCGGCGCCGTAGAGGCGCTCGGCGGCGTCGAGCTGGTTGCTGTCCTTGACGGCGTCGGCGACCCCCTTGAGGACGTCCGCCAGGTTTGCCTGCACCGCCTTGTGGGCGGCGGCCGCGGCGTAGTCCTCCGCGAGGGAGATGCGGCGGCGCGCCGAGCGGGTGGAGGTGAACTGGTCGAAGATCTCATCCTCGGCCGAGACGGGCGTCTCGCGCAAGACGTAGCATTCGGTCTTCTTCTCGGGGACCGAGACGCGCGGGTCCTTGGCAACGGCCTTTCGGGCGTCGGCCCACCACTTCTTGAACTTCTCCTCGCCGACCACCTGGGAGAGCGTGATCTCCAGGTCGATCGCGGTCGTGGCCTTGTTCGGATAGGACTCGAGGGCCTCGACGATCAGCTGGGCCGGGTTGTCGCTGATGAGCTCGAGGACCTTCTTCGGCTCGGTTTCCTTGCGCACGAGGAGGTGGTTCTCGGGAAGGACTTCCATCGTGTTGACGCAGAAGGCGGGGTCCATCGCGTGGGACTTCTTCCCCTTGAAGTCGATGACCAGGCGGTGGGTTGCGTCATCGTAGCTCTTGATCTGCCCGAAGCCCCAGCTCCTGTGAATCACGTAAGCTCCTGATTTCATGGACTCAAGTTTGGACTTGGAGGCCTTGAGGGCGGGATTCTTGGCTAGGAGCGCGGAAACGGCTTCGGAATTCATAGTTGCGCAAATGAACGCGTGAACCGGAGATTATCAGGCACAGTGGCGAACCTTGTCAAACTGAGTCTCCAAAGCGCGTGGACGCCCGCGGTGCGCCTTACGGCCCGCTGGCTGGACCTGAGGGAGCGCGTGGACCTGCTCATGGACTCGCTTCCGCCCGGGATGGACGGCACCGAGCGGAGCCGCTGCCAGCACCTCTTCTTTGGCGTGGTCCGGCATTTTGGGCGCATAGAGTCGGTGCTCGGCCGCCTTGTCGCCCACCAGCCCCGGTTCATCACCCGGGCGGCGCTCTACGTGGCCGGCTTCGAGCTGATCGAGGCAGGCACGCATGCGGCCGACGACGGCATGACGGCGAAGATCGTCCACCACGCGGTGGAGAGGACCAAGGAACTTGCAAGCCCGGCCGAGGCCCGCCTCGTCAACGCCGTCGTCCGGAAGATGGCCGCCGTCCTTGCGGAGCAGAAGGCGCCCGGACCCATCGCCCCGGCGGACGCTCTGGCCGGCTTCTTCTCCCATCCCGAATGGCTGGTCAGGCGATGGCTTGCGGAGTTCGGGGCGGGTCCCACGCGGAAGCTTCTCGAGTGGAACCAGACGCCTTCCCCGCTCCATGCCAGGTGGCGGGATCCGGCCAAGCCGGCCCCGGAATGGCTCGTGCCCACCGAATGGAAGGGCTTCTACGTGGTGTCCCCGGGGCACTGGCACGAGGTCGGCCCGCTCCTCAATGCCGGATCGCTCTACCTGCAGGATCCGGGGACCCGGCTGGCGGTGGAACTGCTCGAGCCAAAGGCCGGCGAGACGGTCCTCGACCTCTGCGCGGCTCCCGGGGGCAAGAGCCTGCTGATCGTCGACGCGCTTGGCTCGGGGCGGATCGTGTCGATGGACCTGCCGGCGTCCAGGATCGACCGCCTGCGGGACAATCTTTCAAGGACGGGTGGTGTCGGGGCGGCGCTCGTCCAGGCGGACCTCCTCGCGGGCGGCGCCTCGATACTGAAGGAGCACGGGCTTCCGGAACTCTACAAAGCGATCCTTATCGACGTGCCCTGCTCGAACACGGGCGTCATGCGCCACCGCGTCGATGTGAAGTGGAGGATTCAGGAGGCTGATTTCGCGAAGCACGCCCGCCAGCAGGGCGCGCTTCTCGGGGCGGCCGCGAGGCTCCTGGGGACCGGCGGGCGGCTGGTCTACTCGACCTGCAGCATCGACGCCGCCGAGAACGAGAAGGTCGTGGGCGCCTTCCTCGACCGAAACCGCGGCTTCAGGCTGAAGAAAAGCATCATTGCCGTCCCCTGGATTGATCGGCACGACGGTGCTGCGGCCTTCCTGCTTGAGAAGGCCTAACCCCGATATCCGCAATCCAGACATGATCCCCAGAAGCGCGGCACTGGCCATGATCGCAGGTGCGCTGTCGGCCTTGCCCGCGGCGCGGGCGGCGGCCGGCAGGGACTGGCCCGAATACCTGGGCGGCCCTGACCGCGGCCACTACTCGCTCCTCCGGCAGATCGACACCTCCAATGTGTCGAGGCTGAGGACGGCCTGGGTCTACCACACCGGAGAGTTCGGGCAGATGCAGTGCAACCCGATCGTCGTGAAGGGCGTGCTCTACGGGGCGACCGGGACAAGTGAGGTCTTCGCGCTCGACGCGGCGACCGGCCGGCCCATCTGGCGCTTCAACGTCCCCGGGAAGCTGGACGTTGTGCTCGCCAACGACAGGGGCGTCACCTACTGGACGGACGGAAGGAGCGAGAGGATCCTCTGCACGATCGACTCGTGGCTCTATGCGCTCGATGCCCGCACCGGGGCCGTGATCAAGGATTTCGGTGCGGGCGGAAGGGCGAGCCTCAAGGCGGGATTGGGGCCCCAGGCGCAGCAGAAGTGGGTCATGTCCACGACTCCGGGGACCCTGTACGGCGACCTCATCGTCATGCCGACCCGCGTGGGGGAGGACCAGGACGCGGCGCCCGGTTTCATCCAGGCCTTCAACGTGCGCACGGGCACGCTCGCATGGACGTTTGTCACGATCCCGTACCCGGACACGCCGGGCTACGAGACGTGGTCGAAGGACGCCTACCGCAACATCGATGTCGGCTCCGCGAACTGCTGGGCGGGCATGGCGATCGACCGCGGCCGCGGGATCCTTTACGTGCCGACGGGCTCTGCTGCGCCCGACTTCTGGGGCGGCCACCGGCTGGGGAAGGGCCTCTATGCGGACAGCCTGCTGGCCCTTGACGCCGCCACGGGCCGGCTTCTCTGGTGCCAGCAGACCGTGCACCATGACCTCTGGGACCGCGACCTGCCGTCGCCCCCCGTCCTCGTGAGCCTTCGTCACGGGGGAAGAATGGTCGACGCGGTCGCCCAGACGACCAAGACCGGATTCGTGTTCGTGTTCGACCGCGTGACGGGCGAGTCGCTTTTCCCGATCGAGGAGAAGCCGTTCCCGAGATCGACGCTCGACGGCGAGGAGGCGTGGCCGACGCAGCCGGTCCCGTCCCTGCCCAGGCCCTATGCGAGGCAGAGCCTGACCGAGGCCGACATAAGCCCCTACGCGGAGAACCGCGAGGCGCTCCTCGCGCAGTTCCGCTCGGCGCGCACGGGCCTCTTCCAGCCCTTTGGGAAGTTCCCGACGCTCCTCTTCCCGGGCTTCGACGGGGGGGGCGAGTGGGGAGGACCCGCGGTCGATCCCGACGGGATCCTCTATGTCAACAGCACGAACATGGCCTGGCTGGTCTCGGTCAGCGACACCCCCAAGGAGGCCGACCTTGCGCTGATGAGCGCGGGCCAGAGGCGCTACACGCAGTACTGCGTCACGTGCCACGGCCTCGAGCGAAAGGGCCTGCCGGCGGGAGGGATCCCGTCGCTTGTGGGCGTCGAAAGCCGGCTGCGCCGCGACGAGGTTTTCAACCTGATCGGCACGGGACGGAAGATGATGCCCGGCTTCACGACGCTTTCAAACGAGGACAGGAGCGCGATCGTAGGCTATCTCTTCGGAGACGAGCAGCGGGCGCCCGCCGCCTCCGCGCCAGCGTCCCCCGAGGCCCCTCCCCGGATCCCCTACCAGTTCGACGGGTACAACCGTTGGGTGGACAGCAAGGGCTATCCCGCCATCACGCCCCCCTGGGGGACGCTTTCGGCCATAGACCTGAACACGGGCGAGTACGTCTGGACGGTCACCCTCGGCGAATTCAAGGAGCTCTCCGCCAGGGGCATCCCGCCGACCGGGGCCGAGAACTACGGGGGGCCTGTCTCCACGGCCGGGAACCTCCTGTTCATCGCAGCGACCAAGGACTGGATGATGAGGGCCTTTGACAAGCGCACGGGAAAGGTCCTCTGGGAGACCGCGCTGCCCGCCGCGGCGTTCGCGACCCCGAGCACGTACGAGGTCAACGGGAAGCAGTTCGTGGTGGTTGCATGCGGCGGAACCAAGCTCGGCACGGCGCCCGGAGACAGCTATGTCGCCTTTGCGCTGCCCTGATCCGAGCCCTGTTGGCCCCCGAGTGAGCTGCGGGGGCTTGGTTCCGCTGCACCGGCACTTAGGTCAGGGCACAAGGTTCGCCACGCTGAGCTCCTTTGTGGATTCGCTCGTGCCATTGATGAAGGTGTACGAGATCCGGCCTGCGGAGGAGACGAGCTCGTCATAGCGCGTTGGATCCCAGCCGACGACGGCCTCGCCGTTTATTCGCGAAACGAGGTCGCCCTGCCTGACCCCCGCGACCGAAGCCGGTGAACCCGGCACGACGCCCGCCACCTTCCAATAGGCGGGCGTCTTCCTGAAGCTCAGGCCGGTCCCGCGCAGCGGGGCGATGGCCAGGACGTCCGTCGCGTCGTGCTGGAAGATCGCGACGTTGTGGCGCTGATCGAAGGTTATCGTGAAGTGGCTCAGGATCCCTCCGCCCAGGGAGGACAGCTCGTCCGTCAGCTCGGCGACCGGCCGAGGGACGTCGAAGGAGCCGAACCGGACGACGCCCGAGAGACGCGCGACCCTCGGCGTCCGGTCTCCGTCAAGGGTGCTGATCGTGGGGCCGACGACCGGGCCGAACTCGAATCCCGGCGTCAGGCCGGCGGGGTTAATGTCGATCGCGGCGGCGCTCCCCGAGTCGATGAGCGCGGCGAATTCCCTGTCGCCGAGCCGGATCGGTATCAGCGGAATCTTGTCCGGGTTGTTGAAGGGGATCGCCTCGCCCGGCAGTCCGTCCTCGGGAACCGTGGAGCGCAGCACGATGCGCTCGTTCGGGTAGTCGAGGGTGAGGGCGGCGTTTCTGAAGAGGGGGAACCCGAGGACGCCGTCGATCCTCACGCCGAACTGGGCCGACAGGTCGGAGCAGTCGTAGATCAGTGCCGGCACGTAGTCGAAGCGGGCGCTCCCGAGCTGGAGCCTCCTGAGGGTGACGGAGTGCAGGAGGGCGTAGCCGCCGTCCGCCGATCGGACCCGGACCTGGGGCTCGTCGATGGGCGGAGACCCCGGGGCCCTGTAGCGGCTTGCCAGGTCGGGCGAGACCAGCGTCACGGACGAGCCGGTGTCGATCACGAAGTGATAGGGGCCGAACTTGTCCCACTTGTCCTCGACGATGAGGATGTTGCCCACCAAATGCCCGGGAAGGGTCACGGGCTTCGGACCCACGGTCGTCATGCCCGGCTTTGGGGCCGTGCGCTGCACGCTGAAGCAGCCGGCGGCGAAGAGGCCTGCGAACGCTGCAAGAGCGACGAGCAGGCGTCTCATCACCGGACGGGTTTGTTGAGCCTGGCGCTCAGCGCGAGGGCGGCCACCACCAGAACGGCGGCCCCGACGAACACCGACTTTGAATCGAACATGAAGTAGATGGCGCCCGCCAGCATGGGGGTGAACGCACGCGCCAGGGAGCCAAGGGAGCGGAAGATGCCGAGGACGCGGCCCTGCTCGTCCTGGGACGAGTAGAGGGAGATGAGCCCGGTGGTCGACGGGTTGACCAGCCCTGAGCCGGTCGCCAGGAAGACGATTCCCACGTACATCATCCACGGCCGCGCGCTTAACCCGACGACCAGAAGGCCGAAGCAGGTCGAGACGAGTCCGCCCGCCAGGACGGGGATCTCGTCGGCCTTCTTGAGGAGGATCCGCACGATGAAGCCCTGGGTGACGATCGAGCAGACGCCGAGGAAGCCGAGCATGATCCCGTTCTGGCCCACCGTGTAGCCGAACCTGTCGGCCGCCAGGTAGGTGAGCGTGGCCTCCATGGCCACGAAGGCGACCGCGTAGACGAAGGCGACGATGTTCGCGCGCCGCACGTCGGCGTTCGTGAGGTTGAGGATGGCGCGGATCGGGTTGCGAAGCCGGGTCTCGAGGGCTCCGGAGCGGGCGCTCTCCGGGAGGGTCTCCCTGAAGCTGCGCTTCACCCACGCCAGGTTCGCGAGGCAGAAGCCGAGGGAGACGAGGGCCGGTATCGAGTAGGGGTTGATCCCGAAGCGCTCGAGCGAGGGATGCGCCGCGAGGAGGTTGACCTGCGCGCAGATGGCGCCGAGGACGGGCCCCGTGACAAGGCCGAGGCCGAACGCGGCGCCCACGATGCCCATGGCACGCGAGCGCTCCTTGCGCGTCGTCACGTCGGCGACCGCCGCCGTCGCCACCGAGAGGTTCCCGCTGAAGGCCCCGCCGACGATGCGCGAGAGCAGGAAGAGCCAGAACGAGCCGCTGACGACCCACATGGCGTACCCGACCACGCTTCCGGCGACCGTCATGAGGAGGACGCCGCGGCGGCCACGCCTGTCGGAGAGGGTGCCCCAGAACGGCGCGAAGATGAACTGCAGGATCGAGTAGAACGAGGTGAGGACGCCGCCGAAGAGGACGGCGGCGAACGCGTGGTCGCGGCCGAGCGCGTGCGCGACGGCCTCGCTCCTCGAGAGGAGCCAGCCGAGGATCCCCGAGTTGCCGTCGATCCGAAGGTAGTAGTCTACGAGGCTCGGCCCGAGCGGGAAGATGATCGAGAAGCCGATCAGGTCGATCAGGAGCGTCAGGAAGATGACACCGAGAGACAGCGGGCGTTTGGGCGCCGGGGTGTCCGCGGGCGGCGTCGTGCTTGCTGTGGACACGGTCAGAACCGGTAGGGAAGCGGGAAGCGGGCGGTCAGCTTTCCGGCGCTTACCTTGACGGCCGCAACGGTCTCGGCCTCCGAGGCCGTGCCGATCGAGCGCAGCACGTCGTCGATCATCCCGGCGACCTCCTGCATCTCGGCCTCGCGGAAGCCGCGCGTCGTCACGGCGGGCGTCCCGAGCCGGATTCCCGAGGCCTGGAACGGGGAGCGCGTCTCAAAGGGGACCGTGTTCTTGTTGCACGTGATGTTGGCCAGATCGAGCGTCTCCTGCGCCTTCTTGGCCGTGAGCT